>ERZ1036438.414-NODE-414-length-17914-cov-8.108517_pt1 | contig 17914 bp, 11 predicted proteins | sample MGYA00514224_ERZ1036438 | MGnify/ENA primary metagenome ERZ1036438 (study PRJEB33795, sample SAMN09464924) | human gut metagenome | host: Homo sapiens | place: USA: Stanford, California | collected 2016-07 | study: EMG produced TPA metagenomics assembly of the...
CTCAAGTACTTAAAAAGTTTAATTTATAATAGTGTTGCGGAATTAAGGTAAACTAAATAAAAAACAATGCGAATGAATAAAATATTAATCATTAGGAACCTTTGCTCAATATTAAGAGCAAACCTTCCGTTGACAAGTATATTAATTACAGGATTCTTGGCTATATTATCGTTATCATCATGCAGTGATGATAATGAACCTGAGAGTGATAGTTTTTATGTTCAATGTTCCATAGATTCGATAGGAAAGGTAACAACTATTGAGGGCATTATGGGTAAATCAAAGTTAGGGGAACCACAGATTAAAGTAAAAGACAATAGTGTTTTATCCATTGAAAGAAAAGGCGATGGCCTTCATTATGTTATTCCTCAGCATGTAGGTTTTACTAAAATTTCAGTAAACACTAATGGTAAAGAATATAATATTATAATCAGGGTTCAGAGTGAAGGTTGTGAGAGTTGGAAAATAAGAGATGTTGTTTCTCGCATTATTTGCTCTTATGATGTGAAGAATAGTATCTTGGATGATCTTAACAAAAGAGATCTATTCTCTGGGATTCAAAAAGGTGATAAACTTCATTTTGGTACCGATCCTCGCAATGTCGAAATTTGGTATGAAAAATACTATGGGGAAGAGAACGAGAATAATCCCAAATTTTTGATATTTTCTTATGATCAGAGCTTGCCCAATTACCTCTTTAACGAAAGACGAAATGCCCAAAGATCACAACGTATGTCGTTTGTTCTGACAAGAAAGGAATATAATAAGAATGATAATTCCTACGATAAAGAAGGTTTTTTCAGATATAATCCAACTCTCATTTATCAAGAGTTATATGGGAAAGACAAGGTTCAGCAAATAGTCATTGATTACAAGGTTAAAAATATATATAATCCCTAATATTAGAATGTTAAGAGCATCCATCACAAAAATAACAAGAAGTTTATAAAAATGTAAACAAAAATAAAGTATAAACATATGTAGAGTCAAATTGCTCCATGATTGAAAATAATCCCCCAAAAGGAGTGAGTCTCTCAGATTTAATTTGTATCTTCACCATGTCTATCGTCGGATTCTCTTGTTTTTTTGCAACACTAAGATAAGTGAAAATTCTGACATGGCAAAATCCTGAGCAACTTTTTGTTGCTCAGGTACTTAAAAAGTTTATTTTATAATCGTGTTGCGGAATTAAGGATTAAGATATGTCCTCAGTGTAACCCTTCTCATATTCACTTTAGGATTATATGTTTTTGGCCACGGCCACAGCCTGCCGAATGCGGTCTGCCATGCCGATGCCTCCCTTGAGGTTTCCTGCCAGGACAAGGCCAGGGTAACGTTGCTCCACTTTGTCAATTGCCGCGAAGCGTGTCCCACTGGTCACCTCGTATTGAGGAATGGCCCGATGGTGGCGGAATATACGAAGCACGTCGGGTTGAATATGCTTTGGCAATTGCAGCATCTGGTGCAAGGCATCATCGACAATGTCTGTCAACTCATCATCTGTCTTACTTATAAACTCCTGGTGTCTCACTCCTCCCAAGAAGAATGAGAACACTGCCCCGTGCTCTGGCGCGCGCCCCTCAAAGCAAGCCGACGGGAAAAGGATGCCCAACACCTGCTGCCGTTCACACGAAGGAACCAGACCACCAAACGCTTGATACTGCCTTCCGCCGGTGTCCCTGATGCCCACGCCTACCTGCACGATGGGTGCGTAGAACAGGTTGTTGACATCCTTCATGAGCCTTTCATCCACAAATGGCAGGAGGGCGGGCAAGGCATAAGCGCCACATGTGGTCACTACCTTGCGGCAAGCAATGCGATGTTCCATGCCGTCTGCCGTAGAATATCTCACCTCATACCCATTAGCATCAGGAAAAACTTGCACGCCATTGGCCCCGGTAGTGATATGCTCCAGCCCAATGGCCGCACCCAAGACCTGCACCAGGTGCTCTAGACCGCCTTTAGCCGAGAACACCTGTTTGGTAGCCAGTCGGTCGCGGTCGCTCTTAGGCTCTCTGGCCTTGGCCATGGCACCACGGATGAATCCCCCGTACGTTTGCTCCAGATTGTACAGCTTAGGCAAGGCATAACGGGTAACCAGCGTCATGGGATTGCCCGCATAGACACCCGACACGAAAGGATCCACGGCATAATCAAGATACGACCTCCCTAATCGTCGCGCAGCCAGCTCTCCAACCGATTCATCAGGATTGGTTCCTTTGGCACGGAACGGCTCACCCAGGATGCGAAACTTGTCGTGCCAGGTGAACAAGGGCGTGCGCAGCCCGCCAATCAGTCCGGACGGCAGCTCTCGAAAACGGTCGCCCTTCCATATCAAACGGCGCTTGGAGGATGCGCGCGCCGTCTCCAACTGGCAGTCACCGTCCAGCGCGTTGAACAGCTCGACAATCTCCGGATAGGAGATTGCCCCCGTGTTGGGGCCGCTCTCCATCACGAAATCGCCTATCCGGTGCGTGTGAATCTGTCCGCCAATGCGGTTGGCCTTCTCCACCACACGCACGCTACGTCCTTTTTTTATCAGGTGGACGGCTGTGGTGAGGCCGGTGATTCCGGCACCAATCACGCAAACGTCAACGGGTTCTGGTGTTTCCGTGGACAAGGCAGACGGTTGGTCGGCCACAGCCATGGTGCCTCGTTGCCCTTGAATATCCTCTAATGGCATCATTCTTTCTATGTTTTAGCTTATACTGGCTTTGAAAATTTCTTGTCGGTGTGTTGCATCAGCGGGTCGAGAGTGGCCACTACATTCCGCACGAATGGCGAGCCTATGCTGGTCATGGCCACGGCATCATCGCTGAGCAGTATCAGTCCGTCGGCCTCCATTTCGCGCAACTTGGCCTCGTCGTAGTTGGTAGCAGCCTTCACCTCGGCCGGCGTGATGCCGATTCGCCCGGCTATCTCAGACCAGGAAAGATGGTAGTTGCACATCATCTGCTCTATGACCTCGCGCACGATTTGCTCCTGCCTCGTGAGTTGGTAGCCACGCCGGGTGTACAACTTGCCCTGTCGTATAGTGTCTATATAGGTCTGGATGTCACGTCCGTTTTGCGCATAGGCCGTTTCCAACTGACTGATGGCCGTTACGCCGAAGGCATAGACCTGCCCTGTGGTGCGGCGTGTGCAATATCCTTGGAAGTTGCGGTGCAGCTGCCTGGTGTCCAGTGCGATGCTCAGTTCGTCGGTAGGCAGCACAAAATGATCCATGCCAATGCTGCGATAGCCGGCGGCATGAAAGACATCCGCGGCTTTCCGGTACATCTCCTGCTTGTCGGCATCCTTGGGCAAGCCCAGCTTCTCGAGTACCAATTGCCTTTTATGCACCCATGGCACATGTCCATAGCTGAACGTCACCACGCGGTCGGGATGCAGGGCTGCCGCTTGCTGGGCGGCCTGCGCGAACGACTCGGGTGTTTGAAGTGGCAGCCCGAACAGCAAATCCATGTTGATGGTCGCACCCTGGGCGCGCAACATGTCCATGATTTCGCTTATAGGCATCAAGGGCGGCCTGCGGTTGACGGCCTTCAGTACGCGCAGGTCGAAATCCTGTACGCCTAAGCTGTAGCGCGTGAAGCCACATCTGCCTAATTCCTCCCAGTTGCTGGCCGTGAGATAGCCGGGATGGCATTCGATGGCTATCTCGGGATTCTCTATGGCCGGCATCAGTGACAACAGGTGCTCGTTCAGCTCCTGCAAGTAATGGATGGGCAGTGCTGTAGGACTTCCGCCGCCATAGTGTATCTGCGAAATCTTCCGTGTAGCTGTGTCGAGCCGTGAAGCCACCAAGTCAATCTCCTGGTGCAAAGCGTCCACATAATGGCCTATCACCACATCATCCGCCATGGGATAAGAGTTGCAACCGCAGTAATGGCATAGATGCCTGCAAAACGGAATGTGCAGATAGAACGACACCAGCGACTGGCGCGCCTGATGATTGGACGCGTCGACGGCAGCAAGATATTCGCGTTCTGTAAATTCGTGGAAATAGTTGGCCGGTGGATAGCTGGTGTATCGCGGCACCGGAACATTGTATTTGTTTAGTAATTGCTGATTCATCGTGAGAAAAGATTATCACTTACGCCTCGCTTCATTTCCAGAAGCACCATGTCCGCACAGGCCTTCCGGCACACGGAAACTTTGGCAACTGCCCCCACCTCTGCCAGCATGGCTACATGACTTGGGCAAAGGCGAAAAAGAATGACATGCGCAGTGTAAGTAGTATTCATCTGTCTGCATGCAAAGTTACAATTTTTCTGTGAATATCATGTATCCTATCTTATGAGGATATTTGTATCATACATGCAGACAGCAGGACGTTCGTTATTGAACGATGGCTTTTTTCAATAACAAATCTAATTTCAGGCTGGTTCTATAAATTAGCTTTGTTAGATTTTGAGCTTATTTTTGAGGTCAAAATGCAAGAGAGTGAAGGAGTGTAGCGAGCTACACGACTGAACGAACTTACATTTTGAACCAAAAAGAAGCCAAAAGATAACAAAACGTATTTCATAAACATTTAATGACTATGTGCGGTGGTAATTTATAGAACCAGCCTTCAATGAAACCAATTACCTTGTTTGTGGCTCAATGAACGGTGCGTGCTTAGTCTGGTTTACTTCATTCGCTTTCATTTTTTGTAACAACAATTACCCTTCAATGAAAGCATCCTATGTGAAGGAATCCGTTGTTTTTTTGTTATGTAATTTTACCATAAAACAATCATCTAAAATCTTCGAAATAGAAAAAATCAATAGGCAAGCACTCTACAAAGATGGGTTGATTTTAACAAAAAAGACGGATTTTAAAGCTGGAACATTGACTTAACGCACTTAGAAGCATCTTTTTAAGGGGTTATTCACATGCTATAGCAACATCAAAGCATGCATATTCGATGCTTATCTCAATGCTTTTGCCGCCAAAAAATGATAAAAATAGGAAAGAAAAGAAGTCTATTAAGACTAACATATTAAACAACAACGAATTACAAACATTGCTCACAATTCGCGTATTTGCAACCAACTTAGCTGTTGGTTATTTTCACGCGAATTATGAGAGGTGTTTTGTAAAGAAAGTTCTGCATTAATGAGTCTCACTTGCAACGTCCCATTTATGTTACAAACACAGTATTGTTGATGGGTTGCATTATATAAAATCCCGCTTAAATGAAAGTGCTGTATTACAAAATGAAAATCAACAGAGTCGGGTGAGACTTCATGCTTTGCCATACAAAGTGCAATATAAAACCTGTTGGTTGCATTTGTCAGGCATAGCTGTGCATCCCACCCAGCACATAATTCACACCAAAATAGGTCATCAGTACTGTCAAGAAAGCCAATACGATATAGACATGCAAGAATATTGGACGGCGAAATGCTGACAATGACTGTTCGTGGAACGTCAAGGAATAAACCAGCATGGTAATCAATGCCCATGTTTCTTTGGGATCCCATCCCCAGTATCGTCCCCACGAGACATTCGCCCACACGGCACCAGTGAATATTCCTACAGCCAACAAGAACACGGCTGGATACAACATAATGCGACTTATATCGGTCAATCGATGGAGGATGGAAGTGCAACTTCCCATTCGGTTCATGATGAGTGCCGTGACACCATTGAAAAACAAGAACGCAAAGAGGGAATAGGAGAGCATGACCAAAATGACGTGTATGCTGAGCAGTGGTGAAGCAAGCACGGGCATCAGCGTTGTAATTTGTGGATTACGCTCGCCAAGCATGGACACCATCAGGGCAAGACCAGCTGCCATGAGCCCGAAAGGGAGAAAGAACGGTATGCGTTTGCCAAGTGGCAATGCAATGACAAGCATGCAAAGCGCCATGAACTGCATGGTCTCGAAGCCATTTGACAAGGGCATGTGTCCTCCCACATATCCCCTCAGCGCAATCACCACAAGTATGAAACAGGCGGACAGGGCAAGCAACAAAGAGCCGCATAGCTTGAGAGAGCGTTGTTGTGGCTTGCTGCTCAGCAGATTTCTTGCGGTCATGATGTAGAACAATATGCCTGCCACGATAAGCAATATTGCCATGGGAAAAGAGAACTGGAGTGAGTTATATATCTTTTCAGCCTTGAACCTGCTGTCGGAAGGCAATACTGTTCCTGCTTTTTTTTGTTGATATTCGCGTATTTTTTGGAGGACTTTTTCCACTCCAGTGTTGTCTTTTGCAAGTGCAAGCTCCATCACATAGTCAGTGGAGCGCTTGATGAAGAGCCACTCATCTTGTCCAAGTCCTTCTGGAAGTTGGTCGCCTTGTGCCATCCACCTTAGACTACCAGCCTCTTTCACAGGGAACATTCTAACGGCTTGTCCTGACATGAGTGACGCAATGATATTATATTTTTCGTAAGCTGCCGCAACATCTCGCGCTTCGCTATTGCTGAGCGAGCCTTTGTTCATCTGCTCTATCAGAGATGAAAGTTTGAATCCTTGTGTATCACTGGTGTAGTCCATCCATGAAACATACCTTCCATTTGCGTTCAATGCCTTTCGTACACATCCTCCACTTACCTTAATCATGGGCTGTTCCACCCAGTCTGTGGGGTATAACAGCCATCCCACGAGTACCTGTTCGGCGGTATATCCTCGATAGCTGTCACTGCCATACAGTTTAATGGTCAGATCTCTTGCCATTGTCTGCATGGGGCAGATGCGCCCACAGTGGTAAACATAGAGGTCGCCAAAACGTTCAGCCAACGCTGTTGGTAATGTTTTAGGAACTGGGATGTTACTGAAAGACAGTATCTTCATGGGTACAAGTAATAGCAAAGCCAACACTACCGCCTTTGCCTTGACGCTCTCCTTCTTCATAACCTGTCTAATCGTCCTTCGGAATCCACCACGTGGATCTGCAAGGAATGCAATGATGCTCAGTAGCAGCATGATGTATCCGCAGTATGTTACCGTGATGCCCAGCGGATCGTATGAAACGGATAGATGCACCCAACCGCTCTCCGTGTCATAACCACTTTGATAAAAACGATAGTATTGTTTTTTCGCAATGTTGTTCATGGACACCTGCTGCTCGTCTCCGTCACTAAAGGCAACATGACTGACAAAGTCCATGGGCGAATCTGTACCCGCATAGTACTCAATGTTGAAATTACAAAGTTTCATATTGAAAGGCAGGCGCTGCTGTTTGCCGTCTTTTGTGATGAATGAGTCTGCTGGTTGTCCGTTGTGGAGATATATGTCACCTTGTTTACCCGTTAAGAAGGTCATGCCTGCTCCTAAGAGAATCACAGCGAAAGAAACATGCAGAAAGATAAGCGAATGACGCATCACCGCATGCCAGTATCTTAGAATGGCAAACAGGGACGATATGGCAAGCATCATCCACAGGGCAGCGAAAGCCCATGAGCCATAGATGTACTTGTGTGTTAGTTGTGTGCCGTACCTCTTATCCATGAACGAGGCTGCCGCCAAGACTATAATAGTCAATGACAGCAGCCCGAAAGAAATATTCGTTAGTCGTTTCTTCATCAGATAGACTCGATAAATTTGACTATCGCATGGCGGTCGTCCTTGTTCAGTTTGCGGAACTTCTCTGTTGTCCACCGTGCATGCGAAACACCACCTTCTTTTGAACATCCATGCCACATAATTGCCTCTATGACATTTCTTGCTCTCGCATCGTACAGTCGGTCATCGTGACCAGTACATACTTTCATAAGTCCTTTGCCCCACAATGGCGGTGTACGTATCCATCCTTTGCGAACATCGTTCTTCATGTACAGCCTATGTGAAACTAAATCGGTGTAAGGCCATATCTTTTGTTTGGGATAATGTGGCAGACGTGGGTCGTTGGGTTTGATGTTAAGGTCGCCAGGATAGGAGAACTGGTCGTTGCCCGTAATCCACATGGGTCGGTGACACGTAGCACAACCTATTTCGTTGAAGAGCTTCTTGCCGCGTTGCACGATTGGGGAGTCCATGTTGCGTGCCGCAGGAACAGCCAATCCCCTGAGCCATACCATATAGTTCAGGTAATCGTTGTCTTCCATTTCAATAGGATGCTTGTCACTCGTGAAATAGTTATATATGTCCTTTTCAGGGTTGCCCGTTATTTTCCATTCAGGGAAATATTGATAGAATACTTTCTGAATATCAGGATCTTTGCTTGCTGTTAGCGCATACTCCTTGGTCACATTAATTGTGGTGTGTCCACGTCTCGTAACGTTAAAGTTTGCCCAGTGCTGCACATCCCAAGTAAATGTACTTAGGTCAAGGAAATGACCGAAGCGGAAAGGTTCCATTGTAATAGAGTCAATGGCAGTCCATTTTCCGTTCTTAAACCTTGAGGGATCCAATTTCGCATGCGCTTCTTCGCGCTGCCACTGCTTCAACAGACTGTCGGCATCGATGGCTCCTATCAGTCCGTTACCAAAGAAAGGAATGGCGTTCTTGAGTCGTATGTGGATGTCGCTTACGTTAACTGGTTTGCCATTGTGTGACGGCTTCACATAATAGGCGTCCTCTGGTATTTTCACATCAGGATATATGAGGCTGTATCGCTCTCCGTCTGGGAATACGTTCCCCCAGTCGTCGGTATATTCCTTCCATGTAATTTGAACTTTTGCTGGGTCGAGATACGACTTGAATGGAGGCATGCCCTGGAACTTGGGACTGAAGAAGGAGAGTAGTTCACCGTCATCGCCGAATATTTCCAACTCTGTGGCATTACCCCATTGTTTTGGATCGAACTTTGTAATGCGCCATCCGTGTCCATAACCGCAGTGACAGCTTTCACATGAGGGACGCGAGTATAATGGTCCTCTTCCGTTGAAAGGACGTGTGCTTGAGTTGTATGGGCGTTCAAAGAAGTATTCACCCATTTTGAACTGATATTCCAGTCCTGCCTCTTCGATAGCGGGTGTGGGATCCTCGTACGCACTTGCAGTAGCATTGAATGTTGTGCCGAGTTTTCCTCCAGCATACCATTCGTCCGCCAATTCCTTACTCTCAGTACCACTGCCGTTGTCGTTGATATCTTTGTCCTTACAAGATATGACCGACACACATACAAATGCCATGGCAGCTACCGAAAGTACTTGTTTTGTGGTGATTGTGTGATGTTTCATAATCTTTTTGTTTTAACATGTTGACTAAAAATGCGGATGAGTTTCAGGCGGTTTAGCCACCTGAAACTCGAATACGTCGCACCTTGATAACCGGTGTTCACGCTGTTATTTCTTCAACTCAGTCTTCAGTTCACTGAGCGTTTCATCAAGCTCCTTGCAAGCATCTATGGCTGCCTTGCAACTTGCATCTTTATAGTTATCCACAAATGGAGCCTTCATGTTCTTGATGGCTGTTTGTGCCTTCGTAATGGCTGCCGTCACTTTCATGTCCATTTCCTTGTTGTGCTTTGCCATATAATTGTGGATGGAGGCACCGCGATTACCCTCAATACCACCATAATAAACGTTCTCAACAGAGATGATATTGTTATGGAAGTCATGAATGGACATTTGGCTGTATGGCGACTCTATGTATGAAACGTCCTCGCCGGTGTGCGCTGATCCAATCTTCGATGTGCCAACCTCGTCACAGATACTATTGCATCCCGACACAATTTCCTGCAGGGCGGCAACCCATGAGCGGTACAGTGAACCTGGTTGACCAGCAAGCAGAATGTTCTCTCCGTAAGAATGTTCTCCTCCACCAACGGTGATACCAAGCTCAACATCTTCTGTGATGTGTTTTACTTGTTTAGCATCCAGTTTGGAAGCATATTCCTCTCCAGCCCATGAAGCGAGGAGCTGCCAGCAACTGTTGCGGAGATCGCCAGCCACAGCAATGGCATACACGAGATATTCGTCTTTTATCTTACCTGCTTCGCGTGGTTTTCCGTTTTCGAAAAGAATGTACTCCACTCCATGATAGCCCAACAACTCCTGACCAAGTTTTGTGCGTGCGGCGATGTCATAATCGTCGCCATCAAGGTCTTCAATGTTGGTTGCCGTTGCAAGATACTTCTCCAGTGCAGGAAGGTCGAGCGGCCAAGAGTCAATGTGTGGGTCGATACCGAAGTCGGAGGCAGCGCCAAACAAGAAAGCTTCACTGCGTTCCCACCACATACGCGATGCGAGGAAGTCTTCACATGCCTTGTCAAGGTTTGCCTGAGTCGGGTTCTTGCGGTATTCCCTCAGGTCTTTTACCAATTCAGACGATTTTAAGGCCATCTTCTCATAAGTTGGCACAACAGTTTTGTGGATGAAGGCGTCTACGATTTCAGCGTACGCCTTGTCGCGTTCTTCCTGTTTTTTCAGCTCATCTTTTTTCGTATCATCCCCGTTGTCGTCAGAACATGCAGTAAATGACATCGAAAAAATCAGGCCGAGAATTGCAGCGAAACAATAGTTCGATAATCTTTTCATTTTTTTGTTTTTTATTGTTAGAGTTATATTGTAAAGACTATAGGAAAAATCCTGCATAGGCTATACCCAGCGAAATGCTCGGCTCGTTATTAAACTTGCTTTTCAGGAAGCGGTTGCTATATTCTCCTTTCACAACAATTTGCTTCGTTGGATGGTAGTTGAAGCCAAAGGCGATGCGGTTTCTGTCGGTCCATTCATAGTCGCTGTTTCCTGCTACAGGATGATAGGCATCGTAGTTCTCGTATGCTCCGAAGACGAACAGTTGTTGTTTCTCACTTCTCATGCACGGGAAGAAGCGCAACACATTGTACCCTGCCTGAATACTTGCAGCGTGTGCGCGGTTGCCAACGAGCGTGCGTTTGTATGGTGAGGTTGAACTCTGCGAGCGATTGTAGGTTGAGATAATGTCGGCGTCGCCCAGATGTCCATAATCAAAACCACCAAGAATGCGCCAACCGTGACCTGTGTAGCTCATGTCTATCGTTCCGATGGTGACAGCGCCTTTCACATCTTTATATTTACCGCGCTCATCACTCTGCAGGGTGTTGTTGAACGATTCGCCATAATATCCGCTGAGACCTATGCGCAATCCCTTCAGTGGATAGAAGTCAAGGCGAACCGCTGTGGCATATTTGTTGGCTGGTGTGAACTCAAAAGCACTTGCCGATCCATTCTTAATCCACTGGTCTTTGCTGAACAAGAGTGAGTTAAGACCTGGCAGGAACATGGCTTGATAACGCAGAAACTTCCATCGTCCCCAAACCGACACACCTGTTTGATGCCAAGTACAGGGTAAAATTTGATTTTCTCCTTCAGGACGGTATACAGTGAAAAACTCGGTTGGTAAGTGATGTGCGTTGGTATATCCAATGGGAACCACATCGTGACCAGCGCGTATATTCAATTCGGGACAGAACGATTTCTGAATCCAAAACTGTTCCAGTGCCACTTCGCCACCGCGTTCAATCTCGCCTTCCCATTCGCCAAACTCTTCATCTTCCATTTCCATGGCACTCTCGGTACCGCCATGTTCAAACTCAATCTCTGAGTTCATAGTCCAGCCCTTGCCAAAGTCGTATCCCAACATCACCACAACGTGAGGCAAGTCTGCTTGTCCACGGCTTTTAGCATTCTTGTACTTTTCTGCCTTGCTGTAGCGGTTGATATTGTCGGAATAAAACATTCTGCTCATCACGGCTTCTCCGTAGCCACCTAATGACAGCCTGTTTTTTTTGCAGCATCTCGTACTATCTTTTGCACATCCCTGTGCTTTTGCCATACCCGAGAAACATAACAGGGCGCATACCAATGTAAAAATATAGACTAATCTCTTTTCCATATTAACAATATATAATTTTAACTAATTATTCAGTCGTATTATAAAATATTCTTTGGCGATTGCAAAATTATCCTAAATCTGAACTTTATACAATACCCAAAAATAGTGATTTTGCATTATCTCATCACCCCACGAAGCTCAATCCCCATTTAATTTCGTCCTCATAAATGATGAGGAAAGTTCTAAGACGAAAGAAAATATTTTGTCAACAATGTGATTTCAATTACCTTTGCAATTGAAACAGAACGATCATTGATCGCTCATAAAAAAGAAGGTATGGATATTTCTGAACTATACAAACTGTTTTTATAGCATCCTGTGGTAACCACCGACAGCCGCGACTGCCCCAAAGGCAGTATGTTTTTTTGCCTTGAAAGAAACCTCGTTCATGGCTCTTAGAATTATTTCTTCCCGAATGGTTGTTTCACGCTACCATTTCTGAAGTCGTAAGTTGTCAAATTTCGTGTTGTCCGCATAGACAATGCCAAGAGAGCTATGGTTAGGCTTTATCATACAGACGACACTTTGTATATTCATCTGATACACCTTCCCTGCCACAGAAATTATCATTGCTTCTTATCGAAGGAGTATCATGTCAGCCTTGAACCAAGGCAAAACGATAATATGGCGAATTAAGTCGAAAGTACGGGTTAATCCAGAACTGTGGTTCTTTCATTATTAGATGTTCCATGTTTTATCCAGTATTTTATCATACAGCTTACCAGTACTGTTTATTTTCAAACCATAGAAACGAGTTCCTTTGTTATGCTCAATAAACATTTTCTTTTTTGTAGGCCCGAGAGGAGGTGGGAAATAAAAATCACTTATAATCAGGACATCTGCCATACCAAAGGATTTGCTCTGCAACTTTTCGATTGCCCTGTTAAGCATTGCTTCACCATCTGTTCCACCTGTAAATCTTTCTTCAAGAAAAGCATTCAGGCGTATCCAATTTCGAGGCAACGACAAATCCAAGAACTTTGCTCTGACAGAGAATGACATTAGAAAGACTTTACGTTTCTGCTTTCTTGCCAATCTGAGGAGCTGCGTAAGAACGGAGTAAGCAATTTTCAACCGCTTTCCATTCATGGAACCGCTGGTATCAACGGCAACTATGATTGGGCCATTCTCCAACCGAGGTTCTTTCTTTTTCGTCTGTTCAGTTTTGAAATGGCTTTTGTTCTTTGGACGATTGGCAAATAATTGAAGCTGTTGGGTTACAAACTTGTAGAAAAACAGATTTTCCGTTTGGCAATCAGACAATATTGCGGTCTCAGATGGCAAGAGATGCTGTAGTTCATTGCCGTTGACTATCTCCTCTGCTTCTGCAGCTGGCTTTGGTGAGGATGGTAATATAGGAAGGTATCGTTGTATCGTATCATCCATCTCATCTTCACGTTTTGGTTGTTCACGTCCTATCATCCTAATCAATTCTCTAAGTTCTGGATAGGAATAGAAAAAACGTTCAACCTTCTGTCTTTCTTTATAGTCAGATAGTCCATGTTCTTTCAGATGTTGTACCCAACGTTGTTGATTTGTTGAAAGTAGATTTTGTTTCCGTTCTTCTTCCTTATCATCACAGGCTTTCTTCCATTCGTGTGCCAAAGCATTAAGAATTATTTCTTTTTGTTGGTCTGAGTTGCATTCATTCAGTTGGTCTTTATAACCTTCAAGATTAAGTTCCCCTAGCTTATAATTTTGTTCGATAATCTTTGTAGTTTGTCCCCACATATTTCTTTTTTGCGTTAATCCTCCACCTACAAAGGCCTTTATGAACGCTTGTTCTTTGCGGTGGTACTCTTCTATCGGTTGAAGGACTTGCAACATAGTCTCAATGAATTTCATAAGTTCCTCCTTCATAAGTTCTGTCCATAAAGGATCTCGGCTTTCCAGTTGTGGATTATCTTGAATGGTCTGAACTATGAACCCGCCTAACAAGTCTCCTTTTGACATGTTTTCTGGCAATTTCCCGTAATCCATATAAAAATCAAAAGCTTCATCATACTCTTTGAGCTTCTGAGCAAAATCATTGTTTTGTGGAGTGTTCATAATAATTGTTGCGCATTCTTAATTACCACTTCCAGCTCTTTTGTGCGTATGTCACATTGGTCAAGGTACTTCTTGACAACCTTTTTGTCATCATCAGAGAGGAAAAGGTGCTTTGTATGTGCGAATAATCTTTGTATTTTTTTCAAACCGGGAACAATCTCTTTTTGCAATAAAGAAAGAGCATTGTCGGCCACTGTCGGCTCTGTAAAGAAGCTATTTCCGAACAATTCTTGTGAGTTGCCCAAAGAGTTAGAAATTAATACAGAAAGTGGATTTGCCCTTTCAAAAGCGTATGGCGTATTGTCGATAATAATACCTCCGTAACACTTCTGTAGCTTAATTTTCTTCACGTTCTGAACATTCCTTACTTTGTAGTCGAATGGTGTTCCAGTATAGATTGCACGAATAATCCACGATTTCTTCTGGTCATCCCGATATAAAATGCCATCAGAGACATTATTCGCATCCACATGATTGTAGTCTGCCTTATAGAAAAGACATTTCCCATGTGGAAAATTACAGATGCTATAATAGAAATAACTGACCAATGTGAAATGTTCTGGCATATTGCGAAAGTCTTCCTCTTTTTTAGCGGGTTGTGACTTCATTTTTATAGCAATATCAATCTCCTTTTGTATTTTATCTATTTTCTTATCGATTTCCCCTGTCAATGAGTGGGCCACAATATCAATGATAGAAGGTATCACCTCTGCTGTATTCCAAAGGCAATGGAATAAGATGGGTATGTCAGTTAAGTCGATGTTGTTTCTACCATTAAGAAATGCAGCGGTCTGCATAATGTGAAAACACTTTTTCCACCGACGGTCTGACACATAGAAATCCATGTCCTTGTTTCCATCTTTCAAGGCTTCTTCTCTTAGACGTTTGCGGATGGTCGTAACAACTGCACAGACGTTATCTGGAATAGCAACAGCATGTATTTCCTGCTGCCATGATTCGTAGGTATCATCTGTTATTTCCAATTCTTTCGGCATGGTTATGTCTTTCACGGGTTTCTGGCGAATCATTTTGAAAAAAACACTTTCTGTCTGGATGCAGTTAGAAACCATACGAACAAGAAATCTATCCCATAAAGCTTCAAGCCCTTCGTCCTCCATTGGAAGTTCATTACTGGCGGCAATTAGAACCTTCATCGGCAATGACAGCGTTGAACGTCCGTTTTGAAAGATACGCTCGTTGATTGCTGTTAACAATGCATTTTGAATAGAAGGTCCTGCTTTCCATATCTCATCAAGGAACACAACAGTTGCAGTGGGCAGGAAACCGTTCACAACGCGTTCATATCGGTCTTCATTTTTTAGCAATGAAATCGACACGGGACCGAATATCTCATCTGGTGTCGAAAAACGAGACATAAGATACTCAAAGGCATTTGCATTACTAAATGCTAGTTTCAGCCTACGTGCTACCAAACTTTTTGCAGTACCAGGAGGACCAAGCAAAAATATACTTTCTCCTGCAATAGCGCATAAGAGTGTCATTGCGAGGATATGCTCTTTTTCGTAGATACCTTCAGACATCACTTTGAGCATAGCTCTTATTTGAGATTCTTTATTCATCTATTTCTGACCGAAATTTGGGAAACTTACGAACAGTCTTTCATGACTTGATTGAACACTTCAGGATAGTTCGCTTTGAAGTAGCCCATCTGATAGCCTATCCATGAATAGCAAACAGCATGAGCTTTATTGAAGGCATACATACCTTTGTGCTCCCAGGCTTTCCATATCTTTTCAAGTGTACTTTTTTTATATCCATTCCTAAGTCCACCATCGATGAATTTGGGTTTTAATTCAGCTATCTTGTCTTGCCTCTTTTTGCCCACCGCCTTTCGTAAACTGTCACTTTCACCTCTATTAAAGTTTGCAATCAGACGGGAAAGCATCATCAATTGCTCTTGATATACTAGAATTCCATACGTATCTTTGAGATATTTTTCCATGTTGGGTATAGCATATCTGATTTTACTTTCACCTTTTTTTCTTTTGATTAGCAAGGGAAGATTTTCCATCAAACCAGGACGATACATGACATTCAGCAGCACAACATCCTCAAATGATGTTGGATGGAATTCAAGAAGATATTGTTGCATTCCTTGTGTCTCATACTGGAAAACACCTTCCGTATCACCTCTTTGAAACAGTTCAAGGGTCTTTGTGTCATCAAGAGGTATCTTCTTTATATCGAAGTCTTTCCCTGTATTAATTTTGATTCTTTCGCAAATTTTCTTTAATTGAGAAAGAGTTTTCAGACTCAGGAAATCAAACTTAATCAGCCCTGTTTCTTCAATGGTTCTGCCATCATATTGTGTACATCTAATTGTTCTGCTTTCTACATCAGGATCGTCTTGAACACAAACTGGTGCCCAATCACTGATGGGACTATCGCTGATAATGAAGCCACAAGCATCTACTCCCATTCCTTTAATTGTGCCTTCCAAAAGCTTAGTGTCACAAATCGCATTTTGAATAGTTTGGCCTGCAGAACGCACTAACTTCCAAAGTTCTTGAGAATACCTTATGGCATTATCCATAGTCTTCGGATAATAAGGGAAATACATAGGAATGGCTTGGTGGATGGCATTAGCAGTTTCTGTTGGCAACTGTTTCACTTGGGCAATAGAACTAAAAGCTGTTCTTGTGCTAAATGTTGAGTAGCTTATTATATGTGCACAGCAATCCTTTCCAAACTTTTTTTCGAGCCATTCTATGACACGAGAACGTCCATCTTCATCAATGTCCAAATCTATATCTGGGAGCATTTTCCTATCAGGACACATGAAGCGTTCAAACAACAAATAGTGTTTCAAAGGATCTATCTTGGTTATTCCCAAACAGTATGCAACCAGACTCCCAGCAGCTGAGCCACGTCCAGGACCAACCAAAGCGCCCAACTCTTTTTCTGCACAGTTAACTACATCCTGTATAAACAGGAAGTATCTTTCTACTCCATTCTTCTTGATGATTTCCAATTCAAATTGGAGACGGCCATCTACTTCTTCTGGAAGTGGATTCCCGTATATAACCTTTGCTTTTGTATATGTAAGTTGTTCCAAATAGTCTGCATCACTTTTGAACCCATCTGGTATTGAAACTGGCGGCATAATAGGAGTATGACGAATGTCGTATGCCTCAACCTTGTCGAATATCTCCATCGTGTTAGAAATGGCCCTTGGAATATCTGAGAACAAATCACACATCTCACGTTTGCTTCTTAACCAGCGAAATCTAAGTGGATCTGTATCGAATTCTTCCATCGTTTTCCCAACGAGAATACATTGTTGTATGTTATATACGGCCAAGCTCTCAGGATTGACATAATGTACATCGTTTGTTGCAACCACCTTAACGCAATATTTTTTTGATTTTTATATGAGCACCTGATTGACTTTCTCCTGTTCAATCATAAGGTCGCTTGGAGAATCTTTTGAAAGGTCACTGTCTGCTTCACGGCGAATTTCAAAATAATAGTCATCACCAAAGACTTGTTTATACCATTTAATGGTGTCATCTAATGCTGTCATATCCTCCTTCATGACATGAGTGAACACCTCACTCCCAAAGCCGCCTGACAAGACAATCAATCCCTCGTGATATTTCTCCATATCTTTACGATCTGTTCGAGGAGCCGCATAGAATCCTTCAGTCCAAGCATTGCTTACAATCTTGATGAGGTTCTTATAACCAATCAGATTTTTAGCAAGAACTGTCAGACGATAGCCTTTTCTATCCTTGACACCATTCTTTTTTTCTTTAGATCCATGCTTGGCAACATACAACTCACAACCAATAATAGGCTTAAATGGCTTCTTGCCCTTCTCGTGTCTTTCTTTATTGATGCGAGCCACGTATTGAATAAACTCCATAATGCCAAACATATTCCCATAATCTGTGATGGCTATGCCTGGCATCCTCTTTTTTAAGGCAGAGTCCACAATTTGTTGGATAGTGGAGCATCCGTTAAGAATCGAATAATGTGAATGTACATTAAGGTGTACGAAATTTGGCCTTATCATATTTGTTTTGTTTGCTGGGTGTATTTATAACCATAGAACAACCAAAACTAATCAGAAATATCCGAGTGTAAATC
>ERZ1036438.418-NODE-418-length-17577-cov-5.532473_pt1 | contig 17577 bp, 23 predicted proteins | sample MGYA00514224_ERZ1036438 | MGnify/ENA primary metagenome ERZ1036438 (study PRJEB33795, sample SAMN09464924) | human gut metagenome | host: Homo sapiens | place: USA: Stanford, California | collected 2016-07 | study: EMG produced TPA metagenomics assembly of the...
CTTCTTCCCCAGCATGCTCATTCCGAGCAATCCATCATTGAATATCTGGCCAAGGAAAAGGGAATGGATGCCCGAACGGTGAAGCATGTGCGGGTGTTGAAACGGTCTGTTGACGCGCGGCAGCGAACGGTGTATGTGAATCTTAGTTTGAGAGTGTACATCAATGAGTTGCCACAGGATGAGGAATTCGTTAGGACGGTTTATCCGGATGTGTCCCAAAAGCCTCGTGTCATCGTGGTGGGAGCAGGTCCGGCGGGACTTTTCGCCGCATTTCGTTTGATTGAATCGGGCTTCAATCCCGTGGTCATCGAGCGGGGAAAGAATGTCAGGGAACGCAAGAAAGACCTCGCCATGATTACCAAGACGCAGAAGGTTGATGCTGAAAGCAACTATTGTTTTGGTGAAGGTGGCGCCGGTGCGTATTCGGATGGCAAACTGTATACCCGCTCGAAGAAGCGTGGTTCGGTTGAGAAAATTCTCAATGTGTTTTGCCAACACGGTGCTTCAACCTCGATCTTGGCCGATGCGCATCCGCATATCGGTACGGACAAGTTGCCGAAGGTCATCGAAAATATGCGCAATACCATCATCAACAGTGGGGGAGAGGTGCATTTTGAAACCAAGATGACGGCTTTCTTGCTGTCAGCCGAGGGGGATGAGGTGCTTGGCGTTGAAGCCGTGCAATTGCCTTCGGGGCAGGAAGTTACGTTCAGAGGACCGGTCATCTTGGCCACCGGACACAGTGCGCGTGACGTATATCGATATTTGAGTGGTGCCAAAATAGAAATTGAACCGAAAGGATTGGCGGTTGGAGTGCGCTTGGAACATCCTTCGATGTTGATCGATCAGATACAATATCATAACAAGCGTGGACGGGGAAAGTGTCTCCCGGCGGCCGAATATTCATTTGTCAGTCAGGTGGAAAGCCGTGGTGTGTACTCGTTCTGCATGTGTCCGGGTGGCTTTGTTATCCCTTCTGCCACGGGTCCGAGGCAAATAGTGGTGAACGGAATGAGCCCCAGTAACCGCGGAACGAGGTGGTCGAATTCGGGCATGGTGGTGGAATTGCATCCTGAAGACGTTCGCCAGGCAGGCATGTTGATGCCCAGTGACGGTGAAAAGCTGAATGATGATTTGGTGATGATGCAGTTGCAGGAACAATTGGAATACACTTGTTGGTTGCAGGGAAATAGGCAACAAACTGCTCCGGCGCAGCGAATGGCTGACTTTGTGAATGGTAAATTGTCATACGACTTGCCGGCATCCAGTTATGCTCCCGGCTTAATGAGCAGTCCACTTCACTTTTGGATGCCGCCATTCATCGTCCATCGTTTGCAAGAAGGCTTCAAGAAGTTTGGGCAGATGAGCCGTGGTTTCCTAACCAATGAAGCCATTGTGATAGCCGTTGAGACGCGAACGTCGTCGCCCGTGCGTATTCTTCGCGACCGCGAAACGCTGCAACATGTTCGGGTTCGTGGCCTCTTTCCTTGTGGAGAGGGCGCTGGCTATGCGGGTGGAATCGTCTCTGCTGGCATCGATGGTGAACGATGTGCCGAGCGATGCGCTGCGTTTCTTGCCGAATGACAAACGTGTTGATAGTTTTTGTGGGAATAAAATAAGAAACGGACGTGCCGCCAGATGGACACGTCCGTTTGCTGTATTTGGTAATCAAATGTTTAATTTATAGCTTCAGCGCATGGTTATCTGTTGAAAAACTTCTTGCCATTTTGTATAACAACACCCTTATATGTCTTGTCAACACGCTGGCCAGCCAAGTTGTACATCGGTGCATTGTCGTTGAGAGTCTTGTTCTCTGCATTTAAGTTGTCAATACCAGTCGTTGTGTCGATGCTAATAATCGTAATCTGATAATTGCCTTTATGCATGCTGACAATCCCTTTTACGGTTTTGTTTTTAGCTCCTTCCAACTTCGATAGATCATTATAAGCGTCTAAGTGGAAGCTGTTAAACAGTTGAATTTTTTGATCTCCGACGTGGGCATAGTAGTTGGTGTACTGTCCGGACTGTTCGCTTTTAATTTCAGCACCTTCAATTTGAACCAAATCAGATATGTAATCTTTAGCTTGGTCTATGGTGATTGATTTTGGTGTGGCAGCTTGTCCTTTCGTAATTGTTAATTTGTCAGCATTAGTACCATCGGCTTTCATACCTTCAGGCGTATCGTTATATATGTCATATAATAATACGACCTCACCGTTTAGTATGTCATTTGTTTCCAAATCAATGCCTGCGTTGAAGAGCATCAGTGCACCACTATTGTCTCGAATGAAAACCTGCGTATTACGTTTGTTAGAGGTCCATTTGTACAACACTTGTGCATCTTTCAAAGTTAGTTTGGCAACCGTTTTTGCAGGTAGTGCCTTAAATGCAGCTATGTTATCTACTGTTTGTACTTCAGGGGCAGGAGTAACGGCTCCACCTTCTAAGGTAACCACTACTTTATAGGCACGTACTTGTTGCGTAGTCTTAAAAGTGATAGAAGTAGCTTTACCTGTCCATGTAGCTGTTTCTTTGGCAATTACCAATCCTTCTTGTGCTGCAAAGTTGGATGCTGCATGTCTTTTCTCGCCTGAGCAGGTCATCTCTACTTTTACAATGTTTTTGTCAGTAGTAGATAGGGTTACGCTTGAACCTTTATAGAAGCGGTATTCTCCTTTCTTTGTTTTCTTATTAAAGGCTGCAAGTGCAGCATCTGTACACGAAAGAGTGACTCCGTCTTTGCTTACTTGGTCAGGGTTTCCATTTCCTGTTTGTTTCCCTTTGTCTACATTTGCGTCAAATGTCACTTGTGCAAAGGTGATGCTGCTAATCAAAGCGAGCAAACTCATTACTGAAATGCGTAAAATTTTGTTCATACTCAATAAGTTTTAAAAGTTAGTTTATTAGTTTTCGAATATGGACAAAGTTACAAAATATACTTGAAACTGATGTTTTTCTACATATTAATTTTTCGTGACAAAACGTTTTTTTATGGTTCAAATGACTGTTGACACCAGTATATTGTTGACTGATTGTTAAATATTGAACATTTTAAGGATAAAATTTGTTATTGTCAATCTTAAACGTTATATTTGTCACAGTTTTTTGATTTCATGATTTATGAAATCGTCCCTCGAGGTTGGTAGCATCCTGCACCAACCTCTTTTTTTACTTCTGTGCCGCATCAATTTGTCAAATAGGATAGTTCCGGATGTTGCTACTCGTGGGAACATGGAATTCGTTTGTTATAGTGAGCAATCATTGGGAAACAAAAAAAGAGGGGTATCACTGTTTTGATACTCCCTCCTCTATATGTTATGTATACTATAAAAATAGTCTTCGACTATTTCTTAGCCTCTTCCATGACACCCTCAATGTACAAACGAGTCATCTCGGGGTCACCATTGGTACGTACCGTGATGGTCTTTTTGAAATGTCCAGGGAATCTGCCTTTGCCGTTGTACGTTACTTTTATCTCACCTTTCTTTCCTGGTTGAACAGGAGTCTTGGTGTAAGCTGGCACAGTGCAACCACAGCTTGCCACAGCTTGATTGACGATAAGCGGGGCGTTACCCACGTTAGTGAAGGTAAAAACGCACTTCTGCTCAGGCGTGCTTTCATTGAATTTGCCAAAGTCGTGAGTGATTTTGTCAAACTTGATTTGTGCTTTTTGTTGTGCGTTTACTATGGTAAAACAAGCAAACAGCATCATGGATAACATGATCAGTTTTTTCATTTTCTAGTCCTTTCTTTTTATTTCAGTTGCGGCAAAGGTATAAATAAATTAATGAGATTCCATGGAAAATTAAGAAATATTATACTATCATTGCTTTCCGGGTGCTATTTTATATTATAATGTGGAATGAAATATGTTTCGTAAAGAATTTTAACTTATGAGAATACAGGTACATGGTCATCAGTGAAACGACAAGAACTTCCACGGCCAAAAATCAAAAATGAACTGGTTGAAGAGGTAATGTGTGTGCAAACAGTTCAAAAATAGTTAATAATGTGAAGATAATCAAGACGAATTGCATATCTTTGCAGTGTATGATGGAAATAAAACTTGAAGAAAAGGTTCTGCAAAAAGCAGCTGAAGAAGGGATGGATGTGTTCCTTCAGGCGATTGTGGATGCGATGAATGATGCGATAGGCGGAGAACTGACGGCTGATTCGATGCAACAACTAAACTCGGATCAAATTACGCTGTTGGCTTATCACATCTTGCATCAGGAAGTGATGGACGGTGGATTCGTACAGCTCATTCATAACGGCTATGGTCCCTTTATCTTCAGAAATCCTTTTGATAAGGCACTGAAAAGCTGGGGCATCCACGATTTGTCTAAGATGATAGGGAAATGTCATAAACTCTACCGTAAATATGCTGCCGAATTGGAACAAGATTGTTCTGACGACGAGTTTATGGCGTTGTTTGAGAAATATCCAGCCTTTGACGATTTTGACGATGAATTCGTTGAAAATGAAGAGCGTTGGACAGAGGATGTTGCCCGCTATGTGGATGAACACATCGGGCAATTTGTAAAGATTGTGATAGAATGAATAAAGAAGAACTCGCACTAAGAAAGAAGAGTCCCATACAGATTAGGAACAAAAAAGCGTCGTTTGAGTATTTTTTCATTGATACTTATACTGCCGGCATCGTGCTCACGGGTACGGAAATCAAGTCCATTCGCCTGGGTAAGGCCTCTTTGGTTGATGCCTACTGCTACATTTATCATGGCGAAATTTGGATTAAAGGGATGAACATCAGTCCGTATTTCTATGGCTCTTACTCCAACCCAGAAGCCAAGCGTGACCGCAAGCTGTTGCTGACGAAACGTGAAATCAGAAAGTTGGAAGCCGACCTCAAGGTAGCTGGTCATACCATCGTTCCCACCTTGGTGTTCATCGATGCGCATGGAAGAGCCAAGGTGGACATCGCTTTGGCTAAGGGAAAGAAGGAATACGACAAACGACAAACGCTGAAGGAAAAAGAAGACCGGCGAGAAATGGATAGGGCCGTCAAAAACTTTTAGATGTAGCGTCGAAAGATGAAATGTGGTGTTATTGTTGTTTACGTTGCAGATGTCCTGTCGAGGTGGTGACTGGCTTTCATGATGAAATGTACTCACGAGTAATCTTTAGGATAAGATAGGTGAAGTATCGGTTGGCTGAGTATGACTATCATCAACCTTTCTGTGCAGATTCAAAACGAATTGCAAAACTTGTAGGCTGACTCTACCCCGGAGACTTTTGTTATTTTTATTCCAACCTATTTGTAAAATCAAAAAATAGTGTTTATATTTGCGATACTATACAAGAATATATAGCGATATATTCAGATTATACTCAACGCTTATCTCTAATGACTAAAACCTTAAGATGTATGAAGCACTTGATTCTAACCGTGATATTGGTATGCATAATCGCATGCAAGTGGTGGCGTATATCAATTTAACTTATGGGTCTAAATTATTAATGAGTAATACAAGGGTTTGGGATCCACTTACAGCTTCAGTAAGAAACTTGACCGAGAATATAATGAAATTTGTGTTTATTAAATATTAAGGCTTAATATGAAAATAATAATTTTATTAATTTGTTGCATTCTAATAAATCCTTTTAATTTGAAATCTCAAATTAATCTTGACTTGTTCACAAGAAGCATTATTGAAGAATGTAAAACTCTCGAAACAAAAAGGGAGTTCGCTATTGATAATTTCATGAAATATGGATACAAAAAACGTCCTGAATTAAAAAATGACAGTATTATTAAAATTCCCATTTACACTATTTTTTCGAATAGCAGATTTGTTAATTCTGCCAGGGTAAAAGATAGTTTATTTGTGTATTTGAACTCTAAAAGTCTTTATATTGATAAGATTTTTTTTTACAAAGAAAAGCGATTTATTGCCGTTGCTTATCCAAGTTATGAAAACGTAAAAGATCAACCGATAGGTTTAAGCAATGCCCGAAATGCAAAATTAGCAGATGTTGTGATAAAGGAGAACCCCAAAATATTGTTTTCGCTATCTCAAAACGATAAAATCTACTTTTTCCTAAAAAATAATTTATTGTTCTGTTACTTATTTGACGAAAAGCAAAATAATTATATTCGGATGACTCCTAAAAATTTTTTGGACATCATAGATGAATGTGAATTTTATTTCATGACCCATTTGGATAAGCCTGTTCCTTTAATTTATAGTAAGTGATAACATCAGTCCGTTTTAAATTGGGAATAATATCAATAACAAGCAGATAAACAGCAAACCCTAATTATGGAATAAATGACCCAGTTAAACCGTTAGATATGAATAAAGCGATTACAGATTTAACTGGGCGGGCAGTTAAACCTATAGGGACAGAGTTACCTTCTGACGTACTGGGTGCTAAACAATTGTCTGGTTTGTTAAATGGTGGAAATCGGTTTATGTTATCCTCTGGAACGGGGGACTGCAATAAATCATGCTACAGCATTAAACAAAATTTCGGTACTTACTATACAAAGAATATCTGGTGTTACCTTCCAAAAAGTTGTGTATCAAGTTATGGATCCAGCTTCTGGAGTTTTCAGAAATATTGGTGCACGTTCAATAGATTTTATATGGAGAATACTTCCCTAAAAATTGCATTATGAAAAAAAATATAATATTATTAATTATGCTGTTGCCATCATTTATAAATGTTATACCTCAAAAAATAATTCCCAAGATCGAAATAAAGCAGTTAGAAAAACAGGCAATTTGTAAAATGCGGAAATTATTTGATATTCCAAAGGAAGAACAACTTTTTGCTACAGTTCTTTTTGAAGTCTTGGATAGTACTCAGACATATTCAGTATCTCCAACTTTTGAGAAAAATAATAAGATATGTAATTATTTAGAAAGGTTAAAAATAATTCATTATGAGATATTTGTATATGATAGTGAATTAAAAAGTGTTTTTGTTGTCAATCGGGTATTTTTAGGAAAAGGAAGATATAAAAAAAGGTATTATGTAGGAAAAGAAGATGATTTTATCATCTCAACTTTCTTACTTAAAAATAATTACGATTATGTTTTAAACCTTATAGATGCACCATCACAAGGAAATAAACTTGTGTTATTATGTTGCAAGAATACAAAAATGGATTTAGCATTTTTGAAAGATGAAACAATTAAATCAAGACCAGTATGTAATGAAGATACTTTTATTTTTGGTGAGTGATCTTATAAATCAGTCCGGGTAATGGCTGTTCAACACGGTAAATCCGAATGGATCTGCGCCTTTTCTGATTATTGATTTTTATCCCATTTTATTTGTGTGATTCAAAAATAGTGTTTATATTTGCAATACTATACAAGAATATATGGCGTTATATTCTGATTTTATTGATTGCTTATCTCTAAAGACTAAAACCTTAGGGCGTATGAAACCTTTATTCTAACCATGGTATGGGCATACATAGCCCTACAAGCCTATGCACAACAGTCTTTGTCGTATGCCTATGATGCTGCGGGAAATCAGAAAGGGGAGTCAACGCCTTGACGGGAGCTGGTATAGGTGCAATTACTGGTGCCGCTTCTGGTTTTAAATATGCTAGGGATAATAAAGTGAATCCGTGGACGGGTAAAAAATATATATCTAATGATGTTATACAAAAGTTTAATGAACATGCTTTTTCAAATAATGGACATGAGGATATAGGAATATCTAAGTCAGATATTACAAGTCATGTGGAAGATTTTATAATCAAAAATAAATTCAATTTGCGAGAAGGCAGTAATACTTTTCAAGGTACAATTAATGGCATACAAAAGTCTTTAATTATCAATGTGCACAATGGACAAATTCATTCATTAAACTTATTTCCTGGATATTCAAACCGTCCGACGGCAAATCCCATTATTAAATTTGGAGAATTAAAATGGTAGAAAATAAATCAATAATTATAAATGATGACAATTATTTAAAATATCAAAAAAATAATATAATCATAATAGAAGGTATTAGCAATGTGAATATTGACTTCAATTATTCTGAAATAAAAACACCTGTTTATATAAAAGAATGTGTAATAAAGAATATGTATTTGAATTCAACGTGGTTTCGCAAAGGATTTGTATTAGAGAATTGCATAGTTCTTAATGATATAAATCATGAGATGGGCGGACATAATTATTCGGAAATACATATACATAATAATATCTTCCTTGGTTTTTTTGATTTTTTTGATTGTCATTTTTTTGAAAGAATGACTGTTAATAATAATATTTTTATAAAAGGTACTAATTTGATAGGTAATACATGTAAAGGATATAAAAACATATTTGATAAAGGATTGGAATTATATGAAAATATAGGACGATTGAATGAGGAAAATTAACGTTGCTTATCCAAGTTATAATAACGTAAAAGATCAACCGATAGGTTTAAGCAATGCCCGAAATGCAAAATTAGCAGATGTTGTGATAAAGGAGAACCCCAAAATATTGTTTTCGCTATCTCAAAACGATAAAATCAGGCTAATGGGACAAAGAAGTTAAGCACATTTTTGTCACATTAGCCAATATTCAATTACTTATCCGACAATTAGGAATGTATTCGAGTCCATATTTATATCAATCCCATAAAAATAAAATGTATGAAATTATTTGTATTAGTATTTATAGAAATGTTTTTGTTAAGTTGTTGTCCAATACCTAAATTTTATGCAAACTACAATATGGAAAAAACAGAAGAAGATTTGTTGTTGAACAAAACAGAGAGTGTATATCTCAATAAAATTTTTGAAACCACTCGCAATGATTTTGATTTTACCAACAAAAAGATTGGGTTTATTATGATTAGCGGCGAAAATGGTAAAACTCATTATTTTGATATGCAAGAAAAACATTTAACCAATGAAAACTCGCCTTGCGATAACGGCATATTGTATATTTTCAATTCCGAACAGAAAGATGCAAGCGGAGGTTATGATGCAGCTATTGTATATTGGAGTAAGCGTTTATTGCCTATTGAACAAGTTGTCAAAAGGTTAAAACTTCAGCGTTAAACGCATTATTATCCAGTATTTTACGGTTATTTAAAATAATCAGCGAATAGTTATATTGGTCAACTTTTCGCTGAAATGTATTTTTAAGGGACGGCTAAGTAAAGAATTGAGAATTAAAACTATGAAGAATTTTTATGACTCTAATAGATTTAAATATTTTGATGTGAGATATGATTTTTATAAAAACAACAATTTAAGATGGACACCCTGGTAGCACATTTTTTAATAGGAGGCGATGAACATGGTTTTATGTACGATTCCACAGATGATCGTCCTGACATTTGTTCTATTTGTAAAAATAGGATAAAAGATATTCCTAATCCTAATTACAAATTAAAAAGTCGTCGTAATATGGTGACTACGTATGACCATTATACGATTGTTTCTGAGCAGTTTCGGGAGTTTTGTCTCTGTAACGAATATGCCAATATTCATTTTACTGAACTGATTAAGTGTAAAGGATATTATATACTTGATGTGGGAAATGTTTGTTGTTTAGACGAAGAGAGAGGTCATACACAATTTATTCGCCACCGTAATTGTTGTGGTAGTTATGACGAAGTAATAAGTCCTTCTATGTATCTCTCAAAAGAAAACAACTTTCTATCAAACGATTTTATTTGTAGAAGTTACTATAGTTACGGCTCATTCTATTACAAATTATATAAAATAATCATAGGGCTTGAAACCAAACAAAAGATGATGAAAGCTAATTTAAAAGGAATATATTATGGGAATATTTTTCAATAGGAAGAAAAAGTTTGAACTACAATACGGGTCTTCTAAACCAATAGAAGATACAAGCCTTGAAGATTTTTTGCAATATCCAATTTGGTTATGGGACTATGCAAATGAAGGTGTGGGTGAACAGGACGAGACATGGATTCATCCTGTTGTTAACAGTTATGATGTAACTGATGATATGCAGGATGCTCATATCTTGTTGAGGGATACTAAAAACCGAGAATGGTACGTGGCATTATTAGATGTAAAAAAGAACCAATTAACAGATTTATTCTTAATGACAAAGAATGTTGATATTTACATTAATGAGGCAATGATGAAAGGTTTGCCTAAGAAAAAGATTACCTTGAAGGCTATCCCTACTATAAATGGCGAAAGTGGTGTCATATTTGAAGTCCAGGTTCCTGCCAATATCTATGAGTCAACTAACCTGAGTTCGGTATAAGAAAGATGCTTTAAAAGTTGGTAATCAAGCTAATTTATAGTAACTTTAATACTGTAAATTGCAGATTCAAAACCGAAGTGCAAAACTTGCTGGTTTAACTCTACTGTGTTGTTTGCAAACTTAAAAAGGTTGAATAAATTTTGTGGTGTCTGTAATTTGGTGTACTTTTGTACACTTGGTAAATTTAAGTATGCAGATGAACTTTAAGAAGAAGAAAAGATGGCATGCCTTGTCAGGGCAGCCCTTAACTGATCTTGACAAACAGGTGATGTATTGGGAAAACAAGGGTAAACTGGTTCCCACCCGCGAATTAATCAAAACTCCAGAACAAATAGAAGGTATCAGAAAGTCAGGCGTGGTGAACACAGGTGTGCTGGACGAAGTGGCCAAACAGATTCACGAGGGGATGAATACGCAGGAAATTGATGATATCTGCATGAAATATTGTGAAGAGCACCACGCCATTCCGGCTTGCCTCAACTATGAAGGCTTCCCTAAAAGTGTTTGTACCAGTATCAATGAAGTAGTGTGTCATGGCATACCTAAGAAAGAAGATGTACTGAAAAACGGTGATATTATCAATGTGGACATGACGACCATCGTGGACGGCTATTACGCAGATGCCTCGCGCATGTTCATCATCGGAAAGACAACTCCGGAGAAAGAGCAGCTGGTACGCGTTGCGAAAGAATGCCTGGAGATTGGTGCGGAAGCAGCCAAGCCCTATAGCTTTGTGGGCGATATTGGCCACGCTATTCAGAAACATGCCGAAAAATACCATTATGGAGTTGTAAGAGACTTATGCGGACACGGCGTTGGAATAAAATTTCACGAAGAACCTGATGTCATGCACTTTGGTCACAAAGGCACCGGCATGTTGCTGGTGCCGGGTATGGTGTTTACCATAGAACCGATGATTAACATGGGTACCTGGAAAGTTTTCATCGATGCAGAAGATCCATACGGCTGGGAAATCGTTACTGGCGACGAGCTGCCCAGTGCACAGTGGGAGCATACTTTTGTGATGACCGAACACGGCGTTGAGATTTTGACACACTAAATAGCTTTGATGGTGCAGTTAAATAGCTTTGATGGTGCTGTAAAGATGCGAAGAAGCCGCTGACTGCGCCCCGCTGAAGGAAAGAATTTAATCATGAAGGAAGACATATATATATTAGGTATAGAGAGCAGTTGCGATGACACATCAGCAGCTGTTCTGCGCAATGAGGTGTTGCTGAGCAATGTAACGGCTTCGCAAGCCGTACATGAAGCCTATGGCGGAGTGGTGCCTGAACTGGCGTCACGCGCTCATCAACAAAACGTAGTGCCTGTTGTGGATCAGGCGTTGAAGCGCGCAGGCATCACCAAAGAACAATTAAGTGCCGTAGCCTTTACGCGTGGGCCAGGTCTGATGGGGTCTCTGCTCGTAGGGGTGAGCTTTGCCAAAGGCTTCGCGCGCTCGCTGGGAATCCCATTGATAGATGTCAATCATCTGCAAGGTCATGTCATGGCACACTTCATCAAAGAGGACGATGACGACCATCAACTGCCTCCGTTGCCATTTCTTTGCTTGTTGGTGTCGGGGGGTAACTCGCAAATTGTGAAGGTCAACGCCTACAACGACATGCAGGTGCTGGGACAGACTATTGACGATGCCGCCGGTGAGGCGATAGACAAATGCTCGAAGGTGATGGGACTTGGATATCCCGGGGGACCCATCATCGATAAATTGGCACGGCAGGGAAATCCGCATGCTTACAAATTTGCAGAGCCACACGTCGCTGGTATGGATTATAGTTTTTCGGGATTGAAGACCTCATTCTTGTATAACTTACGCAAATGGGTGGCCGAAGAACCTGATTTCATAGAGAATCATAAGAATGACATTGCAGCAAGTCTTGAGTTTACCATCGTGGATATCCTCATGAACAAACTGAGAATGGCCGTGAAAGAAACGGGCATTTACCATGTTGCCGTTGCTGGTGGAGTGTCGGCCAACAACGGTTTGCGTAACGCTTTCCGTGAACATGCAGAGAAATATGGATGGACTATCTATATTCCTAAATTCAGTTATACCACAGACAATGCAGCCATGATTGGCATCACAGGCTATTATAAATATCTAGACAAAGATTTTTGTAGCATCGATAAACCGGCATTCAGTAAAGTAACGTTTAAATAAGTAGGCTGACACATCGTGCTTAGGTGTGACTAATAGGATAAAACAGAAGGCAACAGTTATAGAAATGGAATTTGAAAGTAAAGTTATCAGTCGTGAGATACAACAGATGTTGTACGATACAAAGAAAACGATTGGGACGGCAGAAAGCTGTACGGGCGGTCGCATTGCGGAAGTCATCATCGCCGTTCCGGGTGCTTCCAATTACTTTAAAGGCGGTATCATCGCTTATAGCAATGATGTGAAAGAGAAGTTGCTGGGTGTTGATCATGAGGTGATTGAAGCGCAAACGGCCGTCTGTGAAGAGGTGGCAAGGCAAATGGCAGTAGGTCTTTGTGAAACATTGGATTGTGATTATGTGATTTCCATCACTGGTGTCGCTGGTCCAGGCGGAGGAACACCAGAGGTTCCCGTAGGAACCATTTGGATAGGTTATGGAGCGAAAGACGACATCAGGACCTTTCAGCTGACGGAAGACCATGGTAGAGATCTTAATCTAAACTTCGCAACTAACAAAGCACTGCGTCTTTTCTTAGAATATCTTCAGGAAAACGCACCCGAACGGCAACCTGCGAGTCAAGTGGAAAAGTAATGCAAAATAGTATTGTTACACGGTAAAACATCAAAAAAAACTTAATAAAAGGGATTCTTTCAAGATTTCTTTTGGGTTTTCGATAAATATTTGTAATTTTGCACCCTGTTTGGAATAAGTATCAAAACGAAAACAATAATTTAAGATAGCAATGTCTAAGATTTGTCAAATCACAGGAAAGAAGGCACAGATTGGTAATAATGTGTCTCACTCAAAGCATCGTACAAAGCGCAGCTTTGACGTAAACCTATTCAGCAAGAAGTTCTATTATGTAGAAGAAGGTTGCTGGATTAGCCTTAAGATCAGTGCGGCTGGTCTTCGTCTCATTAATAAAGTCGGTCTTGACGCAGCGTTGAAGAAAGCCGTTTCTAATGGCTATTGCGATTGGAAAGACATTAAAGTAGTAGGAGAATAGTCATTATGCCAAAGAAAGCAAAAGGTAATAGAGTACAGGTAATCTTGGAATGCACCGAGATGAAAGATAGTGGACAGCCAGGAACAAGTCGTTATATAACGACGAAGAATCGTAAGAATTCTCCTGAGCGTCTTGAGTTAAAGAAGTACAATCCTATTTTGAAGAAGATGACTCTTCATAAGGAAATTAAGTAATAAGGAGATTTAATAATGGCAAAGAAAGCGGTAGCTACCCTCCATGAAGGTAAGATGGATGGTCGAGCATATACAAAGGTAATCAAAATGGTAAAGAGCCCAAAGACGGGTGCTTACGTTTTTGATGAGCAAATGGTTCCAAACGAAGCAGTGAAAGACTTCTTTAAGAACTAATATATTTTGATATTTGGAAAAGATGAATGCAGGTCATTTGTCTTTTCACTTGATAAAAGCCACAGGCTCTATGGATAAATTTCCATAAGGCTTGTGGTTTCTTGTTTGAGTGGTTATTCGATAAAGATGTTCCATAGTGAAGAAAACAGAAACAGGAGGAAGCGTATAGGCTTCCTCCTGCATAGGTGTTGTCATTGCAATATCATGAGGTTAATCCAGCTTTTCTGCAATAAATTGGCGCAGGTCATCACCTCTGAGTCCCTGAGCGAGAATGGTTCCTTGCCCGTCCACCACAACCGTATGTGGTATGGAGTTGACGTTAAATAGTTGGGCGGCAGCGTTATCCCATCCCTGGAGGTCTGAAAGGTGCTTCCACTTCATGTCCAGTCTTTCTATAGCTTGTTTCCAAGAAACCTCGTCCTTATCGAGAGAAATGCCAATGATGCCCAACCCTTTAGCATGATAGTCGTTGTAGAGTGCCACCACACTTGGTGCTTCCTGGACGCAGGGGCCACACCAACTGGCCCAAAAGTCAAGAATGGTAATCTTGTTTTTGACCACTTCGGCTTTGACGGAAGTTTCGTTTCCATTGATGTCGTTCATCTTGATGTCCGGAATCGTATTGTCTTGAACAGCTACTTGCTGCGCTTCCGGCTGTTTGTCTTTCTTTTTTGATTGGCACCCTGTGAGCACAAGGGTACTCATCAGGGCGATTGCAATAAGTGTGGTTGGCTTCCTCATAGTTGCTGGGGGTTAAATTAAATATTGTGATGAGATACTTTCATTGCTGATTACACGTCGGATGGTTTCTGCAAACATGTCTGCAACAGAAATTTGTTTAATCTTAGAACATCTTTGAGTGTATGGAATGGAGTCTGTAAAGACAATCTCTTCAATGGATGAAGCTTGCACTCTTTCTGTAGCCGGCCCACTCATGACAGCGTGTGATGCCAGTGCTCTCACGCTGATGGCACCGGCATTCTTCATGACATCGGCTGCCACAGTGATGGTGCCTGCCGTGTCTATCATATCATCAATCAAGACAACATTCTTACCTTTCACATCGCCAATGATCTGCATGCTTTCCACTTCATTGGCGCGAGCGCGGGTCTTATTGCACAAAACGAGCGGGCAGCCAAGGTATTTTGCATAAGTATTGGCACGTTTGGAGCCACCAACGTCTGGAGAAGCGATAACCAGTTGATCTAACTTTAGACTCTGCAGATAGGGGAGCATTACGCCAGATGCATACAGATGATCCACGGGAACGTTGAAAAATCCTTGAATTTGATCGGCGTGAAGATCCATTGTAATGAGGCGGTCAATGCCGGCGCAACTCAACAAGTCGGCGACAAGTTTGGCGCCAATGCTCACTCTTGGCTTGTCTTTGCGATCTTGTCTTGCCCATCCGAAATACGGAATCACAGCAATGATGTGTCTTGCCGACGCACGTTTTGCAGCGTCAATCATCAGCAAAAGCTCCATTAGGTTATCAGAGTTGGGGAATGTACTTTGAACGAGGAACACATTTTGACCACGAATAGATTGTTCGTAGGAAACAGCAAATTCACCATCAGAGAATTTAGTCATGACCAACTTTCCCAATGGGCAATTCAAACTTGCGCAGATCTTCTCTGCAAGGTAACGCGATTTTGTACCTGAGAAGATTAAAAAAGAGTCTTTGTCACTCATTACTAATTAGCATTTATGATTTATAATGTTATAGAATATTCTTCAGTTGTAAGGATTCTTATTCTTATCCGACAACCTTTCGTAGTTTTTCAAAGTGTGCCATCAAATCTTTGAAATCCGTCTCATTGTGGATGTCAAACCTACTCCACAAGTCACCTCTTATTACCACTCCGCCAAAGCCATAATCTTTGGCAAGCTTCACATTATCTATATTCATGCCTCCCGCGGCAAATACATGTCGGTCTATGAGCCCCTTTTTGGCAGCTTCTTCGATTTGTTGCATGTTGAAGTTGGCTTTATGATTTTCTTCCTCAATGCTGTCGAAGATGTATGTCAAAAAGGTATCATCGGCTTTTTTCTTCGTTTCCTTCAGCAAACTCAAATCTGAGCAATTGCGAGTAATCCGTCCCCGATAGCCTGCGGGCGGCTGATCGGTTAATTGGTCCAGATGAATTCCTGATAAGTTGTATTCGTTCTTCAGATAATAGTGCTCGTGAACCGTAATTCTCTTGTGGTACTTTTCGGGTAGCAGTGACAGTAAACGCTCTGAATAAAGGGGTGACGAACCAGGCTTGTGTAAATGCAAGTTGTCCATTCCTTCATCAAAAAGGGCAGTAAGTATTTTGTCTTCTTCCACAAAAAATGTGGATTTAGTCATGATTACGAGCTTCATCACTATTTTGATTTGATGTTGCAAATGTATGAAAATAATATCAAATTAGCAATTTTATAAGAAATAAAAAGTTACCTTTGCCCAGAAATACATATCTAGGAGACATGAAAGTTGACGCGAGAACATTTGAGAACATAAGGAACTCCATCTATATACTTGAAGAAACAAAACTGAGACGAAATCTTCAATTGATTAGCAGCGTAGCCGATAGAGCCGGGGTGGAGATTATATTGGCGTTTAAGGCCTATGCGCTGTGGAAAACTTTTCCGGTCTTTCGCGAGTATATTCACAGTACAACAGCCAGCTCACTGAATGAAGCCTTGTTGGGTTTTCACAAATTTGGCGCTCCTACTCATACTTATTCTCCTGCCTATGTGGAAGACGAGATTGAAGAGATAGCCCGTATGTCAAGCCATCTCACGTTTAATTCCCTATCACAATTGGAACGTTTCGGGCAAACTGTCAAAAGCGTGAATCCATCCATTAACGTGGGACTGCGTATCAATCCAGAATATTCTGAGGTGGGTACAGACTTGTATAATCCATGTGCGCCGGGAACAAGATTTGGCGTAACGGCTAATAAACTACCTTGCGAGTTGCCTTCAGTGGTCACTGGATTTCATTGTCATTGTCATTGTGAAAGCGGTGCTGATGTGTTTCAGCGAACGCTCGCTCATATTGAAGAGAAGTTTTCTCCATGGTTTTCGCAAATCAAGTGGATTAATTTCGGCGGTGGCCACTTGATGACGCGCAAGGATTATGATATCGATTTGTTGGTACAAACCCTTCTTGATTTTAAGAAAAGATACCCACATCTGAAAGTAATTCTAGAACCAGGCAGCGCCTTTGCGTGGCAAACGGGACCGCTGGTGTCGCAGGTTGTCGATGTAGTAGAAGATCACGGCATCCGAACGGCTATCCTCAACGTGAGCTTTACGTGTCACATGCCCGACTGCTTGGAAATGCCATACATGCCAACGGTGCGGTTTGCTGATATCGTTGAGGAGGAAAGCCACCTGCCAACCAAAGAACATATATATAGATTAGGTGGAAACTCGTGCCTCAGTGGCGACTACATGGGGTCTTGGCGCTTTGATCATGAACTGCAGGTTGGCGAAAACATCATTTTTGAAGATATGATGCATTACACCACGGTCAAGACCAACATGTTCAATGGGGTGGGGCATCCAGCAATTGGATTCTTGCGTCAGGATGGCGAATTGGAAGTGCTACGCAAATATACTTTTGACGACTATGCAGCTAGGATGGATTGAAGAAATAGCAATCTGTTCAGAAAAAAATGATGATTTTATTTGTACAGTCAGAAAAAAGCATTACCTTTGCACAGCATTTGGAGAAATGCCCCTTGCAAAAGGGTGATGCGGCAATAGCTCAGTTGGTAGAGCACAACCTTGCCAAGGTTGGGGTCGCG
>ERZ1036438.419-NODE-419-length-17476-cov-14.657884_pt1 | contig 17476 bp, 13 predicted proteins | sample MGYA00514224_ERZ1036438 | MGnify/ENA primary metagenome ERZ1036438 (study PRJEB33795, sample SAMN09464924) | human gut metagenome | host: Homo sapiens | place: USA: Stanford, California | collected 2016-07 | study: EMG produced TPA metagenomics assembly of the...
TTCCAGTTTGAATCGGCGGGAATGCAGAAGTATCTGCGCGAATTGCACCCAACTGTGTTCGAAGACCTTATCGCAATGAATGCGCTCTATCGCCCGGGACCTATGGACTACATTCCAGACTTTATTAAACGCAAGAATGATCCGTCGCTGGTTAAGTACGACATTCCCTGCATGGAGAAGTATTTGAAAGACACTTATGGCATTACGGTCTACCAGGAGCAAGTAATGTTGCTGAGTCGCCAGCTTGCAAACTTCACCCGTGGCGAGAGCGATGCCCTGCGCAAGGCAATGGGGAAAAAGAAGAAAGCCATTGTAGACCAGATGAAACCTAAGTTTCTTGCACAAGGAAAGGCTAACGGACACGACCCCGAGGTGTTGGAAAAGATATGGGGCGACTGGGAAAAGTTCGCCAGCTATGCCTTCAACAAGTCGCATGCCACTTGCTATTCGTGGGTTGCTTACCAGACTGCTTACCTGAAAGCGCATTACCCCGCACAGTTCATGGCTGCCTTAATGACACGCCGCTTCAGTCAGATAACCGAAATAACGAAACTGATGGAAGAGTGCAAGGCACTCAAGATTCCAACTCTTTGTCCTGACGTAAACGAAAGTCAGATAGGTTTCAGCGTGAACAAGAAAGGGGGCATTCGTTTTGGTCTTTCAGCCATCAAGGGAATGGGAACAGGTGCAGCCATGGCAATCGTGGACGAAAGGGAAAAGAATGGACCTTACACAAGCATATTCGACTTTGTTGAACGCATAGACCTTAGCAATGTAAACCGAAAGGCTTTCGAGAACTTAGTCAAGAGTGGCAGCTTCGATGGGCTCGGGTTACAGCGAGAAGAATATTTTGGTGTAAATGCCAAAGGCATATGCTTCCTCGATTCGCTAATTAAGTACGGACAACTATTTCAACAAGAAAAGGCGCAAATGCAAAACTCCCTCTTCGGTGGCGACGATGCAATCGAGATAGCGCAACCCACTATTCCGAAGGTTGTGCGCTGGCCAAGTGTAGAGAGACTGAACTACGAACGCGAACTGATTGGCATTTATCTCTCCGCCCACCCGTTAGACGATTACAGCGTGATTATGAAGAATATATGTAATACGCACATTGAAGAGATTGGACGAGGAGCCGACTTGGAAAAGCTATCGGAGCGCGACGAAATTACGTTCGGAGGAATCATAACTGCCGTGAGCGAGCGCTTTTCGCAGAAAACGGGCAAGCCGTTCGGCATCGTTACCCTACAAGACTTCAAGAGTTCGGGCGAGCTTGCACTCTTTGGCGACGACTGGGCACGGTGGAACGGACTGATGAAAGAAAACTACACCATCTTTATAACGGCAAAATGTCAGCCCCGCTATCGCAACAGCAACTTGTTCGAACTAAAGGTGCAGAACGTGGAACAGCTCTACGACGTAAAGAAGCACCGACTGGAACGGTTTACGATAATGATGGACACATCGGCAGTTGACGACCGGACAGTTTCCGAACTTGTTACGCTGGTGGAACGAAACGAAGGCGATACGCAACTTTACATTGAACTGCATACGGCAGACCAGGCTTCGGTAACGCTTCACTATCGCAACAAAGGTATTGACATAGACCGCACATTGCTCGACTTTATTGCCAGCGAAGAGAATATGGAATACAAGATAAACTGACAAACCAAGAAAGTTGGCACAGTGTTTGGAGAATAAACGGTATTTAAAATATAATTGTTTAACAAAAATCTAAAAGACATGGAAGTAGAAATTACAACCGAAAACTTCGAGAGTTATAAGAATGGCGAATTGCCATTGGTAGTTGATTTATGGGCAACGTGGTGCGGGCCTTGCAAGATGATAGGTCCGGTTATCTCCGAATTGGCTAACGATTACGACGGCAAGATTGTCGTTGGAAAGTGCAACATAGAAGATAACGACGACATTGCCATCGATTATGGAGTACGCAACATTCCTACAATCCTATTCTTCAAGAATGGCGAATTGGTAGACAAGTTTGTGGGAGCTGCATCTAAAGACAAGCTCGACGAAAAGTTCAAGACATTGCTTTAATTGGCAATACAATTAAAAACGCACAAAGGCACCGGGCTGATACAGCTTGGTGCCTTTTCTATTTCGGTCCGGTTGAACCAGAAACAGGTGTTACGGCAGTGCCAAGTAGCCGTGTTTACAGGTGTTCCGAAGCGGTGTTTGTCGTAACCCCGTTGCGGCAACTGTCGTAACCCCGTTGCGACAACTGCCGTAACCCCGTTGCGACAATTGCCGTAACCCCGTTGCGACGAAAGGAGTAACTCCGTTGCCGTTCTGACAGTTACTCGGAAGGGATTTACTAACGGACTCGCACTAACAAAAATAATTTATAGAACCCGACCTTACAGAGCTCTCTAATCGTCTGAACGATACGAAAAAAGGTTGGATTCTGTGCGAAGAACCCAACCTGTATAAGGCGTATCTCTTTTAGTTGTCTTTTGTAGCTTAATTATGTACCAGCGTACCTATGTCCTCGCCGTCGATTACTTTCTTCAAGTTGCCGACAATGTCCATATTGAACACATAGATAGGAAGATTGTTTTCCTTGCACATTGTTGTGGCAGTAAGGTCCATTACCTTCAAACCCTTATTGTATATCTCATCGTAAGTTATTTCGGTAAACTTCGTTGCCGTAGGGTCTTTCTCTGGGTCTGCCGTATAGACACCATCTACACGCGTACCCTTCAGCATTACGTCGGCTTCTATCTCGATGCCACGCAAGCTCGAGCCCGTATCGGTAGTGAAATAAGGATTGCCCGTACCTGCCGAGAAGATGCAAACATAACCCTCTTCGAGAGCTTCAACAGCTTTCCATTTGCTATAAAATTCGCCAATAGGTTCCATACGGATTGCCGTCATCACCTTCGATTTCACGCCAAAAGCACCCAGTGCAGAACTCAATGCGAGCGAATTAATCACCGTTGCACACATACCCATCTGATCGCCCTTTACTCGGTCGAAGCCCTTCTGGCTGCCTGTCAGTCCACGGAAGATATTGCCGCCACCTATAACGATACCGATTTGCACGCCCATTTCCTGTATTTCTTTTATTTGGCGTGCATAGTCTTCAAGGCGTTCTGCGTCAATGCCGTATCCTTGCTTGCCCATTAAGCTCTCGCCTGAAAGCTTTAGGAGGATTCTTTTAAATCTTGCCATACTTTATTTCTTTAAATTCGTAACTTCTTATCATTCCTTCGCGGTCGCGGAGTATCAGGTGTCCGTCGTCCTCAACTTCCACAATAGCACCTTCAAACACTCCGTCTGCATCTTCGTAAGGGTAAAAACCTTTTGAACGATACAATGCTTCGTGATACATTGCCGAGATTGCGCCATAGTTCGCACTGCGAATCAACTCGTAGTTTCGTTCAAACGAGGCTATAATCTTTTGCAAAAGGTCTTCCCTATTCACCTCTTTGCCTAAAATCTGACAAAGCGAAACGGGGTTGGGAGCATCGCTTTTAAATTCTGTTTGGTTCACGTTCAGTCCCACGCCAAACACGCAGTCTTTTATCCTGCCACCGCTCAACTTGGTTTCTATCAGCGTACCACTTAGCTTTTTGTCGTTCCAATATATGTCGTTCGGCCATTTCAGCGTAATGCTACCCTTGTCCACATAGTCTGTCAATGCTTCTCGCAACGATAATGCGCCATATTCCGACAACAGAAACTGACAGGCAACAGGCACTTCAGCAGGGTGCAAAAGCACAGAAAACAACAAGTTCTTGCCAGCTTCGCTCTCCCAACAGTTCGTTCCTTGCCCACGTCCTGCAGTCTGAAAATCAGCCACAGCCACAGTCATCTGCTCCCCTTCCGAGGGCGTATAAGTTCTCAGAAAGTCGTTGGTACTGCCGATGGTTTCCAATCGTACAACGTTAGTGGTAGACTTCTTTTCCCTTTGGAAAGCTGCTCGTATCTTATGGATAATGTTCATTGAAGTAAATAGATTGTTACTGTTCCACATTCTTCTGTCATACAAATGGAAGAAAGGCATTCTTAACTTGACGTATTTCGTATTTGTCGGGTGTGCCCACAATAGTTATAATATCGAAACGTAGTTCTCTGTTGAGATTATGACTTTTAACGTATGCGTTAGCAGCAATGGAAACAGAGCGTATTTTCTGTGGCGTTACAGCCTCATCGGCGTTGGCAAAACGCTCGTTTCTACGTGTCTTAACTTCTACGAAGACATAAACATCGTTTTCAATAGCAACAATATCTATATCGCGCTTACCGCACTTCCAGTCTCTTTCCACAATTCTGTAGCCCTCGTGCATAAGATATTCGCACGCCAACTGCTCGCCCCATTTACCTGTTTCGTTGTGTAATGCCATCTTATTCGGAAATGATAGGTTGTTGAAATAATAAATAAACAGTTTGTCTATCCTTATCGGACTACAAAGGTAGAGCTTTTTTCCCAATTATAGAATTAATATCGTAATTTTGCAAGCAATAGATAATTATGTATGAGTAGCGAAGAACAAATAGAGAAAGACAAGTTTTATATGGGGCGTGCCTTGGTATTGGCGGAAGAGGCATTCGGAAAAGGAGAAGTTCCCGTTGGTGCCGTGATAGTGTGCAGAGACCGAATTATTGCACGTGCACACAACCTGACAGAAGCTTTGACCGATGTTACTGCACATGCGGAGATGCAAGCCATAACAATGTCTGCCAATGAATTAGGCGGAAAATACCTACAAGACTGTACGCTCTATGTAACGGTAGAACCTTGCGTTATGTGCGCCGGTGCATTGGGTTGGTCGCAAATCAAGCGCATTGTCTATGGCTGCAGCGACGAGAAGCGAGGCTATTCGACCTTTGCTCCGCAAGCACTTCATAAACGAACCATCGTAACAAAGGGTGTCCGTGAAGAAGAATGTAAACAGCTGATGCTACAATTCTTTAAGCAAAAAAGGTAACGGCTTTGTGTGAGCGAAAAGACAGATATCTCATTTGAGCGGGACAGATATCTAAAACGAGCGAGACAGACATCTCATTTGCAAGTTTGAGATATCTGAAGTTTTCAACACGTTTAATGGGTCTGACAACATAGTCTCTATGGACACCTGCTGACTACGACATCTTAAACTTAGAGAAGTCGGTAATTCTTAAAAGTTCATCGTACGATACATTATGGTGTTCTTGCATATAGTTTTCTACAGCCACAACGTATTTGGTTCTGAAGATACGATGTCCTAAAGCCTGATTTATTACCCAATGAATCTTTCCTATATGGAGGTCGCGCTCTAATTGAGGACGCTTATCGAAATCTTTCAATTGATAGATGCTCATTAAATAAAACGACAGACAATCGGAAACAATATGGTCGCGCGTCATTTGCTGTCTTTGCAATGGAGTGTAGTATTTAAGATAGAGTGGAAAGTCCTCGCCTAAATATTTGTCGAGCGAAATGCCTACTGTACCATTTCCTACCACAATACTTTGGTCTAATGCAGAAATTTGCGCATAGATACGCGGTACCTCTATATTGGGCAATTTATGTTTCAAATATTTAAAGCCTGAGCTAAGTTGTTCGTTCAAATCGTCGACATTTGCATATTCCGACTCTACAGAAGCAATAAGCGCCTGCAATGTAGTATCTTGATAAAACTTTAGGAACTTGGCATTTATATCAGGATCGGTAGCACTGCCAAGCTCTATAACATCTTCTATAAGCGTGCGTGTCTCCATTGGATATTCTGTGTTCATTTGTTGCAAAGCAGAGAAATCGCCTGTAGTCAAATAACGATATTCTAAGCGGTCGTAACGTTCTATTTCTACAATATTACCATTGTCTTCCTCTTCAGAAGTTAGTTTCATGTGGCAACTTGTTAGAGCTATACACAATGCAAACAATATATAATAAACTCTTCTCACTACTTTTCCTCTAACTAATTTAATCCGTTGTATATGTGCAAAAGTACTTAAAAATATTTAATCTGCAAACTAATTAGCTAAAAAATATAAAATATGGGCATTGTTAACCTTTCTTTATATGTCTTTGTGGTACCTTTTTGCGCCTATTCTTTTTCTAATTTCTCGAATGTATCTTTCTTCTTTGCGTAGTATTGCCATAGAATAGAGTAATGGGTACGCTTATCCTCATAACTTTGTTGTTGGGTACGTTCAAACGATTTTCTCCATTTCCTGAAAGCTCTTCTTGCCTTTATTATGGCTAAGCAGTCGCGCCAATCAGACTTTAGCAGTAGCATTTGTAAAGCTGCGATATAGTCTAAAAAACATCTTGTGCGCATTACCGACTTCAGTTCTCCTTCAGGAAGGTTCTTCCATAACATTGTTAAATTGTTACGGAAATTCAGGAATGTCTTTCTCGAATTCGATTTAGGCAATGTTCCTCCACCTTCGTGAAATACATAACTTGTAGGAAAACAATATATCTTTCTTCCCTTAAGCTGTAACCGCCAGCATAAGTCAATCTCCTCATTATGTGCAAAGAAACGTTCGTCGAACCCTCCTACAGACCAATAGTCTTTAGAACGAATCATAAGACAAGCCCCTGTTGCCCAGAATATTTCAGAGTTTGTATCGTATTGTCCGTTGTCTTCTTCCACCTTATCGAAGATTCTTCCTCGACAATATGGATATCCATATTTATCCAGAAAGCCACCAGCAGCCCCTGCATATTCAAAAGCATCTTTATTGTTAACCGAAAGCAATTTGGGCTGGCAGGCGGCAACCATTTCCCGAGCATCCATTTCTTCTATCAGTTCCGTTAGCCAGTGGTGTGTTACTTCTACATCGTTGTTCAGCAATATATAGTATTCGCTCTCTACTTGTTTCAAAGCTTTGTTATAGCCACCGGCAAAACCATAGTTTTGGTCTAACACAATGGTTCTTACTTGCGGAAACTCGTTTGCCAACCACTGTAGAGAGTCATCGGTCGAAGCATTGTCTGCTACTATAACCTCGGCTTCATCTTGCGAATACCGTACCACCGAAGGTAGATATCTCTGCAACATAGCCCTGCCATTCCAATTTAAAATAACAATGGATACCTTCATAATAGTTCTATCTTTAATGCTGATTTATCGAAGTTAAATTCGCCAAGACGTACTCGCATAATCTGATTGTCGAATGTCTCTTTTACTTGGGCAGGCGAAAGTTCGACGCGAATATAGTTCTTTGTAAATCCGTGCATTGCTTTCCCTCGTACAGCCTTCTCGAACAACACTTCTGCCTCGCGCCCGACATGTTCCGCATAGAAATTGCGTGTCATTCTGTCGGACAGTTGTAACAACTGCTGGGCACGACGTTTCTTTTCCCTATTGTCTACCACGTATGGAATGGAAAGAGCCGATGTACCCGGCCGTTCAGAGTAAGGGAATACGTGGAGTTGTGTGATGGGCAACGACGATATAAAGTTGTAGCACTCTTCGAAAAGCTTCGGTTCTTCGCCTCGACAGCCCACCATTACGTCTACGCCGATAAAAGCGTCGGGCATAATTGTCTTTATAAAATTTATTTTGTGAGCAAACAGCGCAGTGTCGTAACGTCGGTGCATTAGTTTCAACACTTTGTCTGACCCACTTTGTAATGGTATATGGAAGTGCGGCATAAAGGAACGCGATTGTGCACAAAATTCTATAAGTTCGTCATCAATAAGGTCTGGTTCGAGCGAGCTTATCCGGAAGCGTTCAATGCCTTCTACTTTATCCAAGGCTTTCACCAAATCCAAGAAGCTTTCGCCCGTCGTTCTGCCAAAGTCGCCAATGTTTACACCCGTCAATACTATCTCTTTTCCTCCTTCTGCTGCAGCTTCCTCTGCTTGTTTTACCAACGATCTTATATTAGGATTACGCGAGAAACCTCGGGCAAAAGGTATGGTGCAATAAGTGCAGAAGTAATTGCAGCCATCTTGAACTTTCAGGAAATAGCGCGTGCGGTTACCTCTGGAGCAACTGGGTTGGAATTTCACAATGTCTTTTGTCTTTACTGAATGGTAGCTTCCCGGTTGTGGCTGTCCGTCGAAGTTGTTCCATGCATTACTAAGATATTGTATTAAGTCTGCCTTCTCATTGCTTCCCAACACCAAGTTTACGTTCGGAATGTTGGCAATCCGCTCGCTCTCTAACTGTGCGTAGCAGCCTGTTACCACGATAAAAGCACCAGGGTTTTGTCTTGCCATACGGTTGATAACCTGTCTACATTTATGGTCGGCAACTTCTGTTACCGAACAAGTATTTATAAGGCATATATCGGCAACTTCGTCTTTCTTTGCTTCTCGTACGCCCATGTCGCGCAGCATACGAGCGAAAGTACTTGTTTCAGAAAAGTTAAGCTTGCACCCTAAGGTGTAATATTTAGCCGTTTTCCCTTGAAATGAAGATGTATCTATCATGCGTGCAAAGGTACAGCTATTCCATCGTTCTGCCAAATCCCGAGTCGTCGGTTGATGTTATTTTGCAACTTAACCCACGTTTAACCGTTCGTATAGTTCTATATATAATATGGTGTACAGTATTTAAACTGACGTGAGTTCGATAAATTTATTGGTTGTTTCATCTTGCCTGAAACCGCTTTCACACTCCATAAGTGGGATACAAACATTTGCCGTATTTACAAATAATTGCAATTCGTAGAGCCCACATTAAACTAAATACGATTTTAATATTTTTCTCTTATTTGCGTTCCACCGTTTCGTCTTAAAATATATTGGGTATTAATTATGATTACCTGCTTACTTAATAAACAATTCGGCGTTTATTAATCCTGGAACGAATAGAGCGAATAGACCCATCAGCAAGTCCCATAATACGCATTATCTCCTTATCGCTTTTACCAATGTGTTCCATTATAAGGAAGAACTGATTTTTCGGGGATAGCGAATCGTACTCAACCTCTAATGCATCAACATAACTCATATTTATCAGCCGATAGTATTCTATAAAGTTTTCGAATTCCTTCTTCCTCCAAAGGGCAATGGTTTTCCCTTCCATAACATCAATATAAAGCTTGTGTCCCTCGCTTAGATTTTCTCTATGCTTCTCGAGAAAATTCTTGCGCTTTCTGTACAATTCTTCTATCTCCTTTTCTTTTGCCTGTCCTTGTTTTTCAAAATCTGCAATCTGACATTCAAAATCTTTAATTCGCAGTTGGTCCAAGGCAAGTGCATTCCTTGCCTTATAAGTTCTGTAGCGCAAGAATAGAAAGATGGCAACGAGCGAGAGCGACAATAGCACAATAGTAAAGATTCCCATTTCAGTCTTGTGTTCGTATTCTTGTTCGGCTTTTATATTGTCGAATGCCATCTGATTGTTTCGTATGTCGTTCTCTTTCCAACTCTTATACAAGCTGTCTTTTGCACTAATAAGTTGCTGTGCGGTTTCTACAGCTCCTTTATAGTCTGCCGTAGCACATTGATGTCTGAACCTTGAAGTCATAACATCGGTCCTTACCTGCATGCTATTCGTTTTAAGTGCCTTGTCCCACAATTCGTTTGCTCTATGCATATTGCCCTCACGCATATAAATAGTAGCAAGATTATCGAATGCAGCTCCCATTGGTGCTATGCTTATTGCTTTCAATAATACTGCTTTTGCCCTCTGTGGGTCGGTCGCAATAAGTTGTGCCCCGATATTGTTAAGTATATATATTTGTTCGTTACGAGGTATATAGTGCAACATCTTCATGCTTTTTGTTATATAAACATTCGCACTATCGGTTTGGTGCAGCTTGTTATACGCCACCGCTATATTGTTGTAGGCTCGTGCCAATTGCACCTTATCTTTTAGTGTATTGGCTATGTCGAGCACTTTCTTCGCATACTTTAAAGCAAGTTGTCGTTCGCCTGATTCTTCGTTTATCACAAAAAGATTTTCGTATATCTGTAGTTTTATAGGGTGTGTTGAAAGCTTTCGTGCTACATATTCTGCCTTTTTAATATATACAATGGCATCTTTTATTTGTTTGTGTTCGTACAGAACTACTCCCTTATAGAAATATGCTTCGGTTAATTTCTCTATATTGTCGTTCTGATTTTCATAATAACGTATGCTGTAGTCTATCATTTCGGTAGACTTTATTGGCTTATAGAGTTTATAAAGAAGACGAGTTTTCTGAAGAAAGAAGTTAGCAGAATCTGCACTGCTTGTTAAATTGGCTACATCTACCCTATTTATTATTCGGAAAGCAGAATCTATTTGGTTTCGTCGAACCAACGAATCTACCTCAGTTAAACATCGGTTCGTCTCGGTCGAGGTGCACCTACAACCGAATAGAATAATTGTAAACAACAATATAATATGGAAGAATCTTTTCATTTCTGTTTATTTCTCTTGCACAAAAGTACATCTTTTTTTCTTAAAGATAAACAAAAGTAATACTTATATGCCTATTTTCCGTTGCATTTTAGCCCCTAAAAGAAGTATATCACATTAGTATATATACTATAACATGCTATAAATCAACCACATGCAGTATATTTAGGCTTGCAACGCAGCATTTAAATAAACTTGTAAAACATTTCATTTGTTGTGTAATTTATTTTATTTTTGTCCTGACAATAATAAACTTAGAATGCTAAAATAGAACAACTTATAACAAACGACGGTATGAAAAAGTATATGAAACGAGTGTTATTAATGGCTACTTGTGCCATTTTAGGCTCGCTGAATGTCATGCGAGCAGGACACAACCAGCCTGGTGCACCTTGTGTAAAGATGCACTTTGCAGGCAAAACTGGTAGTAAATATGCGCTCTTGATTATGGGTGCAGAAGCAGGAGAGTACACGCTTGACTGGGGAGATGGTAAGACCCACAAAGGCAAACTCAACAAAACAGCCACACGAATACAAGGAAATATCGAAGCACAAGACCTGATTATTTATGGCAACATTGCAGTGTTGGAGTGTTCCAACAACCAACTAACAACGCTTGATGTTACGAAACTGTCCGCACTAACACATCTTATCTCGCGAAAGAACTTTGTAAGAGACTTGGACGTATCGGGCAATCCAGAACTGAAACTTCTCTACGTGCAAGACTCGCCGTTAGAACAACTCGACCTAACGCATAATTCCAAGATAGACAGTCTTATTCTAACCAATAACCGACTTAAGGAACTGACGCTTGCATCGCACCCTACGTTGGAACTATTAATGTGCACATCGAACGCACAACTAAAACACTTGAACCTAAAAGACTGTCCCAAGCTGAAACATCTTGATGCTTTGCAAACACTTGTGGACGAATACGACTTGAGCAAGAACAGCGAACTGAGGTATGTTGCCGTAGGATTAGGACGACCATTGCGCACACTCTCACTACCACCAAACAACAAGATTGACACATTGATGGTGCCTGCTGCCGGACTGAAGACGATAGATTTATCGCAAACAAAGCAGCTGAAGCTGTTAGGAATAGACAACAACTACGAGCTTTCCCAGCTCGACTTGACGGGAATGACACAACTTAAAGCTCTGTCATGTGAAGGGAACGCCCTCACAAGTCTGAACCTATCAGCCTGCCGAAACCTTGAGTCGCTGGTGTGCAACAACAATCAGCTAACTACGCTCGACGTCAGCGGACTGAACAAATTAGAAACACTTACCTGTTTTTCTAACGACCTTGCCACACTGAACCTAACAGGCTGCACAAGCATGAAAAACTTAGACTGCTCGGTAAATCCGAAATTAAGCACGGCAGATTTCCCACGTTCGCTCACCTCGCTCAATTGTAGCAGCTGCAATTTCACACAGATAGAAACAACAAAACTGCCATTGCTAACCAATCTTACTTGCGGCGGCAACCAAATAGGCACGCTCAACCTGACTGCACAGACAAAACTCACTGCTATCAATTGTGGTAACAACAAAATTGAACAGCTCGATTTCAGCAACTGTACAAGTCTGCTCGATGTTGTCATTGCGGGCAATCCCATCAGCGGTGGCATTGGTTTCAACAACTGCAACAATCTGCGCTATGTTTCGGTGAACAACACAAAGTTAGATGCGTGTGCCCTGAATGCCATGTATCGTTCGCTGAGAGAAAAGCGGCCAGAGGACGACGAAAGCGACTTGCACGGCATTCTGCTATATAATAATGTGCCAGGAGCAGCCAAAGTGAGCAACACTCAGATTGCAACAGACAAGGGCTGGATGGTTTCGGTAGTAGGCGACGGAACAGGTTGCCAAGAAGAAGGCGACCGAATAAAGAAGGTTGTGGTAAGTGTGGATAAAGCAGGCGAACTTGAAGACAAGATTCCCGAGAACGTTTGGCTCGATGTTGTGGACACGCTGAAGATAGTTGGTCCGCTGAACAGTTACGACCTGCGCTGGGTAAGAAAGTTCTGCGGTTCCGACGAATACGGTGCGCTGATACCCACAACGCTAAAAAGAATAGACCTCTCCGAAGTTACCTTTGTATCTACAGGCGACACATCGGATAGCTATTACATCTTTACCGATGACATGGGCAAGGACAGAAAGTACTTTGTTGATGGCGCAAAGCCTACCTTGCTGCCCGAGAAGCTATTCTTTAAATGTTGCAGCATAGAGTCGGTGGTGCTTCCGAAACATATCCGAGAAATAGGCATCGGTGCATTCTTTAAATGCGTCAGCATGAAAGAAGTTGTAATTCCAGACGAAGTTACCGAGATACAAAACACGGCATTTGGCGTTTGCGACGCATTGGAAACCATTCAGTTGCCATCGAAACTAAAAACAATGGGCAACTACGTATTCACCTATTGTGCGAAGCTAAAGGAAGTGGCAATACCCGATGGCGTAACGAAAATAAACAAGCGGACATTCGACCAGACGCCCAAGCTAAAGAAGCTGACGCTGCCAAAATCGCTCCGAGAATTAGCTATTGAAGCTTTCTTCGGTGCGAACGGATTGGAACAGATTCAAATTCCCGACGGCATCACCACCTTACCCGAAGGTGCTTTCGGTATGTGTGAAGCACTGAAGAAAGCAGAACTGCCCGCATCGCTCACAAAGATAGACAAGAATGCTTTCCAGGATTGCCACAACTTGGAGACGATAGAACTGAAAGAAGGACTAAAGCACATTGCCGTGTATGCGTTCCAGAACTGCAAGAAGCTACACAACGTTACGCTTCCAAACTCATTGGAAACCATAGAAAACGAAGCTTTCCTGAATTGCAACGACATGGCAGGACTGAAGTTGGGAAGCGGATTAAAGACGATTGGCGAGAAAGCATTCTTCCACAATCACGGCATAGAATCGCTCGAAATCCCTAAGACGACAGAGAAGATAGACTACGCTGCCTTTGCCGAATGCCTCGGACTGAAGCGAGTGGCACTGGGCATGTCGGCTGCCGAACTTGTAGACAATCCGTTCCTGGGTTGTGCTGCCCTCCAGTCGTTCGAAGTTGATGCCAACAATGAAAAGTATGCTGCAGAGAATGGTACGCTCTACGCAAAGGATTACACGACGCTCTACATCTATCCGAACGGAAAGAACGACAAGAACTTTACGATGAATGCCAGCACAAAGAAAGTAGCCGACTTTGCCTTCTGGTATTGCAAGAATCTTGAGAAGGTAGAGTTTTCGCCTGCTTTCAACGAGTTCGGATACAGAGCATTCTGCGGTTGCAGCGGATTGAACAGTCTGACGGTCAAGACCAGTGCCCCCGTGGAAAACCCTTACACGGACGATGTGTTCGAAGGCGTAAAGCGAGAAACATGTACACTTACCGTACCGGCAGGAAGCAAGCAAGCTTACAGTGTATCGCGTACATGGAAAGACTTTAACATTGTTGAGGCCACGCCAGATGCCATAGAATCCGTGTACAACGAAAAACCAACGGTGCAGAACCACGAAAACAGCATAGTCGTATCGGGCGTAGAGCCCCAGTTCAATACAGTTGCACTCTACAACTTTACTGGCTGCAAGCTCGCAGAAGTTGCAGTGCAATCAGGCAATGCCCGAATAGATGCAACTGGCGTTCCTTCAGGAGTCTACGTAATTACGCTCCGTGGCGCCAAGAGAAGTTGCTCGCTGAAACTTATACGGCAGTAACCGCCACATCATCAACAATACAAAGCATGCCGCCCCGACACTTCGAGGCGGCATGCTTTTATTTGTCGGCATCGTCGTCGGTACGACAGCCCGTCAAACCCAGTTCCCTACAGCTTACTTTTCTTCTTCGACTTGCTCACTTGTTCGTACGACACATCGTTCAGCGTGAAATATTTAGGCGATGGCGAAAGCTTAACCATAGCCTTTTCTATATGCACGTTGGGCTTGAATTTTTCGCCCTTTGGCACTGCCTTGCTTTTAAACGATGGTTTAAGCGTACCCAGGTCGCCATATTCAACAATGTCGCCACTTGCCACAAGATCGCGTGCTATCTCTGCAGAATAGCTCAAAACAGCCGCAATTTCTTGTCGGGTGAACGTGGTTGCACGAGCCACTTGCGCACAAAAGCTTTCAAAATCTACCCGGCGACGTTTCGTCGGCTATGCAATCTGCATTATCTGTTTGCCTTTCGGACCTACATTTAGTTTACGCTCCACCAGAACATAGCTCAATGATTTTCCTGCCATAAGTCAGCAATAATCCTTCTCTTGTTCTGTCTTCCGAAGCCGAAGGAATTAGTCTTCAGAAGCCTTCTTACTACATTAACAGCACAAAGATAATTAATTCTTTCGGTTTTTACAACGAATAGATTCAAAAAAACTTATAAGTTTTCAATAAAAAGCTTATAAGCTATAAATGAAAAGCTTATAAGCTATTTGCAGAAAGCTTATAAGCTATTGACTAAAAACTTATGAGCTTTTAAGTAAAAGCTTATAAATTACTTGTAATAAGCTAATAAGAAATCTGCAATGAGTCAATAGAGAACAAGGGCGTTATCAATGGTGAACACCTGGAGATACATTGAATTGGCGTTGCTTGGTTCGTTATGTTTTATACGTTGAACCATTCAGTCCGTCCGGCTCACCTTATTATATATACATTTAAAGCCACGTCATATGGCTTTACAACATTTGCAAGGTGAAAAAACAACAATAAAAAAGAACAAATATAACATAATGGCTTTGTTTTTAAAAAAATAACATTACCTTTGCACGCAGTAATCTTTCCATATAAAAGACTGCATTACATGAAAACAAAACAACAATTTAAATAAGCTAACAACAATGAGATCTAAGATTCTTTTAGCCTTGTTTGCGTTATTCAGCCTCACAGCGATGGCGCAAAACCCTGTACGTTTCAGTGTACAACAAAAGAAAGTATCGCCAACAGAGGTAGATGTTATCTTTACAGGTAAAATCGATGCAGGCTGGCACGTATATTCAACAGGACTTCCAGCCGGAGGACCAACATCGGCTGCACTCACCACTGAAAAGGCAGAAGGTGCGCAGCCAATGGGCAAACTGACACCACGAGGTAAAGAAATAAACGTGTTCGACAAGGTGTTCGAAATGAAACTCCGCTACTTCGAACACAGTGTGAGCTTCGTACAGAAATATAAAATAACGGGCAAAACCTACAAGATTGCAGGCTATATGGAATATGGCGCATGCAACGACGAAATGTGTATGCCACCTTCTTCTGTAGAGTTCAGCTACTCTGGCAACGGGCCAGCCGACGCACCGGCAGCAACAGAAACTACAGCAGCCAAAGAAGGAGAAAACGAAATTGGAGAAGCGGCAGCTGCTCCAGGTGCAACGACAGATACGGCAAAGACAGCCGAATTGGGCGGAACAATGCCAGGCGACTCTGTGCAAGCTGCAGGTACCGGCGCAGCAACGGCTTCAGAACTTTGGCAACCCGTGATTAAAGAGCTGAAAGCGTTTGGCGCAGAGAAAGACAACAACGACAAGTCTTTATGGGGCATCTTCCTCATGGGCATCGTGGGAGGCTTCATCGCCTTACTAACACCTTGCGTATGGCCTATTATTCCAATGACGGTAAGCTTCTTCCTGAAACGTGCCAAAGACGACAAGAAGAAAGGTATCCGCGATGCCGTAACCTACGGAATCTCCATCATCGTAATCTACATGGGTTTGGCAGCCGTCATCACAGCCCTGTTCGGTCCGCAGAAGCTGAACGAACTGGCAACAAACGCACCGTTCAACATCTTCTTCTTCCTCATGCTGGTAGTGTTCGCATTGAGTTTCTTCGGCTGGTTCGAACTCCGTTTGCCGGCATCGTGGGGAAATGCAATCGACAACAAGGCAGCAGCAACGACAGGTCTGCTTTCCATCTTCCTGATGGCATTCACACTTTCTTTGGTGTCATTCTCTTGTACAGCACCGGTAGTAGGACTCCTTCTTGTACAAGCAGCCACAAGTGGCGACTGGGTAGCACCGGCAATCGGCATGTTTGGTTTTGCATTTGCATTAGCTTTGCCTTTCACACTGTTTGCATTGTTCCCAACATGGCTGAAGCAAGCACCTAAATCAGGTTCATGGATGAACATGATCAAGGTAGTGTTAGGCTTCATAGAATTAGCATTCGCTTTCAAGTTCCTGTCAGTTGCCGACCTTGCATACGGCTGGCGCATACTCGACAGAGAAACATTCCTCGCAATATGGATTGTTATCTTCGGAATAATGGGACTCTATCTCATTGGCAAAGTGAAGTTCCCACACGACGACCAGACACAAACAGCCATGCCAGTACCAGCAATTATGCTTGGCATGATATCTTTAGCCTTCACCATATATATGATTCCAGGTCTTTGGGGTGCACCTTTGAAAGCTGTCAGTGCATTCGCACCACCTATTTACACACAAGACTTCAACTTGCACCATCAAGAAGTAGAGCCAAAATACAAAGATTACGAAGAAGGAATGTGTGCCGCTGCACAAGCCGGAAAGCCAGTCTTGCTCGACTTTACAGGATTTGGTTGTGTAAACTGCCGTAAGATGGAAGGCGCCGTGTGGACAAATGCAGAAGTAGCTGAGAAACTTAACAACGACTACATATTGATTTCACTCTACGTAGACGACAAGACTCCGCTGAAAGAACCTATCAAAGTAAAACGTCCCGATGGAACAACACGTACGTTACGTACAGTCGGCGACAAATGGAGTTATCTGGAAGAATCTAAATTCGGATACTTGGCACAACCATTCTATGTAACGGTAGACAACCATGGAAATCCACTTAGCGGCAGCTTCGTTTACAAGGAAGATATTCCAGGCTATCTTGACTTCCTGAATAAAGGTATTGAAAACTACAAGAAGTAAACCACATAGGAAACATATCCTATCATCATAACTCAATAAGGCGGAAAACACAGCCTTATCAGTAAAAACAACAAGACCAACAAGTTTTAGTTCTCAGACAAACACTTGTTGGTCTTTTTCTATCTTAAACACCCACCTTTGCGCATTCTACTTTCTCTTCCACAACTACAATTATACAGAAAAACCAAGAAGTATTTGTTTTTATATCGCAAGTTCAACATAGAACTGCAATCCCAAGTGTAGGTTTAGCTTAATAAT
>ERZ1036438.427-NODE-427-length-17276-cov-4.773765_pt1 | contig 17276 bp, 16 predicted proteins | sample MGYA00514224_ERZ1036438 | MGnify/ENA primary metagenome ERZ1036438 (study PRJEB33795, sample SAMN09464924) | human gut metagenome | host: Homo sapiens | place: USA: Stanford, California | collected 2016-07 | study: EMG produced TPA metagenomics assembly of the...
ATTTATTTCTTTATCTTTATATAGCATAAAACTATCTAAGAAATTCTTTATATCATAAATGACATTTGGATCAGTTGTTTCAGAAACAGTTGTAGACACATAATAATCCTGAAAGGCTTTCTGTATATCTTCTTTATCATTTACAAAATCTAAAACAAATGTATCCGTTTTTCCTTTACACATTCTATTGATTCTAGACAAAGTTTGAACAGCTTTAACCCCAGACAATTTTTTATCTACATACATTGTATGTAGTAGTGGTTGATCAAATCCAGTTTGATATTTTTCAGCAACCAACAAAATTTGATATTCTTCTGTATCAAATTTTTCAGGCAACTCATTTTCAGGAAACTTATTTAATGATTCCTCAGTATACTCTTTTATTTCCCCAGTTATACTATCTTTTACAGACCCAGAGAATGCAACCAATATCCCCAAATCATCATACTGCTTTTCCTGTATATACTTTTGGAATTCAAAATAGTATCTAACAGCATGAAGCCTAGAACCACTTACTAACATAGCCTTAGCTTTTCCACCAATTAAATGCTGCACATTGTTTCTAAAGTGTTCAACAATAATCTCTGTTTTCTGCCTTAAATTGTGCGGATGCAAGCTCATATATCTTCCAAGCGCCTTATTAGCTTTGCTCTTTTCATACTCAGGATCATCTTTAACCTTTTTCCCTAACTGAAAATATGTTTTATAGGTAGTATAGTTTTGAAGCACATCAAAGATAAATCCTTCTTCAATAGCTTGTTTCATACTGTATTTATCATATGGACCCGGTTTTCCACTTGCATCTCTTTCACCAAAAATCTCTAATGTTTTTTGCTTAGGAGTAGCAGTAAAAGCAAAGAATGATAGATTTGGCTGTATGCCATGTGTTTTCATTTCATTAGAAATAGCTTCATCTATTTCTGCTTCTTCTGAATCCTTTTCTAGTTTCGCCTCGTACTCAGCAAATGCATGAAGTTTTTCTTCGATGTAATCCTCACCTTTTGTAGATATATCTGCAAGAGTCTCTCTTAGTTTTTCACTTGATTTACCTGTTTGGGAAGAATGAGCCTCATCAACTATAATTGCGAATCGCTTATCTTTTGTAGATATATTTGAAACATCTACAAAAGGAAACTTCTGCAAAGTACATATAATTATTTTATCCCCGTTTTCTAAAGCCTTAGTAACCTGCTTTGAATTCTTATCAACTTTAGTTACAACCCCTTGTTTATGCTCCATGTTATAGATATCTCTTTGAAGTTGTTTATCTAGAACTCTTCTATCAGTGATAACTATAACGCTATTAAAAACAGGCTTATTTTCTTTATCATGTAAATTCGACAAATGATGTGCTAACCATGCTATTGAGTTGGATTTGCCACTGCCTGCTGAATGCTGAATCAAATAATTTTTACCCGATCCATTTTCATATACATCCTTAACAAGTCTTCTTACAACTTTCAATTGATGAAATCTAGGAAATATAAGAGTTTCTTTTCCTGTGTTTTCATCCTTCTTTATCTGGATAAATCTTTGGATGATATCCATTAAACTATCTTTTTGTAAAATATCTTTCCATAAGTATGATGTCTTATAATCCCCATCTACTGGCAGATTCCCAGCACCATCATTCCATCCTCTATTAAATGGTAAAAAGAAAGTATCTTGTCCATCAAGCTTAGTTGTCATGTAAATCTCATCTGTATCAACAGCAAAATGGACTAAAGCTCTTTGCTTAAATGCAAATATTTTTTCTTTAGGATTCCTATCACTCTTATATTGAGCTATTGCATTTTGTACATTTTGACCTGTTAACTGATTTTTTAGCTCAATTGTAATTATTGGTAATCCATTTAAGAAGATTACGGTATCCAAACTATTATTGTTATCAAGACTATAATGCACCTGTCTTGTAATCATTAATCGATTCATATCATATGATTCAATTGCAGATTTATTCATAGTGCTGCCTGGTTTGAAATACGAAAGTTTAAATGAAACCCCTGTATCATCAATTCCATGCCTTAATACATCAATCATCCCTCTTCTTTTTAGTTCGTTGTCTAATCGTTTTAGGAAGTTTTGTTCAAGCAATGCACCATGTCTTTTGGTAAGCAGTGCCCACTCCTTACTTTGAGTGCTTTTTATAAAATCTATAACAGCACTAGTATCCATAGCTAGTTCTCTATTATAGTTTTGAGGATTACCCTTTATATATCTATCTTTTTCTTCACCTATATTAAGAAGAGAATATTCTATTTCTTCTTCAAATCGTCTTTCAGTGGTATCCATCACTTTGCCCCTCCATCAATCTTTACCTTACCTGTTACAGCTTCATGAATAAGGATTTTTCTATACTCTTTTAGTTTTTCTATTTGTTTCTCAACTTCATTAACAATCACATTAATTTTATTTTCTTTGATTCTAATGAAGCTTGAAATATTTTCTTGCTCTGCTTTAGGAGGCACTGGTACTTTCATATTTAAGAATGGCTCCCTTTGTAATCTCCATCTTCCTAAATTAGATACTCCCTGACCAATTCTGTAAAAAATTCTCCTTGTATAACACATCTGGAATAAATAATTATAGAAATCATTATTGTGGTCATTAATATCTATCAATCTAAAGACTCTATAATCTGGACTTGTAACACCTTCATATTGGCTACAATCAATCCAACCGGTTAGTAAATCCATAGAATTCATAGCAAAATCACCAGGCTCTACAAGTTGATAATTTTCGTAGGATTCAGCCATTTGACCATCATTATTTTCAATATCCTTTATTTTTATTCCTTGCTGTGTTATGGATAATACCTGTCTATCATCTCTACCATTTTGCCTTTTGAGAATTTTAAATATCCACTTTATTTTTTTAACTTCCCAGTGTTCTGGTACCTCACCAATCCAGTCAACCCCACTATCTTTCATAGGAATGTTGCTATCAAGGCCTTTTGTAACTACTTCTGCTATTAGCTCCCTTTTATAAACCTCTAATTTCTCTTTTTCACTTTCCAAATTCTTAATTATGGAGTCAATCTTAGAAGTTTCATCATCGAGATATTTAACTATAGTATTTTGTTCATCAATAGAGGGTTGTATTGCTAAAAAGTTTTTTAATATTTGAACATTTACTCCTCCAATTAATCCATTTACATGAAGTTTGAAGTATTGTTCATAATCCGGTGAATTTAGCAAATAATATACATATTTTTTATTAATAACGCCTTTAATATCAAAACAACACAACTTATTACCAAAACACACATCCATATCAAGAAATGCTTTTTTGATCCCTGCACTTCCACCTTCAATACACATTATCGTACTATTTTTGGGTGCAACCTTAAATTTTTTGTTACTAAACGGAATCAGCATTCCGTTGTCATAGTCTATAGTTCTATCTACACCTACATCTTTTGTTGATATATACGAAAAGCCTTCATCAACCTCTTCATATATATTTTTTTCTTCATCTGGAATACTATTGCCAGTATATAAATTTGCGAAATATTTATATTTAATTAAGTCCCAATGAACAGGTATACCGCCTATCCATTCCATACCACAATCTTTATATTTTTCATGCCTCATGACTACACCTCTTCAAAAAGGCTTTTTATAGATTCCTGTATTGAGTTACCTAAAGCCTTTATTTCAGCCAATGTTTCATCGGAGTTTCCAAGTTCTTCATACTTATAAAAATACTTTGTGAATGGAATTTCATAACCTACTTTTGTTTTATCTTCATCTATCCAAGCATCTGGTGCATACGGTAAAACTTCTCTTTCAAAGTAATCTTTAATATCTTCTTTTACAGGGATTTGTTCTGTGTCTCTTAAGTCAGAATCAGGTTCCGGATTTCCATTTTTATCCCTACAAACCTCTGCAGTTTCATCTTTTTCTGAAAGTGCATTTAAAATTGCTTTTTTCACTGGAGCTTTTATGCTAATACTTGCTTTTTTCAACTCCTTAGCAACTACTTTTTCAAACTCATTTCTATTTTTATAGAGCGTTGATTCATCAATTTTGTTTAATGCTGCAATAATTGACTCCTGAAGTTTTTCACCATCTTCAATTTCTTTTGTTCTAGCTTCTCCATTTTTCTTTTTTGACTTAGCTAAATTTATAAATGCTGTTTCTTGATAGAGCCTTTTCAATCTCTCTGAGCTTGTATTGAAATTTAATCTTAGTGGTCTTTCTACAGTCACTTTGTTATAGGCAAAATCTTTTTCATCAAAGATTTTAGAATGTTCCCCTTCGACAAAGCTGCCGTAAATACTTGCAATATTTTTTATATCATCTTCAGATAATTGTTTTCTTTTATCCCCTAGAGGCTTTCTCATTCTTTCATAGAATGATGTTCCATCAATAAGTTGTATCTTACCTTGTCTGAGTTTGCTCTTTCTATTACTTAGTATCCAAATATACGTAAGGATTCCTGTATTGTAAAATAACTGATCTGGTAATGCGATAATAGCTTCTAACCATCCATTTTCAATTATCCATTTTCTGATTTCACTTTCTCCCGAACCAGCATCCCCAGTAAATAATGGTGACCCATTAAATACAATACCGATTCTACTACCGCCGTCTTTTGGATCTTTCATTTTGCTAATCATGTGTTGTAAAAACAAAAATGATCCATCAGAAATTCTAGGTAACCCTGCTCCAAATCTGCCATCAAATCCTTTTTCTTCAGCTTCATCTTTTATTGGAGCTTGATACTTTTTCCATTCAACACCAAATGGAGGATTGCAAAGCATATAATCAAATTTTTCAAGTTTTAGTCCATCTTCCGTGAAACTATTTCCATAATAGATATTTTCATAACCCTTACCTTTAATCAAAGTATCCGATTTGCATACTGCATAAGTACTTTGATTAAGTTCTTGACCATATACCTCGATAATAGCTTTTTCATTCAGCTCCTTTGCGTATGATATTCCGGCTGAAAGCATCCCACCCGTTCCTGCGGCTGGATCATATAGCTTGGCCATGAAAGAAGGTTCAGTGATTTTTTTCATATCTGGTTCAAATAAAACTGCTACCATCAATCTAATTACTTCTCTTGGTGTAAAGTGTTCACCAGCAGTTTCATTAGACATTTCTGAAAATTTTCTAATAAGTTCTTCAAAAATGTATCCCATTTCAGTGTTAGATACTCTATCTGGGTGAAGGTCAATTTCATCTGCAAATTTGCTAACAATAAGATATAAAAGTCCTTCTTTTTCTAGGCGTTCTATTTGAGAATATATGTTAAATGCTTCTAGTATTTCTCTGGCGTTATCAGAGAACCCTTTTATATAATCGACAATATTTTCATCAAGATTATCAGGATCATCTTTTAATTTTTCAAAAGTAAATTCACTGATGTTATAAAATTTATATCCACTCGCCTTGCATAAGAAAGGAGCTTTATTTTTATAAGTTAAAGTATTATTTAATCTAATAACCTCATCGTGCGTATCTATTAAAACGCTGTCTAAACGTTTCAACACTGTAAAAGGAAGTATGACATCTGCATACTCATGTTGTTTATAATCTCCTCTTAAGATATCTGCAATTTTCCAAATAAAATTAGACTTATCTGATATGCTAATGCTCATTTTGTTTTCCTCCATTAAATAGTATTTATATCAATGTTTTTTTCTAAAAGACGATTATGTTTATCAATAGAAATAATTACTGCGATTGGCTTCCCGTGTTTCAGTACCAACGCCGTTTCATCTTCTTCAGAAATGTGTCTGATTATCTTTGACGCTTGTCCTCTATTAAATTCCGCTATGTTATATAAAGTTTTTTCCTTTATAGACTCTTTCTTCTTTCTCAAAAAGGACACCTCTCTTTCTCCTATTTTCACACTTATATTATATCATAAAGTAACTACTATTACAATACTTTTTTATATTGTAATAGTAGTTACTTTTATAATTATATTATATATGATAATTACCTTATTATCAGCATTAGTGCGAATTTATAAATCTTTATAAAGCATAAAAAATAGACTTATTTATAGCCACAAATAACATTTATCTATGGCACTAAAATAAGCCTATAATATCGACATTTAATTTACTTTGTGAGTGCAATGAGTTTACTTTAATACATCACTATATATTTTGCTTTCTCTGCTCCAAAAATCTAAAATAAACTCTGACCGCATACTTCACATTCGACTTTACACCATCATCCAGTTTCTTATACTTTGCCTTAGTTTCAAGTTTCTCAATATATCCCTCAATATCATTTATCTTATAAATGCTATGAGCAAGTCTAGTTCTTTTTCTAATGCTTTTCTGAGTTGATTCAGATAGACCACTTTCTTCTTTTAGCCATTTAACAAACTCATCAAAAAGCTCCGGTTCTGACCTTATGCTTTTATTTCCATAGTTATGTGAATTATCTTGTCTTACACCTTTTACTCTTGTTTTTCCAGTTCCAAATATATGACCTTTTGCTTTGCTACCATCAATAAATAAAAAAGTAGTATCATGGCTTTCTTTAACCTTGATGCTATCAATTATATTCTCTAGTATTTGATAATTCCCCGCAAAATCAACATCCATTTCTTTTATCATCTTATTTATCTTTCTGCTTGTAACACTAGTAATCTTGCTGACATAAGCAATTAGATCTTTTCTAGCCGCAAGAACTTCAAATACTGCAACATTTATAGCTTGATGAACATTATCATCATAGAGGTGTCTCATTACACATTTATTGTTTTTGCTGTATTTGTTTCTACATCTCCAAGCCCATCTCCCACCATACCAATCTGGATGAATTTTAAATCGACCAAAACACTCACCACACTTAGCACAGATAATTTTACCTCCTAAATGAGAAACTCTTGTTGTTACATCGTTATTCATTTTGCTTTGAACATAATCGTGAATCTTCTTAGGAATAATTGCTTGATGGTTATTTTCCACATAATACATAGGAAGTTCACCTTCATTCTTTTTCTTCTTTTTAGTCATGAAATCCATTGTAAATGATTTCTGTAATAGAGCATCTCCTTTGTATTTTTCATTGGTTAATAAGGATTTAATTGCATTGTGATTCCAACTGTCGATGCCTCCCGGAGACTTAATTTTATAAAATTCAAGTGCACTTTTTATCTCACTAAATGTAAATCCTAAAATAAACAAAGAATAAATATATTCAACTATTCTAGCTTCTTTCTCATTGACAACAAGTTCTCCATTTTCACCTCTGTCATATCCTAAGAACCTTGCAAATGGAATTGACACTTTACCATCAGCAAATCTTTTTCTCTGTCCCCATGTACAATTTTCTGAAATAGACCTAGATTCCTCTTGAGCAAAACTGGACATAAGAGTTAAAACAAACTCGCTCTTGCTATCCAAAGTATGAATATTTTCTTTTTGAAAAAATACGCCTACTCCTTCCCTCTTTAGTTTTCTAATTGTGCTGATGGTATCTACAGTATTCCTCGCAAATCGGCTTATTGATTTTGTGACAATTAGATCTATGTTCCCATCAAGTGCATCTTTCACAAGGCTATTAAAACCATCTCTATTCTTTTTACTAAGTCCTGAAATACCATCGTCATAATATAAACCGACATACTCCCATTCCGGTTCATTTTTTATAAACTTCAAAAAATAATCTTTTTGAGCTTCTAGGCTATTATGCTGCTCATCTTTTTCTGTCGACACTCTCGCATATGCAGCAACTTTTAATTTCTCAACTTTGATAAGTTGTGGAAACTTCGGTTCAAGCTTAATTACCTCTTTCCCCATATCGTTACTCCAGCATTAGTGTTGGCGGATCATATTTCTCTTTTACCGCGATACTTGTATCTATCCAATTTTCTTCATCTATTAATTCTCTGAAATACAAATAGTCCAGTAACAATTTACAAAGACTGTAATCCATCTCATCTTTTATTATTTGTTTGACTTCTCTCACAGCAACAACCTCCTTGGTTTATATACATTGCTCTGAAAGCAAAATAAGTCAAGCAATTTCAAGACACACCCACTTATATTTTATTGACACCCTTGCAATCAAAATTGACACACCTAAAATGAAAAAATCTAGCCTTCTGATGAGCTAGAACAACGATTATTTTTATTTGATTTTTGATTTTTCTTAAAGGCTTGATTTTAAGCACTTTGAGTAATATAAAGTGTAGATTTGTGTATCCATTCCTTTACCTTCTTCTCATATACTTTATTAATCTTGTCTTTTCCATCCATAACTAAACGAGATAATAGTTTAGATACAGTTTGTGGCGTAAAAAATTCCCCACCGGATTTACCGGCATTACTTGCATAATTCGATATCAAATATTCATAAGCATCCCCGAATGCATCAATATCATTATCTTTAAAATTGCCAAAGTTAATGCTGGCTATCCCTGTCAATATATCTACGAGCCTCTTATTTTTCTCCGGTACACTTCCACCAAGACGATTGCTGGTTGTATCCACATCATCAAATAATCCTTTAATATCTTCTTCTGAAGCAGATCCTACGGCACTTCCTTCGATGGCTTTGAAAATATTAGCTAAGTCAATATTTAAATTTTCATTAGTTTTTGCATTTTTCACTACATTCTCAAATAACTGGCTCGGTAAAATAAAAAAACCTTTATCTTCTACTGTACCGGGTCTAAAGTCTTTTTCTGCTTCTTCATCACTTAAATCGGCATAATTAAACTCTAAATCCCCCACCTCATGTTCTGCCGCATTAAAAAATTCTGTTATATTTTCAGAAATAAACCGATAAAAAAGTATCCCCAAAATATATTGCTTAAAATCCCATCCATCAACGGCACCACGAACATCATCGGCAATCGCCCATATTTTACGATGTAATTCTGCTCTCTGTGCCGCTCCATTAGATTCACCGGTATAATTGCTCATTTATAACACACTCCTGATTAACTTTATAAAATCTCAACAATAATACACATAAACTATCATTGTTATTCATTATAGTATCGATAACTTCACACTTTTACAGTATAGCATATATTATTAACAGTAATTAAAAACTTTATAAACTTAATTTATTTATGCCCATACAAAAAAGACTGCATGTATTGCAGCCTTTTTTGTTAATTATTATTCCATTATTTTCCCTAAAGAATTTTTCTGCTAGGTTATCCAGTGGTTAAAGTTATATATTCTTTACTTAGAAGTAAACTTTAGTATAGCTATTCCTTATTTTTCCCAAATGGTAACTTATTTAAAAAGTTTTGAATACCATTTTTTATTTTTGTTGACAGATTCGACTGTTCTTTATTTCTTTCGGATTCTTGTATAAATCTCCCCAATTGCTTTAAAGCAATCTTTTCATAAATAAGTGCCCCTTCTGTATCGCAATTTAATAAATTCGAGTAGGATTCTGAGTTATTTAAGTCTAAAGGATTCGGCTCTACTACTTCAGATGCTTCCAGTAATCCTAAATTATTCTCTTTTGCATACTGTAACGCTTTTATAAAAACCGGAAGATTCTGTACATAAAAGTCATCGATAATTTTTCGTATTTCTTCCTGTTTTTCATAATCATCCAACAGCTGTACGACTTGCTCCGGTGCGATGTAAACACCTCCGGAATAATTTTCAACAAGTCCTCCATTTACCGGACTATGAATAAAATCCGGTTTTAATTGCTCCCATGGAGTTACATATTTCTTCATCTGCGGTTTATCATCCATTAAAAAGGAAAAAGCAGTTCCTCTTGTATAGTAATAAGGACTAAAATAACCTTGTACAATTGCTATATAGAATACATGCAATTTTTCAAAAGCTATATTCTCCTCTACTTTGGATGCTACACGCATGGTATCGATATATTCGTTCATAAAAAAGGGTTTTAAATGATGTTCTTCCCCTAACTTTTCTAATGCAGTCATATTTCCGTCTGCTACATCCAACAGTTTTGAAAAATACCATTGTGTCATCTGCTCTACAGAAATCGGATGATAAGTAATATCAACCCCCATGTGACTTCGCCTCTATAACAACTATATAATTACGCTTTACGTGGGTCTACAAATAAGGTCACTAATTCACAACGCTTTCCATTCTTATCCACGCCCCAGAACACTTGATAGATACCATCGCCGAAACCGGTAGCAACCATGACTATTTCATTGTTAGACTCCGGAATTTTAAAGCGGATAAAGTCACCGCCTTCTCTTTGTAAGTCAGGATATGCTTCTGCACTTTCTTTAAATAAATCGGCTAAGTAGTCATTATACCAATTTCCATTGGGGTGTTCTTTATACCATACATACAATACTTTCCAATAACTTTCTGCCGCTTCCTTATCACAGAATGTAAACATGCCTGCATCCACCGGAAAAGCTGCTCGAAATTCCTTTTTATCTTTAGCTTTATACATTGTTGCCGCTTGATATGACAACGCTTCCTCTTCTGTCACTTTGAGACGCATACCTGTCATTCGTATACCGACCAACTCAGAGTCCAATATCCCAATAGTAATTGGGTAATATCCTGACGGAATAGTTTCTTTTATTACCGGAACATACATGGATTGTAGCTCACAAATAGGATCTGCTGCAATTAATGTGCCGGACGGGAAATACACTTGTTCAAAAGTATATGTCTTAACATGTCGTGAATGAAATACTGCCTCTACTGTTTCCGGTTCGGTGGTTTCTGCTTGTAACAGTTCATCTGTTTGTTTACAAATTTCTCTAATGGTCTGCTCTTCTTGCAATGCCACTTCCATATTTTGAACAAAGATTTTCATATCTTCAAGAGTAAGTCCACGAAGTAATACTAGCGGAAATTTATCTTCTACTACATAGTCTTTTAAAAAACGTACACTTTTGTAAAAAGGTAAATTACCAATAAGGGTGTCTTCTGTCGTACTTAATAGCAACAAACGATATTCTACTTCTTCCGGTTTATCTACGGAATACACTTCTGCCGGTTGTAAACATAAAACGGTATCTACCCCTTCTTTTAAAGTAAAGAACATATATCTTTTCCCGTCTTTTTCGTACATATTCGGCTGTGCTTTATGGCAGCTTTCCCATGAAGTATGCTTCGTTTCTTTTGTATCTTTATTCTTACCAAAATTGAAAAATCCCATGATTATTCTCTCTCCATATGTGTCATAAAAGTCATGTTGTTCTAATCATCAAAGTATTCAAAAAATACTCTGTCATATTTTTCTCGGGAGTCCATTTGTGGAGCTTTAAAATATTTTAAATAGCCCCAATAATTATAATTATTAATTCGTATCAGCTCTATAGTTACGGATTGTGGTTTCCACAACTTATTTAGAGTTTTACCCCAAGTAAGTAAAGAGTCTTCATCTTTTAATTGATAAGATTCTACAGATAATTCATATCTTTTAAATAATACCAACTCTCGCAATAAGGAAAGAAAAGTATCCCTCTTTATATTTTTAGGAAGAAACATCGTATATGACGCTTGATGCAGCAAAGTCATACCTACCCTTGCAATCTGTTTTTCTCGAGTCAATCCGTCTTCTGCTGTATATAAAGGGGGATATGCATATTCTCCATCTATTCCATTTGCTATTTGTTTTTCTATATAGTCACCAGGTTCTGCAATGCACTTGCTCATTTCCATCATAAGAGAATCATCATAGGTGGAAATAGCACCTACCGTTCTTAATATCTCTTTTTCTGTCGTGGGAAGTGCATGAACGGCTACCTGTATTCGACTATTCTGAAATATATTCCAAGCAGAATTTCCCATAAGTGCCAGTAATAAAAAAGCAGCAAGGATAAAGAACGTACCTTTTACAAAAGAATTTTCTTTCCAAAACTCTATTCCTAGATAAGTAAAACTACAAAGTAATCCAGTAAACCAAATAAATAAAATAATATTAGTTATATATTTATCTCGCTTATATAGGAATTGGTTCTTCATGCTTCCGGCAATTAATTCTTTCCATCCTAAATATTCGAATCCTAATAAAGTATAGGGAATCCCCTCTTTTTCTAAATCGGATTGTACTCGATGGATGGCACGAAAAATATCATCTTGATGATATATAAAATTAAAAAATTTGCGAATTACAACCCTGCTATCAAAATAATAGCGACAAGAGCGATTACCATTCGGATGTACAATACGCAAAAATCCAATGTAAGGTCTACCATACCGGTGATAAGGTGCATAACCAACCTCAACTCTTTCTATATCATCTAATGAAAAAGTAGGTTTCCATAAAGAATTGATAATAAACGATCCATCTTCTATATAAAATACATCAAATCGTGCATCGCCAACTCGATTGTACTTACTGAGTAAATATAGATAAACACCAATAATCGTTAAAGAAATAAAAAATATACTCCCTAGAAGAATATTTCCGGAATCCGTAATAATTTTCATCCAATCCATAAATACCCACTTTTAAATAACGAATAATATCTTTGAATCATGTGGATTTTGTAAATACGATACGCCCATTTTATTATTAGTAATACAATATAGACTTCTCACAATGTGGGCAATTCTCACGTATAACCGGACGTCTACTTATCCAACGATATCCTAACAAAAATTCTCCATCCATAACTTTTCCACAATGAGGGCATCTCCAAAATAACCAAAAGCTAAGTAGAGTACGACCGTAAAGCAAAAGCAAGAAACCTGCAATCCAAATGAAACTACTCGAAAATTCACTCTTGATAAAAATAGGTATGAAATCAAAATATACAATAAGAATGAAATTAGCTACAACAACTCCCAGAGTATATTTAACGTATTGTGAAGTGACCCCCTTTACAGTCTCTTCATCCACCTTCTTACCGTCTACCACCACATTTTGGTATAAAAACAATTTCCTTATCATATAGGCACTATGAATAAGAAAAAGAGTAGCAAGCAAATGATCTCCACCAAATAAAAAATCAAATAAATACGAAATAATATCGAGTGATATCATGAGTTTACACCTATCTTTTTACACACTTAAACGCCATATACATTCTTCTAATTAGAAATAAAACTCATTATTTCCATTCCTATTATATGCTAAAAAGAAGTAATAAAAATATATAAATTAATTTTTTATCAATATTTGTTTGATTTTCATATAACAAAAAAGAGCATTGTAATAATACAACGCTCTTTTTGATTAAAGTTTTTATGTAATTGAGAAATTACTTTTATTCAATACGAATTATTGGAAAGTTATCCTTTAACCTTTGATGAACAAATCGTCCTTTACTTTCTGAATTAAGAAACTCATCAAACAAACTACTTGTAGTGCCTGTATATTGATATACATATCCATTGTTAAAATGAACCTCAATAACTCCATCTTCATATCCAATACACTCTACATTGGAAGATTCGACCGAAATTAAATGCAAAATAGTTCTCCTTCCTAAGTTCTTTCTATTGTAATATAAAATATTATACCACTACACATAAAAATAAGTTGCTTTATATGTAACATTATTTTAATGCTCTCAAACTACACAAACAATGTTTACAATTTAATATTAAATAATACGCTACATAAGCATATCCATAATACCGCCATTCCCATGTATTTAAAAACAGGTACATACATTGCTATAAAAAGAGGTGGTATATGCTTTTTTAATGAAAACGCGTTAATGTTATTCCAATTGCAATAGGTTTCTTTCCCACACTTAGCACAAAATACTTTACGCATCTCTTTGAGAGGCTTAATTTTAAAAAGCCGCCTTTCTCTAATAGCCATGACATGCTTTGTATACTCTTCCATCGTAACCGTAAAAGAATGACCACAAACCCGACAAGTCACATGAACCGGAAAGTCTATATTTCTTATCGCTTGCTTCCCACTTTTCATTAATGTAATGAATGCCATGATAACAAAAATAAAAGTGGGGACACCTACTACCAACACATGTATAACTGCGGAATCAATAGAAAATAACAATTATATGCCTCCTTAATTCATTTTACTTGTCTTATATGCATTACATTAATGAGTAGTTACTCTGATTTCCTACTAATATATACTAAATATTACCTAGGATTTTAAAACCATCTCACCTTATTTTTTATACTTCTAATCTTTTTCTTCTTTATTATATTTGAAATGGTCATATTTCATAAGCTGAATAAAAGCTATACACACTAATGCAGCACCTGCCATATATTTCCAATCGATAAAATCCGGAATTTCCTTTATCATTACATAAATTTCTTTGCCACTTACTCCATGTAAATAGGTATCAAATAGTAAAATCCCAAAGAAAGAAAATATCCCATTAAGAGCCATCGATAACATAACTATTTTCTTGTCTTTCCACTTCGCCTGTTCTTTGGAGTATCCTAACAAAACTACAGAATATCCGGCAGGTACAAGAAGGAGAACCATTCCCAATACTTCTTTATTAATACGAATATGCGTACTTGTAGACTGAAAAGCCATTTTTATCCATGTATACTCATTACATAACATAGTAATTCCAAGCAAAATCGCATAAGCAACCATCATTCCTATTATATAGTTTAATCCTCTATAGTTACTTCTATCTAAAATCTTTTTCTTAAAAAAGAAAAGTAAACTGATATATGCAATAATAATTCCTAAAACCAATAAAAAAGCCATAAGATGCCACTCCCAATTTACTACTTATTGATGTAAACAAATTACTCCCACAAACTATATTGCGCCCCAACTTCATATCTGTAGCAACTACCATGAGAGTTAAAATTTTCTGTAATTGTATACCTTTTCCATAAAGAATAGAGTTCAGATTGAAGTTGTAAATTAAAATTAGTATTGCCTCTTTCGTACTCTTTGAACTCCTTATATGATGCCGGCTGTAATCCAAATACTTCAATCAATTCTTTATTTTTAATATCTTCCCAACTTATATCTTTAATATTTTTTCCGTTGATTTTCACACTTCCAATCGTTTTTTCCCTATTATCTATAATAACTCGAGTAACGATACAATCTTTAAGTGGTGCTACATCTCTCCATGCAGGGGTGAGATAAACAATTCTTAATAGACTCTAAAGAATTTCAATCCACGCTCTCACGAAGAGAGCGACTTTACGTCAAGCATTTCAGTTGCAACGATTTTATATTTCAATCCACGCTCTCACGAAGAGAGCGACTTGTGCGAGGACATAAAGGATATAGCGGATAAAAAAGATTTCAATCCACGCTCTCACGAAGAGAGCGACGGCTGTCAGATGTTGTCACGAAGCGGTTCTTCACAATTTCAATCCACGCTCTCACGAAGAGAGCGACATAGCAGCAGCCATCAAATGAGCAAGTACACTACAATTTCAATCCACGCTCTCACGAAGAGAGCGACGAGCGATATCAACGCTCGTATATCCCTTAGTCGTATTTCAATCCACGCTCTCACGAAGAGAGCGACAGTAAACGCAGGTATGTATTTCCAGAAAGCAACCATTTCAATCCACGCTCTCACGAAGAGAGCGACTTTTGACTTGCGGCGTCCGCTTGTGCGTTGTACATTTATTTCAATCCACGCTCTCACGAAGAGAGCGACTTTTATAACTAAACCCCTTGACTTACTGTAACCTGATTTCAATCCACGCTCTCACGAAGAGAGCGACGGAGTATACATATGTTTAATTTAGCCGATTTAAAAATTTCAATCCACGCTCTCACGAAGAGAGCGACGTTAGAATTTATTTCTGATAAAGCGAATTATGAGATTTCAATCCACGCTCTCACGAAGAGAGCGACAGGGCTATCATTCTTAATTATTCCCAGTGTTTGTAATTTCAATCCACGCTCTCACGAAGAGAGCGACCGCAATATATAGTATATTGTGGCTAAATTTTTATTTAGAAGTCCTAGTAATCTTAATTGTTCTTCATTTTTAGGACTTTAAATGTAATATTTTCAAGCGAACCTAGATACCTTTAATGTGTAACTATAGTTCGCGCTAGTAATAATATTAAATTAATAATATGCCAGAATCAGGATTGTAAGTAATATCTTTTCCTATTCTTTCTACTCTCCTCTCCCAATTTTTTCCTAAATTATAAATCATGATACTATCTTTTTCTAAATCTATAATTTTTTTCAAATCATTTTTTAAATTAACATACTGTGCTGGATCAACAGAGCATTCAAATACTGAATTTTGAACTCTCTGCCCATAATCCAAACATATCTTGGCAACATGCCTTAATCTTTTAGCACCACTTTCCGTTTTTGTTTCCACATCATAAGTTACTAATAATAAAATTTTTATCCCCCTATCCTTTTATCAAGAAAGGAGGATATGCGTCAATATCTCCCCTCATATAAGCCGAAAATAACATACCTTGAACGTGTGGTATTAACCCAATTTTTATTTTTTCTTCTATATATGGATGTGTTATTACTTGCTGTTTCTTTTCATTCCATTTTTTTAGAACTAATTCTCTACCTTTGTCATTTAATAAAACAGCTTCATTTTCTTTTGTCTCAAAATGGCTATCATTAATAACTTGTAAATTTATTAGTGATAGCACTAATCTATCCACTAAATACGCCCTTAAATCTTCTACCATGTCTAAAGCCATACTTGCCCTTCCCGGTCTATCTGTATGAAAAAAGCCAACATAAGAATCTATCCCCAAAGCCTCTATTGAGGCCTGTACATCTAATGTTAACATGGTATACAAAAAGGACAACAAAGCATTAACTCTATCTGTTGGTGGCCTTCTGTTTCTAGATTCAAATCGAAAATCTTCTTTTTGTTTGATAATCATCTCATTGAAGCATTCAAAATAGTATTTACTAGCTAAGCCTTCAACCCCTCTAATTGAATCTTTATTATTAGCACTCTTTACATCTTTCATTAGAATTTCTAAATTATGAATCGATTTTTTTATTTTTTCTTTATCAATAAAATTACCATGATCCCTACTTGCTCTTTGTAAAACTTTTCTAGAATTATATATTTTTGCATAAATAATGTTTTTAACAAAATCTAAAGATTCTTCACTATCTACAATCCTGTACTGTTTCCGTCTTAGCAATACATTTCCTTTAGTTTCTCCCATAAATCTTCCACAGTATTTACCGTAAGGAGTTAGAAATGATATATTAATCTTATTTTCTGAACAAAGTTTAAAAGCTGACGGTGAACAGCCAGTATAGTTAAAACAAATTATCTGTTCAATAATATGATTTGGAAATCTAGCAATTTCTTTATTACCTTGAAAAATTACAAAATTTTCTCTTTCGCTACTTAAATAATAGTCTTCTTTCGTTATATAAAGAGTATTTAATAATTTTCTCATTGTAAAT
>ERZ1036438.431-NODE-431-length-17165-cov-10.458270_pt1 | contig 17165 bp, 10 predicted proteins | sample MGYA00514224_ERZ1036438 | MGnify/ENA primary metagenome ERZ1036438 (study PRJEB33795, sample SAMN09464924) | human gut metagenome | host: Homo sapiens | place: USA: Stanford, California | collected 2016-07 | study: EMG produced TPA metagenomics assembly of the...
CCATGTGACATTTTCCCCTATGGTGGATCTGGTGCGCGACGCCAGATGGGGGCGCGTGATGGAATCCACGGGTGAGGACGTGTATCTAAACAGCCTGTACGCGAAGGCAATGGTGGAAGGCTATCAGAGGCAGCAGGGCGAAACGGATTTTCTGGCCTCCTGCGTCAAGCATTTCGCGGGATACGGCGCGCCGGAAGGCGGGCGGGAATATCAGACGATGGAGCTATCAGAGGAGACATTTCATGAATTCTATCTGCCTGCCTATGAGAGCGCCGTAAAGGCCGGAAGCAGATTGGCTATGACCGCGTTTCAGACGGTAAACGGGATACCCGCAACCGTAAACAGGGCGCTGCTCCGGGATATTCTGCGCGGTGAAATGGGATTTGACGGCGTACTGATCTCGGATTACGCGGCGATCGGAGAGACGGTGGTTCACGGTGTCTCTGAAGACGGGGCGGATGCCGCGCGCCGTGCGCTGGAAGCGGGAGTCGATATCGATATGATGTCCGGCGTATATCCGGAGTATCTGGCCGGACTGGTAAAAAACGGAACGCTGGCTGAGGCACTTCTCGACGAAAGTGTCCTGAGAGTTCTGGAGCTTAAAAACTGGCTGGGACTGTTTGAGGATCCCTTCCACGGAGCCGACGAGGCGAGGGAAGCCCGCACGTCTCTCTGTGAAGAGCACCGGAAGCTGGCGTATGAAGCGGCGGTGAAATCCTTCGTACTGCTTAAAAATGAGGACGCCATCCTGCCGCTTTCCCCGAATCAAAAGATCGCATTTATCGGTCCCTACACCGATTCTCAGGATTTGCTGGGCAGCTGGTCCTTTACGGGAGGCGCCGAAACCGGGGCGGTAAAGACCATACGGCAGGCAGCGGAAGAAGCGCTGGCCGGCTGGTCCGTGACGTACCATACCGGCTGTCCCGTACTGGCTCCGGGGACGGTGCTGGAGGGCTTTGACCGGTATAGACCTTTCAGCGCGCCGCGGGAAGAGACAGACCGCTGGAGGGAGGAGGCGCGAAAGGCCGCAGAGGAAGCCGATGTGGTGGTCATGCCCCTTGGCGAACACTGCTTTCAGTCAGGGGAAGCCGCAAGCCGGGCATTTATTGAGATTCCAGAGATCCAGCAGGACTTATTCCGCGCAGTTTCCGAAGTAAATCCCAATGTGGTGGCGGTGATATTCAGCGGCCGGCCTCTCGATCTGCGCGTTATTTCTGAGCGGTCCAGAGCCGTGCTTTCTGTGTGGATGCCAGGTATGGAAGGCGGCCGGGCGATTATCGATGTGCTGACCGGAACGAGAACGCCCTCGGGAAAGCTTCCCATGAGCTTCCCTTACTGTGTGGGGCAGGTACCGGTTCATTATGACAGCCTGATGACGGGACGGCCTTACCGAAAGGGAAAGCCGGAACGGTACGTCTCCAGGTATCAGGACATACCCGCCGATCCGCTGTATTCTTTTGGGTATGGACTGACCTATACGAGCATGGAACTTTCTGAGGTCCATCTGAGCAAAGACGAGCTGATGCCGGGGGAAGAGATCGAGGCGTCTGTGACCATAAAAAATACAGGGAAGCGGGAAGGAACCGAGACGGTTCAGCTCTATCTCCGCGATGTAACCGGCAGCACAGCGAGGCCGGTGAAGCAGCTGAAGGGCTTGAAACGCGTCACACTGCAGCCGGGAGAGGAGGCAAAAGTGGCTTTCTCCATCGGGGAAGACCGTCTGAAATTCTTTCAGAAACCGGGATTATGGGACAGCGAGGCGGGTGCATTTCTCGTCTTCATCGGAACGGACAGCAGGACGGAGCATTCGGCGCCATTCTGGCTGAAAAAACAGGAAGCACCAGAAAATACTTGAGAGGCAGGAGGCAGTGGAAAACCATGAGAACCGTATTGATCCTTATGGATACATTAAACAGAAGATTTCTAAAATCCTATGATGAGAATGCGGAGGGGATTACGCCGTGCATGGATGCATTTGCAAAGGAGGCAGTCCGGTTTGATAATCATTTTATTGCCTCCGCCCCCTGTATGCCTGCCAGGCGGGATATTTTTACCGGACGCATGAATTTCCTGGAACGCGGGTGGGGAGGAATGGAGCCCTTCGACCGGACGCTTCAGGGAGAACTGCGGAATCATGGAGTCTATACCCACATTACCACGGACCACGCCCATTACTTTGAACTGGGTGGGGAAAACTACTGTTCCCTGTTCGATACCTGGGACTACCACCGCGGCCAGGAGAATGATCCCTGGATTTCGAGGGTGAATCCCCCATTCGGAGAGCCGCAGGCCTACGGCCGCAAATCGGTCCAGCATCTTTTAAACCGGCAGGAATATGCGCGCGGGGAGGAGACGTATCCGACTCCGGCCACCTTCCTGTCCGCCTGCCGCTGGGCCGAGGAGAACCGGGGAGCGGATGATTTCTTTCTGATGGTTGAGGCGTTCGACCCTCATGAACCGTTCGATGCACCGGACGCCTACCATGAACTGTATGGGGACGATTACAGCGGAAAGGAGTTCAACTGGCCGGGGTATGCGCCTGTCACAGAACCGGAGGAGGCCATATGCCATCTGCGGAAATGCTATCTGGCGACCATGACCATGGCGGACCGGTGGCTGGGCCGTTTCCTCGATGCCCTGAAGGAAAATGGGCTGTATGAGGATACCCTGGTGATCCTGACCACGGATCACGGTCATATGCTGGGAGAACACGGATTTACCGGAAAAAATTATATGCACGCGTATAATGAGATGGCCCACATCCCCCTCTTCGTGAAAATGCCTCAAGGAGAATGTGCCGGAGAGCATAGAAAACAGCTGACCCAGAACATCGATCTGATGCCGACAATATTGAAGCACCATGCTGTTCCGGTTCCGGAAACCGTAAAGGGAAGGGATTTGTCAGAGATGATTCTCCGGCACACACCTTCCCGGGAAGCGGTAATCTATGGCTGGTTCGGCCGTGCGGTCAATGTATACGACGGCCGCTATACGTATTTCCGGGCGCCTGCGAGGCCGGACAATAAGCCGTGTTATCAGTACTGTGCCGTACCGACGACGCTGTGCCGGTTCTTTGGTGAAGAGTACGCGATGGAAATGGAGATGGGGCGTTTTCTTCCCCATACGAGATACCCGGTTTACCGGATACCGGTTCACAATGAAACGGACTGTATGGGGGATTTAAGCTTTATAAGAGACTCCTGCCTCTGCGATCTTGAGCAGGACTACGCCCAGGAGCATCCCATAGAGGACGAAGAGCTGGAGGCGGCCATGTGCAGGAAGCTGGCCGCGGAAATGAAAGAGGCCCAAGCGCCGTTGGAACAGTATGAGCGCCTCGGGCTGTCGGAAAGGGGGATTTGAGGAAATGGACAGAAAGCCCAACATCATCTTTTTCTTTTCTGACCAGCAGCGCTGGGATACGGCCGGATGCTACGGCCAGCGTATGCCGGTGACCCCGAATCTGGACAGGATGGCAGAGGCGGGCGTCTGCTTTGAAAATGCCTTCACCTGTCAGCCGGTATGCGGCCCTGCGCGGGCCTGTCTCCAGACCGGGAGGTATGCCACGGAACTGGGCTGTTACAGGAATAACATCGCCCTGCCTCAGGGGGAAATGACTCTGGCCCACTACTTAAAAAAAGCCGGATACCGGTCCGGATACGTGGGAAAATGGCATCTCGCCTCCACCGGCGGTGATTCCAATGAACCGCTGGAGCCCGGTGTGGAATACGTCTGCCGGGGAGTTCCAAAGGAGCGGCGGGGCGGCTATGACGATTACTGGGTCGCCTCGGATGTGCTGGAGGCCACCTCACACGGTTACGGCGGCTTTCTATTTGACGCGGAGAACCGGCGGGTGGAGTTTGAGGGATACCGGACTGACGGGGTGACCGGTTTCGCCCTGGATTATATGAGGACATGGGATAAGAATCAGCCATATTTCCTGTTCCTCTCCCATATTGAACCCCACCATCAGAATGACCACCGGCGCTTTGAGGGGCCGGAAGGCTCGAAGGAGCGGTTCGCAGGATTTAATGCGCCAAAAGACCTGGCATTTGCGCCCGGAGACTGGGGAAGTGACTGGCAGACCCAGTATCCCGATTACTTGGGGTGCTGCAGCCGTCTGGACTACAATCTGGGGAGAGTTCTGGCGTGTGTGAAGGAAATGGGGCTTGAGGATAATACGGTTATTATTTATGCCAGCGACCATGGATCCCATTTCAAGACGAGGACCGTGGAATATAAGCGGTCCTGCCATGATGGCAGCATTCATATTCCGCTGGTGATATACGGAAAAGACGCCTCCGGCACCGCATTTCTGGGCGGAAGGAGAGAAGGGGGGCTTGTCAGCCTCATCGATCTGCCGTCTACGATTCTGACCATGGCGGGAGTGACAGTACCGGAAGGCATGAAGGGCCGTCCGATTCAGGAGCTGTTGGACGAGAAGAAGCGGGAGAAGTGGCGGAATGAAGTGTTTCTGCAGATCAGCGAGAGCCAGGTGGGACGGTGCATCCGGACGGAACGCTGGAAATACAGCGTCCGCGCGTACGACAGGAAGCCATGGCTCGACGCGGGAGCGGACACGTACCGGGAAGAGTATCTATACGATCTGGAACAGGACCCTGCTGAACTCGTGAATCTGGTCTGCTCGCCAGGGCACGAGGCCGTGCGGGCAGAAATGAGAACCAGGCTGATCCGGAGAATGGCGGAGGCCGGAGAGAGGGAACCGGTGATTCTGCCGTCATTCGGCTACACCACCATCTCTCTGGGGGCGCTGGCAGTGTTGGAGGACCTCGTCTGCCATCCGTTTACCTCTGAAATGATGAAAGAGCTGCTTCCGGAAGGACTGGTGGAGAGCAAAAGCTGGGAACGGGTCAGAAAAATACGTGTGAAGGAGGCTGCGGAAACCGTTTTAACGCCTGGCGGACAGGAATTTACAGACCGGCTGCTGGAAGAGATGGAGAAGCTGGAATTTGGATGGAGACAGGAAACAGGTAAGTAAAAACCGAGGAGGAACCATGGAATTTGTAAGAGTAAAGGGAAATGAATTTATTTATCAGGGACAGAGCATCCGGTTCGCCGGACTGGGCATCGGGAGCTGGCTGAATCTGGAACACTTTATGCTCGGAATCCCGACGCCGGAAAAGCAGATGAAGGAAGCATTTACAGAGGTGTTCGGACCGGAACGGTCAGCCCGGTTCTTTGATGATTTCGTCTGCTCCTTCTGTACGGAGGAGGACTTTAAGCTTTTGAAGGATACCGGCATCAACCTGATCCGCGTGCCGTTTAACTACAGACTGTTTCTGGATGATCAGAATATGGAGCTGCGGAAGGAAGAGGGATTTCGCTATTTTGACCGTCTGCTGGGCTTCTGCCGCAAGTATGAGATCTATCTTCTCCCGGATCTGCACAGCGTTCCGGGCGGGCAGAATCCGGACTGGCATTCTGATAATCAGACGGGAACGCCTGCGTTCTGGCATTACGATGTATTTCAGCAGCAGATCATATCCCTGTGGCGGGATATTGCCGCCCGTTACAGGGATGAGCCGTATCTGCTGGGATACGATCTTTTAAACGAGCCGTTTCTCATGCCGGCGGCGGATGGAAAGCTTCAGCAGTTTTATGAGAGGGTGACGGCTGCGGTCCGCGAGGTGGATGAGAACCATATTATTTTCCTGGAGGGGGATTCCTTTGCCATGGATTTCTCCTGTTTAAAGGAAATCAGAGATGAGCAGACGGCGCTGACCTTCCATTTCTATCCCACCGTTTGGGAGGCAGACTTATGTGATCCGGGTTATCCGCGGGGCGAAAGGCAAAAGGTGTTTGAACAGCGTTTCCGTACCATGCTCGACGGCCTGCTGCCCTTTAACCGTCCGCTGCTCTGCGGCGAGGCAGGGTACGATATTGCGGGGCACAGCCTGGAGCATGTGATGGAGATGGTGGAGGACACGCTGGGCTTATTCTGCCGGTATGGCGTATCCTGGACCTTATGGTGCTATAAGGATGCGCAGTTTATGGGGCTGGTATACCCGCGGGATGACTCAGAATGGATGAGCTTTGCAGTGGAAATGCGGACAAAATGGACCCATTACAGGGAAATGGAGATGGGGAAGTCTCTGGTGGAGACCATGTGTGCCCTCTTTCCGGGAGAGGTCGATGAGGAGCTGAAATACAGGCTCCAGTTCCGCCAGCGCGCGCTTCTGTATACGCTTCAGAAGGAACAGCTATTAAAACCGCAGCTTCAGGCCTGGGGCTGGGAGAGAATCAGTCGTATGCCGGATTCTTTTCTGTTTGAAAACTGCGGTTATTATAAAGAGTATCAGAAGCTTTTGGCTGTTTACGCCAAAGCGCTTAAGGAGAGCGGGAGGGGAACGGAGATGGCGGACCGCCGCATACATGCCCTTTAGCTTCTGCGGAGGTATTTATCGCTGGCTGATTCTGTATTTGCGGGCGAAGTCTACGGGGCAGTAGGACAGCTTTGCCTGCCTCAGGCCGGGATCACCCAGATCATCCTCGCGGTTTATCAGGACGGCGTCGGGAAATTCGTGGATGAGAAACTGCTGGTTGATGAACTGGTACAGGCCTTTTATCTCAGGATTGGCTTTCTCAATGTGTATGACAGCCATCTGCTCCAGGGGATTGCAGCTGCCGATGGTAAATGCCTCCAGAGTACCGTCTATATAGACTCCGGCCATTGTGATATCGAGGAGAGAGCAGCAGCGCAGAATCTCATGGATGCCCAGAATCTCATGCTCCAGCTGGCCTTCCATGCGCTCTTCCCTGGCGACACCCCAGCGTGCGAGAAAACTCTTGATCTCGGCACCGTCCGCACAGGTCAGCCTGCGGTATTCGAAGCGTCCCTCCCAGGTCCTGACGAAGGAGTTGACCAGATTTTTCTTCTTGTGCAGCTTTCGGCCAGCGAGAGAACGAAGGGCATCTCCGGAATATAAGTAGTCACGGGCATCCTCCAGCTCTTCGACATCGAATTCGTCCTCCGGCAGGTTCAGGAGGCGGACAGCGGCCTCGTCGGCCAGGAAGATATTTAGCTTTAATCCTAGGGTTTGGTTAAAATAGTCTTTCAGCACGTCGAAGGAATGGGGCAGGCAGGCCGCTTTACAGATGGGAAGGGCCGCGTACTCCTTTCCGTCCGCGGCAATACGAAGGAAGATCGTATTATCATCTCCGACCGCGTAACGTACCTGATAGTAATCTTTCCAGAGGAAAAGGCCTAAGAATACGCTGTCGCAGGTCTTGTTTTCTCTGAAGGTAAAAAGGGGTGCCAGCGTTTTCAGCGCGCTGGAGTCCAGATCTTTAAATTGCAGTTCCATATATTTCCTCACTTTATCGTTCAATGTTCTTGCTATTCTCCTATCATTTCCAGATAAGGCATTTGCCATTCTGTAATTATGTGGACAGCCTGATTTTCCAAAAGGCCATTGTATGACAAAAGTGCGATGAAATCCACTGCTTTTTTATGGCAGATCATTCAGAACGGCAGATTGGCCTGTCCTGGTATAACGTATCACAAGGACTTATGATACGTTATACCAGGAGGCGTTGGGGCGGAAATACTGGCAAACAGAGCAGCAACAGGAAAAAATTCGTTTTTTCCCATCACATCCCGATAAAATGCGCATAAGATGGTTATGTATAGAAAGAAGCAGGGAGTGATAACCGCTGTGCAGGATAATTTAGAGCATACTTATGGGAATAACTTCCAGGTGCTGGAGCCGTATATGCTGTACGGAGACAGAAGCGCTATGGAGAATCTGCCGAAGATGCAGAGGGAACATATGTTACAGGATTTAGAGTATCTGCAGGGAATGTATCCGGGACATATGAAGCGGATTCAGGAATATGTGATGGCAGCCTGCGATCGTCTGGATTATAAAAACAGTCCGCTGTATGATGAATTTCCGGACCGCCTGATGGTGAATCAGGTGTGCGATTCCGTATGCCGCCAGATTCTGGAGGACGGAATTATAAACGGAGCAGAGCTTGGACTGCAGAATACATCGGAACAGCCGGGAGAAGAGACTGCGGAAACGGTAGAAGAGGTGGAAGAAGTAGAAGTGTACGAGGTAAACAGCGTGAATACCCAGGATGCGGATTGGAGAATGCAGCAGGTAGTACCGCAGACTCCGACGACATGGGGCCCGCCGTCAGGCCAGCGCCCACCGTCAGGTCAGCGCCCGCCGCAGGGACCACCGCCGTGGGGCCCGCCACCCGGGCCGCAGCCACCACGCCCGCCGCAGCCACCACGCCCGCCGCAGCCACCGCGCCCGCCGCAGCCGCCACGCCCGCCGCAGCCGCAGCCACCACGCCCGCCGCAGCCACCGCGTCCACCGCAGCCGCCACGCCCGCCGCAGCCACCGCGTCCACCGCAGCCACCGCGTCCACCGCAGCCGCAGCCACCGCGTCCGCCGCAGCCGCCACGTCCGCCGCAGCCGCCACGTCCGCCGCAGCCACCGCGTCCGCCGCAGTCGCCGCGTCCGCCGCAGCCGCAGCCACCGTGGGGGCCGCCACCATGGGGACCGCCGCCACGTCCGCAGCCGCAGCCGCGTCCGCCGCGCCCGCCTCAGAATCCGGGAAATAACTGGCTGAATGATATTGTAAAGATTCTGCTTTTGAATGAGATGCATCGCAGACGGTGCCGTACAGGGTTCTGTTTTTAAAGCTTCGCTTTTCTGAAAGAGTCACCTCCTGGACTGACCTTGGATAACGGATCAGGGATTACGGCAGCAGGATATGGGATAAGGCCCGGGATTTCCTTTTATTACAGGATATCCCGGGCCTTATTCCATGTTACATCTGCGAAGCTGGTCGTAGATTTGCTGCCGTTGCCGCCGCCGTTGCCGCCGCTGTCACGTCTCTGGCGGAAAGCAATGTTCAAACATGCTCTAAGTGTGAAACAGGTGCGGAAAGGTGAGCTGCCTTCCCTTCCATATATTCTCTTTCCCCTTCAGCAAAAAGAGCGTGTCCCCCTTTTCTTCCGTGGGAACGCAGGTGCGCCCGGATACTGGCGAAAAGCCCAGATCTGCAAATGCAGTGTCTTCTTTTGCCGCCGCGGAGAGAATGGCATCCAGTTCCTGATGGGGATCGCAGAAGATATCGTAACACGTCATTACCGTATCTTCATACTCGGCTATTATAACCGCATCAAATTTTTTCAAATAAAATATACAGTTTTTCATAAAACTGATAGAATAAAACATTAGAAGCTCAAAATTGTTTACGACTGTCAGCTGTGAAAAAGGATTGGATTTCAAATAGCAGGAACGAAGCAGTTCCCTGTCGGCACCGCATTCCATATTCAGCCTTCTCATGCCGCCGGGATTGGGAATCACCGGCCGGCGGAACTGATACGTGGATTCCCTGATAAAGCCAAATCTGGGATAGAAGTCCAGAACGGAGTCATTGGCAAAGAGAAACATGGCATCGCACCGATCCCTCCAGTCTTTTAAAATCTCACTGATCAGAATACGCGCCAGCCCTCTGCCCCGGTATTCCGGATCCGTCATGACAGTCCCCAGCTGCACATACCTCCGCATTTCCCCATTCCACAGGATATCCATGGGGTTGACGGATACATTTGATATCACTTTCGTCCCGTCGCGCAGCGCGTAAGGGACATTTTTGTCAGTCCAGAACCCCTGGCGGTACCATTCTTCAAACGTAAATCCGAATGTTTTCGCCGTCAGTTCATTGTAGGACGCCCGAACCGCGTCGTTTGTCCTCACAGACTTGTCCAGTACATAACGGTCAGTCATCATCCCATCCTTTCCGCGCAGTGCAGCACAATGGCACATGCGCCGGATTAACTCGTTGTTATCAACCGCGCTTCAGAAACCAGAATCAGTTTTTTGCTGCGGCTTTCAGACTTATAGTATAGAATCCGGATCATGTGATGTCAAATATTTTATGTATATGGAATGTAAAATGGCCATCCGCTGCAGATTTCACCATCTTCCCAATTTTTTTCTTAATTCCTCCCTGATTTGTGGAACAATGTTCCTTTTTTTCATCTCCGCAATTATTTTTTCGAATTCACCTTTTGGAGCAGGCGGCATCACCGTGTCACAATACCTGTCCACACATTCAAATTCCTGCAGCAGCTCCCTTTCCTCTTTTGGTGTGAGTTCCCCTGTGTTTTTTCTTATCATGCCGTATCAATCCTTTCTATATCACTAATATATTACATAAACGGACAAAATATGACTGGATTAAAACAGTAAATGAATAATGCTCCGTATATAGAGCAATTATAGAACCTGGATACGATAGAATCAATTGAAAATGTTCGTTATAAGGAGCAAAACTGGATGGAGCAGAAGATTAAACAGGATATTGTAATCGGTTATAATATCAGAAAATTACGGAAACGGGCGGGGCTTACACAGGAACAGACTGTGGCGCGGCTGCAGCTGATGGAATGCAATATAACAAGGGGAAATTATGCGAAAATCGAAGTCGGCCTGGCGAATATCCGTGCCACGGAAATGATGGCGTTAAAACGGATATTCGGAGCTGACTACAGCGAGTTCTTTGTACCGATTCCGGATCAAAGAAAATCCTGATATTTTCGGAGAATGCCGGCTTTATCTCCCTTCCCGGCTGCAGGTTAATAAAGTTTTAAGTTGTAGTTTTGTTGGATATTGTATAGAATAAAAGGGAAACATAGGGAAAATAGAGGAAGTCTGACATGAAACGATTAGGGAAAAAGATAGGAATACTATTTATTATATTTATTGCGGCGATCGCAATCTACTTTGTGTGGAATCAGAAAAGAACGGAAAAACCTGACTCCATTGTTTATACTGCCATGGATGAGGCGGCTCTTCCGGTGGTCTCGGCCACCATGTTCGGGAGAGACGTTAATTTTCTGCACGGTTATACGCAGGATATGAAGCAGGCGGTGGCGAGAGATTCGCTTACCGTCCTTCCGTCTGACCGCGCGTTAAATATCCGGATCGCGGACTTTGGCGGCAGCATACGCGGCATCAGTTACGAGGTGAGAAGTCTGAATCTGGAGCGCCTCGTGGAGCGCACAAGCCTGACTGAATGGGATACGGCGGATGGGAAGACGACGGCTGTGCTTCCTATTCAGAATCTTCTGTCCAAGGACAGGGAGTATTTGCTGATTCTCTCTCTGGACACGGCGGAACAGGGCGAGGTCCGCTATTACACCCGTATTCTGTGGACGGACAATGAGAATGTCAAGGATATGATAGATTTCGCCGTAAACTTCACCACGAAGACCTTTGACTACGATCAGGCGAGAGAGCTGACGACGTATCTGGAGACAAATGCGACGGAGGACAACAGCTCTCTGGGTCATGTGACCATACGATCCAGCTTTTCCCAGCTTACCTGGGCCGGCCTGGACGTGAAGCCTGTTGGGGATATCCGTGTGACGCTGAAGGATTTAGACGGAATTATGTGTACTGTCCGCCTGGATTACCAGTTGACGAGGACCGCGGAAAACGGAATCAACGAGCTCTACGAGGTGGAAGATGATTTCACCATGAAGTGGGACAGCAAGCGCATTTATCTGATGGATTTTGAGCGAAATACCAACCAGGTTTTTTCCGGACAGCGCGATCTGTTTTCCGGCAAGCGTATTATGCTGGGGATCATGAATGACAGTGAAGTCCGGACGGAAGCGAGCCCGGATGGACGCCATATTGCATATGTGGTCAACAGAGACTTGTGGTCCTATGACCAGTCCTCCGAGAAGGCAGTCAAGATCTTCTCCTTCCGCAGCGGCGACGAAGATGAGATCCGTAATGGCTACGACCAGCACGATATCAGGATTCTGTCCATCGGCGATAACGGCGATGTGAATTTTATCGTTTACGGATATATGAACCGGGGGATTCATGAGGGGGCCATGGGAATCGCCATGTACCAGTACAGCAGCGACGAGAACGCCATCAAAGAGAAATTCTTTACGCCCGTGACCCAGTCCTTTGAGATGCTGAAGGATGACATCGATAAGCTGGCTCATCTGGGAAGCAACGGTATGCTGTATATGATGGCGGACCACGCCGTCTACGGCATCGATTTAAACAGCAACGAATACATGGTTCTGGCAGATTCCCTGACGGATGGAAGCTTCGCGGTGAGCAGAAGCGAACGGCGTTTCGCATGGCAGGAGGGCAGTGATCCCTACGGCTCCAGGGTGATCCATCTGATGGACTTAGACACGGGAAGCAAGAAGGAGATTACCGGGGAAGACGGCAGTCTCTGCCGGCCTCTGGGCTTCGTCGGTGATGATTTCATCTATGGACTGGCGCGGGAAGGCGATATGTGGATTGAAAACGGACGCGTGAAGGATGCCCCCATGTACCGCCTGGAGATCATGGATGATACGGGAGCGATCGTCAACCAGTATGAGTATCCCGATACGTATATTACCGATGTGGAGGTAGAGGAGAACCGGATTCGTCTGACGAAGATCGCGGGGACCGGAGACCAGTCCTATACGAAATTAAAAGATGATATAATTGTCTGCAATGAGGAGCTGAAGGAAGATCCGTTAAAGGGGATCGGCTGGTACGCATCTGAAGACCGGAGAAAGCTGTATTTTGTGCAGCTCGATAAGGAGGCTGCGTCTCACGACGTGAAGGTTTCCGTACCGAAGAAGATGGCGTATGAGTCCGCCGAGGTGGTGGAGTTAAAGTCAAATGCGGGGCCATCGGAAAGCCTGTTTTATGCCTATGGCGCCGGCCATTATCTGGGAAGCAGCCGGAGCTTTACGGAGGCGCTGAATCTGGCATACGATAAGATGGGCGTGGTGACGGACAAAAACCAGGAGATCGTCTGGAACCGTGTAAACCGTTCGCCAGCCCGCAGCATCAAGGATCCGGAGAACAAGGGAGCCCTGCTGATCCGCCATATGGACGAATTCAGCGGAAGCATGCATTACGATGACGGAATCCTGATGCTGGATGCCCGCGGCTGTATTTTAAATCAGGTTCTGTACTTTATCAGCAAGGGCTGTCCGGTGGCCGTCTATACGGAAAACGGCGGTTACGAGCTGATCAGCGGATACGATCAGTACAATGTAACCATTTACAATCCAACGACAAAGGAAGCCCGTAAAATGGGCTTAAACGACGCCTCTCAGTATTTTTCAAATGTCGGAAATGACTTCGTCTGCGGCGTTTTTACGGAATAAGAAAGTGCGTTCTCTTTACAAATCCGCAGGATATGTTATAATCATTAAAGACACAAAAGAAAAACTTAATAAATTTGTAATAGATTAGATCATAATCAGAGGTGTGGAATGGAACAATATATTATGAAAGGCGGCAATCCGCTGGCTGGAGAAGTAACCATCGGCGGAGCCAAGAATGCTGCCCTGGGTATTCTTGCTGCTTCCATCATGACGGATGAAGACGTTGTTATCGAGAATCTTCCTGACGTCAGGGATATCAATGTATTACTGGAAGCCATCGAGGAAATCGGAGCTGATGTTGAGCGTATTGACAGACATACCGTCCGTATTAATGGGAAGTACATCCACGAAGTTTCCGTGGATGACGAATATATCCGTAAAATCAGAGCCTCTTATTACTTTATCGGGGCTATGCTGGGCAAGTATAAGAGCGCTCAGGTACCGCTTCCGGGCGGCTGCAACATCGGCAGCAGGCCGATCGACCAGCATTTAAAGGGCTTTCGCGCGTTAGGTGCGGAAGTGAAGATCGAGCGCGGCGCGGTGATTGCGCATGCCATCGATTTAGTTGCCAGCCATATCTATCTGGATGTGGTCTCTGTGGGTGCGACCATTAATATCATGATGGCGGCAACCCTTGCAGAAGGACAGACCATATTGGAGAATGTGGCGAAGGAACCACATGTGGTTGACGTGGCGAACTTCTTAAACAGTATGGGAGCCAACATCAAGGGAGCCGGTACGGATACCATCCGTATCAAGGGTGTAAGAAAGCTTCACGGCACGGAGTATTCCATTATTCCGGACCAGATCGAGGCGGGCACCTTTATGTGCGCTGCGGCGATTACCCGCGGTGACGTTACCGTAAAGAATGTGATACCGAAGCATTTGGAGGCTATTTCAGCCAAGCTTCTTGAGATGGGCTGTGAAGTGGTGGAGTTTGACGACGCGGTGCGCGTGGTAGGCAAGACACTTCAGAGACATACCGATATCAAGACACTGCCGTATCCGGGATTTCCGACCGATATGCAGCCGCAGATGACGGTGACACTTGCGCTTGCGGAAGGCGCCAGTGTTGTAACCGAAAGTATTTTTGAGAATCGTTTCCGCTACGTAGATGAGCTGTCCCGTATGGGCGGCAACGTAAAAGTAGAAGGCAACGTAGCCGTTATCGACGGCGTCAAGAAGCTTACCGGAGCATCTGTGAACGCGCCTGACCTGCGTGCGGGAGCGGCGCTTGTGATCGCGGGACTCGCGGCGGAAGGCTATACGATTGTGGAAGAGATCGGATATATACAGCGTGGTTACGAGTGCTTTGAAGAAAAGCTTCAGGGGCTCGGCGCGATGATTGAAAAAGTGGATTCCGAAAAAGATGCGAAGAAATTCAAATTGAAGGTCGGATGAGTGAGTTAGACCAGCAGTAAGGGAAAAAGGGAGGAGCGCTGTGTTGAAAACAGATCATTTGATTTTCAATACGGCCGCTCTTGTTATGAATCGATATAAAAATCGTGCAGAAACAGGATTGCAAAATTTGGATAATCGTGCTATACTGTGCAAGGTAAGGGGCATTGGCGCAGCTGGGAGCGCGTTCGCTTCGCATGTGAAAGGTCGTGGGTTCGAATCCCATATGCTCCACGGTAAAGGTCTGGTAGATACCAGGCCTTTTATTTTTGTGCTGAACTTTTTAACAGCAGGTTCGGATTTTGCTTTTTCTGCTTTACGTGAAAGGGTCCGATTTTTCTTGCCTGTTCAGAAAGCTGTACGTGGAAATGCTTTTCTGTGCGTTGCAATAAAGAGAGTGTCACATCAGCCGATATCGTTGATGTGACACTCTCTTTGTCTACTCCACTCTGTTAAGCAGGGCCAGTGCGCCCTGATAGTCGGCCTGTTTCTCCAGCAGTCCCCGGAAGAGTCCGGCTGCTTTTTCCTTTTCACCCAGTCCCAGAGCTCCGAGCGCCCGCAGATAATTGCAGTACTGTGTGCTGCGCAGCTGGATATCATCCTGGAAAACCTCAATTTCAGGAAGGGATACGGCAAAAAAGTCATAGGCTGCCTCATCAAATAAATGTTTTTCTCCATAAAAGATCAGCTGATGGAATGCCTTTCTGGCGGCTTCGGGCCGTCCCAGCTCCAGATTTGCCAGACCCTGATAGAAAATAAAGTCTGAAGGCTGATCGTTATAGTATAGTACGCTTCCCGGTTCCTGAGGACCCGAGGCGGCCAGGAGAAAATACTCAGTGGCTTTTTCTTCTTCTTTCATTTGACGGTAAGCGATTCCCATGTAATAGTGGGCCTCATTGTCAGGCACGTTGGGCAGCTTTCCCTCGCCCAGGTTTTCCGGATAGGAGAGCGTCGCCGTCAAACAGGTCAGGGCATCGTGAGGGCGTCCTGCCTCCAGCTCCCGGTGAGCCAGCCGGATCAGCGCATAACGGTACTGGGCGCTAGCCTTGCCTTCTCCGCCTTCCCATGGATGGAAACGGTGGGTGCAGAGCGCATCCAGGGCATCCTCCCATTTCCCGGTGCAGTTCAGCAGGGTAATATAGCGCAGATACAAATCGTCCCGGTCATGGACCAGATCAGGGTGGGACTCCAGCCGTTCCAGCCTCTCTGTGTTAGACTGGTTCAGTCTGGCCGCCAGCTGGTCGTATTCCAACAGAAAACGAGGATAATCAGGATCAATGGCGCAGGCCGTTTTCATCTCCTTTTCAGCCCTGGCCCCATCCTGCAGCTTGTTATAGCAGGCAATGGCCAGATTCCGGTGGGCTAAGGCTAAACCGTCTTTCTGTTCTACGGCTTTCTCCCAGTGTGCGATTGCGGATTCATACTGTTTCTTATCGTATAACAGGTTTCCAAGGTAGTAGTGAGCCATGGGCGCCTCAGGCAGTAACCCGACCGCTGTTTCCAGAATACGTATTTCCTCCACACGATTGGGGAAACAGTAGTCCGGCGAGGCCGCTTCCGCCTGGGTGAAGCAGGATATGGCTTTATCCGGATCGTTCAGTCTGGTATGGATATAGCCCTGATAGTACTGACACATGGGATTGCTGTCTTTGCAGGCATTGAGAACACAGAGCGCATCCTCATAGAAGCCGGCATTTACATAGTCCAGGGAGACCTCCAGGTAATTGTGGGATTCTCCGCGCATCTTTTCTTTCCAGTAGTCAAAACGGCCGTCATATACAGCCTGTTCATAAAGACAGCTCATATAAAGCGGATCGATCTCAAGACTTTCCTTTAACAGGGCGGAGGGATCCAGTCCGAGCTTACGAAGGAGAGCCGCTTTTAAGGATCGGGCCTTCATATTATGCCAGTTTCTGAGCATGGACTTAGAGGCAAAATCCAGTGCATCCTCGTACGCCCCCTTCTCTGAGGCCAGACAGGCCAGCCAGTAAAAGGCGGAGCTTTGTGTTTCCGCGCTCCAGGTGGCCTTATAGAAGGCATCGTAAGCCTCTTCCTTCTGTCCGTCGGCCATCAGGGCCAGACCCAGGTTAAACCAGCACTCTCCCGAATAGGGATTCGGATTCTTCCACGTCTGCTTTTTAATGGCAGCCCGGAAATAAGGGATACTGTCTTTGATACGTCCTCTCTTATAGAGCAGAAGACCGTAGCTGTTGTTCAGACGGATATCCGTGGAATCCCTTTTCAACCCCTCCAGATAATAATCCGCAGGTTCAAAGGTGGCGTGGCGGTACTGCTCCAAATGAGTCCCGGCCAGATACAGCTCTTCCGTGGACTTCATTTCCTCCGGGGATTTCATCGGTTCCGCTGGCTCTGGTATCGGCTCGGGCTGTTTCTCATAGACGGTGTATTCCACTAATACTTTATTCCCGCAGGAAACCGTCACGGTGCAGCCGCTCAGCCTGTCCGGCGCGGGGAAGGAAGCTGCGTAGCTTGTTTCCGGGCTTAAGTCTGCGGTGTTCTCATAAAGAAGGGCCCGGGGATTTTTCTGTGTAACCTGGATTTTTGCCTGTTCATATACACCGGTCGTGTAAAC
>ERZ1036438.453-NODE-453-length-16326-cov-7.516133_pt1 | contig 16326 bp, 16 predicted proteins | sample MGYA00514224_ERZ1036438 | MGnify/ENA primary metagenome ERZ1036438 (study PRJEB33795, sample SAMN09464924) | human gut metagenome | host: Homo sapiens | place: USA: Stanford, California | collected 2016-07 | study: EMG produced TPA metagenomics assembly of the...
GACAGAGAAAGTTTACTTTCTTTGTTGAGGCGAAGCCTATCTTCTGCAAAGATAGCGGTTGTTGGCTAAACTGCCAAATATATTTGACAGAACGAGCCTCCCCGAAGAATTATCTGATGGCCGCAGCATATTTGCCTAATAATGATTATCTTTGCAGAAAGAACGTAAGAATATGGAAATAAAGAAGGCCGAATTCCTCATATCATCACCAACCATTGACAAGTGTCCCAAAGACAATCGGATAGAATATGCATTCATCGGACGCTCGAATGTAGGAAAATCCAGTCTTATCAACATGCTCTGCAACCACAAGGGACTGTCCAAAACATCGTCCACACCCGGCAAGACCCTTCTCATCAATCACTTCTTAATCAACGATGAGTGGTACTTGGTTGACCTGCCGGGCTACGGATTTGCCAAGAGATCCAAGAAGGTGCAGGCGGATATCGAGAAAATGATTAACACCTACATTCTGCAACGAGAGCAGTTGGTCAACCTATTCGTGTTGATTGACGTGCGTCACGAGCAACAAAAGATAGACCGTGCGTTCATCGATTGGTTAGGAGAAAACCAGATACCCTTCACCATTGTGTTTACCAAAGCCGACAAACTGGGGCCGGTGAAGGCGAAAGCCAATGCAGCCCAGTGGATGGAACAATTAAGAGATGCTTGGGAAGAACTGCCACCTTACTTTATTACGAGCTCGGAAAAACGAACGGGCCGCGAAGAGTTGTTGGCTTATATCGATGAAATAAACCAATCGCTTTAGTAAACATGGCTGGACCAATACCTTATTTAGACGTTCAGAATCTAACGAAATCTTTCGGCGACCTTGTTTTGTTCAACGACATCTCCTTCTCCGTTGCCGAAGGTCAGCGCATCGGTCTCATCGCCCAGAATGGCACCGGCAAGTCTACCCTGCTGTCGGTTCTTACCGGTAAGGAAGGCAAGGACGGTGGCGAGATTATCTTGAAGAAAGACCTTAAGATTGGCTATCTTGAACAGAAGACCCGGTTTGATGAAAACGAATCGGTGTTAGACGCTTGCTTCAATCATCAAGGCGATCCGCAGAAAGTGTTAAAGGCCAAGCAAATACTAACGATGTTGCACATTGATGATCTTGACCAACCCATAGGACAACTGAGTGGTGGACAGCAAAAGCGGGTGGCCTTGGCGAACGTCCTGATTACCGAACCCGAACTGTTCATCCTCGATGAGCCAACCAACCATTTGGATTTGGAAATGGTAGAGTGGCTCGAAAGCTATCTGTCGCGGGGCAACAAGACGCTGCTGATGGTGACGCACGACCGCTTTTTCTTGGACCGCGTGTGCAATTCGATTCTTGAATTAGACGACCGAAGCATCTACGCATACCGCGGTAATTACAGTTATTATCTGGAAAAGCGCCAAGAACGCATCGAAAACAAACGGGCGGAGGTGGCGCGTGCCAACAACTTGTATCGCACCGAACTGGAATGGATGCGGCGCATGCCACAAGCTCGCGGACACAAGGCGCGCTATCGTGAGGAGGCTTTCTACGAACTGCAACAGGTAGCCAAACAAAAGGTTGAGGAAAGACAAATCAGACTGAAATCGAGCAACGTGTATATCGGTTCCAAGATTTTCGAGTGTCAATATGTATCGAAGGCTTGGGGCGACAAAGTGATACTGAAAGACTTTTATTACAACTTTGCCAGATTTGAGAAATTAGGCATCATCGGCAACAACGGAACCGGGAAGTCAACATTCATCAAGCTGTTATTGGGACTCGTTGAACCCGACAACGGGAAGTTCGACATCGGTGAAACCGTTCGGTTTGGCTACTTCTCGCAAGAAGGATTACAGTTTGACGAACAGCAAAAAGTGATTGATGTGGTCAGTGACGTTGCCGAGAACATCAATCTGGGTGGCGGCAAAAGCATGACGGCCTCGCAGCTGCTGCAACACTTCTTGTTCACGCCCGAGCAGCAACACAACTTTGTTTACAAACTCAGTGGCGGTGAATTGCGCAAGTTATACCTTTGCACGGTCTTGATGAAAAATCCCAATTTCCTGGTGCTTGATGAGCCTACGAACGATTTGGACATTCAAACACTGCAGGTGCTGGAAAACTATTTGCAAGACTTTCCCGGGTGCGTAATCGTCATCAGTCACGACAGGTATTTCATGGACAAGGTAGTTGACCACATCTTAGTGTTCAAGGGTGAGGGCGAAATCCAAGACTTCCCCGGCAATTACACGCAATTCAGAGAGTGGAACAGCCTGAAATCCGTTGAGCAGAAGCCAGAAGAAAAGAAGGAGAAGTCCGCTGCCAAAGACTACAGAAACAACGAAAAGAAAAAGCTCTCTTATAAAGAAAAACGTGAGTTTGAAGCTTTGGATGAGGACATTACAAAGCTGGAGCAACAGATTAAGGATTTGGAAGAAGAGATATGCAGCGGAAAATTGACCGTTGAAGACCTCACGGCCAAGAGCATGCTGCTGCCCACCTTAAAAGAAGAGCTGGATGAAAAAAGCATGAGATGGCTCGAATTGTCCGAACTGTCCTAAAGGAATGGCTCGACACATCTGCCTCACTCTACAGACTTTTGTCACTTTTTCACGAAAAGGATGTAATCGAGTAGGAGGTAAACACTAATTATAGGTGTTTATTTCCTACTTTCGTGTTCACCGACCTCTCACACCACCGTACATGCGGTTCCGCATACGGCGGTTCCTATTTTGGGTGCCATTCGAGATACGACCCCATTAAAGTGGCATACCCTGCTGAGCGTAGTTTATTGTTATCTATCGCCCTTGTTAAAATAGGACTATCAGCTATTCGCCAATAACCCTTGCGAGTATTACCCCATTCGTATGCTTTGTATTGATTGATACCACATCTGATGAGGTTTGCCACTTTTGTCCTGACTTTCTTCCAAGCTTTCCATATACACATGCGTATTCTACGTCTTAACCATTCATCTGTGTCAAGCAAGAGACGTTTCATATTGGCAAGGTGATAATAACCGACCCAACCTCTTATGTATTCTTTCAGCTTTTGCTTCCTCTTGGCATATCCCCATCCATTGCTGCGACTCGTCAATTCTTTTAGCTTTGACTTCATCTTGGCTTTGGACTTGGGATGTACCGTGAGTTGGCATTTGCCGTTCATCACATAAAAGGAATAGCCAAGGTATTTCACTCCACGTACATACGACACTATGGTCTTTTCCTTGTTGATTTTGAGATATAGAACATTCTCTATAAATCGGGTTACAGACTCCTTTACTCGCATTGCAGCTCTTTTGGACTTGCAAAATATCATCGAGTCATCGGCATAACGTACAAAGGGAAGCCCTCTGCGTTCGAGTTCTTTATCCAATTCGTTGAGCATGATGTTACTCAACAACGGACTTAGCGGTCCTCCCTGGGGAGTTCCTTCCTCGCTCGCTTCAAACAAACCTTTGTTCATCACACCACTTCGGAGATACTTGTGTATAAGACTGACCACTCTGCCGTCTTTTATCGTACGGCTGAGAATTTCTATGAGTTTGCTATGGCTCACAGTGTCGAAGAAGCGTTCAAGGTCAAGGTCAACTACATAGATGTAACCTTCATTGATTATCTTTTGCGCTCCTCGCAATGCTTCATGGCAACCTCTTCTCGGGCGGAAGCCGTAGCTTGTCTTACAGAATTGGTTCTCATAAATAGGAGTCAGTACTTGGTTGATGGCTTGTTGCACCAAGCGGTCTACCACTGTAGGTATGCCCAAAAGGCGCATCTTGCCGTTGTCTTTGGGTATTTCTACCCTCTTGACTGGGTTCGGACGGTAAGAGCCGTCCAGCAAGGAACAAATGAGTTCTTCCTTATTGGTCAAGAGCCATGGGAGCAGCTGCTCACACGACATCTTGTCGATACCACCACATCCCTTGTTTCTCATCACTGCCTTGTAGGCTCGATTAAGATTTGCAGGGCTAAGGATTTGCTCGAGAAGGTGTTCCTTGTCAAATGGTACTTCCACGATGTTGTCTTCACACATCCACATGAAGGTCTGCACTCCCCCATACCATTCGGTTTCCGACCTGTCTCTTTGGGGGCAGTCATTAACTTGGGATAATGTTTTCTGCATTCTTTCCTTCATAAGGTATGTCTCAATTACTATCGTTTAATATATAGGTTCAGCCCTTCATGGAGCGTTATCGAGTACTCCACTACTATGGCATCTGCTGACTTCTCACGGCAAGCTTTACTCCGCTTCTTTCGTAAAAAAAAAAAACTATTTGAAACGTCCGTGAGACCTCCTCGGATAAGAACGTTATCTTTCCATCTTATACCTACTTCATTTACACCAACCATTCCGAATAGCTATAGGACTTTGATTTGGTTTGCAATCTTATCCATGGTCACATGCCTTGTATGAAGTTTCTGTTCGTTAGGTCAGATGTTTGCCGCCAGCTTCCTTCAGATTTCACCTCACGATGAACACCCTTGCTCTTGGCTATGTAATTCCCGCTATTAGGGCTTACTCGGGACTTCCACCCATTAGATAATGCTCATGCCGAGCGTACAAACATCGATAACCAACCATGTCTTTTTCTGGTTGGTTAACGCGACACCCTACGGGCTGCAAGTCCCAAGAGCTTTTTTTGCCTAGGGTAACACCCTGGGATTGAATGCGTTGGAAAAGCTATGACCTACGGGGGCAAAAGCAATCGAAATACAATGATAACCGATTGCTTTTGCCCCTATAAAGCATACATATTATCACACGTTTACTTAGGGCGTTGTCTTGGGCTAAAAGTTTTTGGGCTTGCAGCCCGTTTCGTTCCCCAATCTTTTCCACAAAATGTGGTATGGGATAGATTAGAAGACGAACAAAACGGAATGGTATAGTTGGGCAGCCATCACATAGACCACCAGCCAGGGAGAGAGCCAGCTTATCCCGACTGACAAGGCATTAAAAATATCGGTCAGCGAACGAAAAGTACCACTTAACAGGCCAAAGGTGACGGATGCCACACAACCCATGAAACATACTATCGGAAAGACACTTTGAGAAAAACTGCTTGGAAATAAATGACCAGTCACGCTCAGCAAGATGGCTTGGGGCATGAGTGTCAACAAACCTATGACCACTGCGAAGACTACCAGTTCGAGCAAGACCAACTTTAGTGCGAAACGCTGTCGATATTCCTTCCTGGCAGAAGGTGTAAAAGCCTTAGACAGTCCGCTTTGTTTCAATGCACCCAGCGTCATTCCCGCAAGAATAATCCAAACGAGTAAGGGAGAGGCGAGGTTGTAAGTGAACTGACCGAAAAACCATCTGATGCCCTCACTGCTCAACAACGAACGCACAGGCGACATGGGCATCGTGGCTGTGATGAACCACGACACCAGTATGAGCAGAATTTGTACGATTCCTAAGCTGAACGTAACGATGGCAAAGGCCTTATTCTTCATCGGCTTGCAAATTATCAATGTCGAGCACTCTCAACTCAATGGCCCTGACTACCAGTCGGGTTGCATTGATTCCAATCCCGTTGTTGCCATTGGGAAAGAACTTTTGTATCAACTCGTTCTGTCGCTTTTCCAAACTTTTTACGCCAAAGGGCATCCCGCGCAAGTTCGTAATCTGCTCCTTGGTATAGCCCAAGGCCAGATGACGGAGGAAACGCTCATCATATTCATCAATCTCATAATTCACAAGTGCCTCTTGCCGCATCAGTTGGTTATGGATGCTTAACTTGAAGCGCTCCACGATTTTTTTCAATATCGGTTGGTTGAACACCATGCGTTTGCCGGCCATCACACTTCCAACATCGCCCCGCGTGAGCAGTTCGCCACTTTTCAAGATGATTCCATCGCAACCCGCATCCAGCACGTCGACCCATAATTTTTCGTTCAGTATCTCGCCGGTAAATATCAACACTTTCACCTGTGGGTAACTTTGTTTCGTTTGCCTGCATATCTCAACACCAACGGTCGTGGAGCCACCAAGTCCCAAGTCCAACAAAACCAAATCAGGTACCTGCTGCTTGATCAGGCGCCAATACTCTTGTTCGTTTTCAGCCGTGCCAATGATTTCGGCTTCAGGAATCTCATTTTTAAAGATGCCCTCAGTACCTTTCAGTTCCAAAGGAACATCCTCTACTATGATAATTTTAAATTCTTCCATATCGTTTTCGTTAAGGTGATATTTATGTTTATTCGTCCTGTCTCATCTTTCACTGCCTGGATACCGCAGCCACGCGCATTGGTAGCCTCTCCCACCTCACGAACAATCTGCCTGCACAGCATGAACTGCATGTCAACAGTGTTGGGCGTAAACAGAGCGGCGACTTGTTCATCGGAGAGATGAAGATTGTTCATCTTTACATGAATAAGGCAATATACGGGGTCTTTGTCTTCAGCGGTCAGCACCAGCTCGCCGTCATTTTGCTCTTTCAAGATGTCAAACAGATAGCGCAGCATGTCGTCATCCACCTTGACATGATTGTCTATCTGTCGCATGGCCTGCGCACTCAGCAGCATGTACAGGTCTTTGTAATAAGAAGAAAGCTCGCTCAACACCGGAAGGTTTTCGTCTTTTCCATCTGCCAAAACACCTATTTTAGCGGGATAATACATCGTTTCGTGCTTTAAGGTTGAAAGGCAATTGTCCAACACGCTGTTGCTGATGTGCAACTGGTCGTTTTCGTAACTCGTTCTTCGCAATTCGTCTTGAGCCAGTTCCATGCTGGTTGTCTGCACTTCCTCCACATGAATGCGATCTCGTAACGCATCCATGATTTGCTCAACGATGGCGTTAAGTTTGGTAAATCGGGTATTCAACATTCTGCGGTTGAACGTCCAAAGCGTCTGAATCTTCTGTAATTTCTCCTGAGCGGTTGCCTCACTCAACAAGGTTTGGTTGATTTCCTGGATTCGATCAACGCTGAACCGATAATACACCCGATGTCGATCATACAAAAAATAATAGGCGGGGAATATCAGCATGAATATCAATGAAAGGATGACGAGGGCCACATTCTTATTGACTTCTGAACGTTGCATCATTTGAACGTACGTCCCTAACGTACTGTCAGCACTGCGTTCGCGGAATAGCTGCGTATAAGCCTTGTTGTTATAAGCGTACAAGGCCCACTTGTGCAAGGCCAATGCAGCCACGGCACTTTCGTTTCTGATGCCGAGGATGACATTGTAATTAGTTGGAATGCTATCGTATAACCATTTGATTTCGGCCGGCAATGCGGTACTGTTGGACATGATGGTCATCGTATCTACACCATGAGGTCTGCATGTTCGGTAATGGCGGTTGAGATAATACAGACAACTGTCTGCAAACAACAGGGTTTTCTGATAGGTTCCTTGGATGTTACTGAAGTAAGCACTATCGGCAAAAGCAGTGGCTTGCTGAATGAACTCACCCTGCACCACCTCCGCTTGACCAATCGGATGGGGCGTGTGCGGCACACTTCCCAACTCCCCTGCGTTCACATTGATGAAATACGAACCCACCACGCAAAGCACCGCAATGGTACGTGCCACTCCCTTCGGCAACCTAAAAGAGAACGTGCTACCCTTGCCTTCTACGCTCTCGGCACGAATAGTGCAGACGTTGAATATCTTGCTGGTCTTACGGTATCTGTCAATGATTCCCTTGCAATTCATCAATCCGAATCCGTTGCTGATGCGGTGCGACGGAGGGTTGCCGTCATCATTTTCGAGCGTGTGGTCAACGATGGGCTTGTTGACGAACAGGTGTTCAATTTGTTGTTCAGACATGCCAACGCCCGTATCTTCAACCCTAATCTCCACATAGTCGTCACCCTCCTTACTGTCTATCCGAACCTGTCCACCAGAGGGCGTGAACTTCTTTGCATTGTCAGCCAAGGTATTCAGCATGAACACGGTGAGCGTTTTGTCGGCCTTGACCACAGCTTGGGTGGGCATTACCTGCAAATCAATACCTTTGATGGAGAAACTCATTCGGCTGCGCGACAACAAATTAAAAACATCTTGCAACGGAAAACTTTCAATCTTCAAGCTCAACACACCTTGTCGCAACTGTATCCAATGGGTCAAAATGCTGTTATAATCATTTATCTGCTCGGCTAACTCCGCGATATAGGTATACCGGTCGTCCCTGATGGACTTCGCCTCGTTCTTTTTGGTGAGTTGATGTATTTCGTGCAACATCCGATCAATCAAAGGAATGATGCTGTTGACAAGCGACACTTTGGTTCGTTGCTCAAGGTTACGCTTCTTATTCTTGGAAACATGCAGTTGCTGCAAATGTTTTTCTTCCTCAATCTCTTCATATTTCTCTTGGTTTTCCTCGAGTGCCTCTTCATTGTCGTGTTTCCATTTTTCAAGGGGTTCCATGAGTTTTGTCAGCGTAGAAGCCTGTCGGTCGTTCTTCTTTCGCATGTAGTAGAAGATAAACAACAACAAACAAACCACAACAATGGTGATGATGATGGCCAGAATCATCCGATTCAACTGCTGGGATGACAAATTCAACTGTTCAGCACGGGCCTCCAACTGTCGGTCCTGCCTGGTTCCTTCTTGTATGTCGAGGTATAAATTTCGATTGTAATCGCTGTTCTGCTTGTCGTCTATGGCCGAGTAAGCCAGTGACAATTGCTCTCGGATAGATGCCACCAGGTCGGGGGCTTGGTTGATGGCATGATTGGTTTCCAATGCGTTGTGCAGACAAATCAAGGCCGACTTGTAATCTTTCAACTCCCAATAACACTCTGCGAGCGTGCGATACGATCCGGCAATTTGATAAACGTCGCCATATTGAATGAATGTTTTCAACGAACGTTGCGCCAAATTACCGGCCAACAACGAATCGGGCATGTCGTACGGATTGATGAATTGCATGGATGGCAAATTGTCGTGTATCAACTTGTCGCGGAACTTCTTTCGCTGCAAATGCTCGCTCATGGCCTGCATTGAGTTGGCCTCCCAATAGGGATAATGATGCTGCTTGGCCAGTACATAGCATCGTGTAAGATAGTCAAACTCGGCCTGGTTGATTTCCTCACGGGTGCCATCGAGGATGATGCCGCCCGCACCAACGTTATACAGGAAATTCAAGAGTTGGGAGGTGTCTCGAGCTATCTCGCCGTTGACATCAATTTGGTTGATGGCATCGATTGACAAATCTTCCAACCCCACATAATAAAAATAGGTGGAGGTGGTGAGATAAAATTCGCTTACAGCATAAATCATTCGGCGTTTTTGGTGTTCATCCAGACTGTTGTACTCCTCCTCGATTCGATGCAGACGCCTCATGGCACTCTCTCGATAAACATAAAAGTCCTTGTTTTTGGAGCAACGTTGGCAAAGCCGCATCAACTGAACGTCTGCAACTAACAATTCTATTTGATTGTTGGTCGATTTTCGTACTTCTGACAGCAGCGAATCTGCCTTGGCATATTCCATTCTTGCTATATGGACGAACGCCAGATGGTTGAGGGCTTCGGCATAACCATCACCATGTTTGCCAGCCAGTTGCATCGCCCGGTTTGCATAAAGCGACGTACTATCCAAATTGCGATAGCGATACTGGTACGCTCTTTCGTTCAGTGCCACCACGTCGTCACCGTGAGGGTCTGAGCAAGCTATCGCACACAAGAGAATAACAAGTGTGAGCAATACCGAATAGATGCGTTTGGTTGTTTCTTGATGACACATGCTTAGGCTGGCAAATAATCTGTCACACAAAGATAACCATTTGCTGTTTGAAAATGAAGAAAATCGAAGGAAAATGTTGATTATGCTTAAAATATGCAACTGTGCTTTCGCACAATACAACTATTCTTTGTAATTTTGCATCACATAGACTGCGCCTCAACAAAGTTAGTAAACTTACGTTGTGTTCGGCTTACACGATGATTGCACCTATTTTAAGTGTTGTATGAAAGAAAAAATCAGAATCAAGGATATCGCCCAGCGGGCGGGCGTTTCGGTTGGAACGGTTGACAGGGTCTTGCACGGACGTCCCAACGTTTCTCCCTCAGCGCGTGAGAAGGTGGAGAAAGCACTCTCGGAGATGAATTATCAACCCAATGTGTATGCCAGTGCCTTGGCGTACAACAAGTCATACACCTTCTATCTCATCATCCCACAGCATGAATCTGAAACTTATTGGGAGGAAATCGAAGAAGGTGCGAAGAAAGCCATAGAAACCAGACGCGACTTCTATCTCGAAACAAAAACGCTCTATTACGAGCGACTCAAAGAAGAGTCGTTCAAAAAGGTGGCAGCCACCTGTTTGCAAGAGAAGCCCGACGGGGTGGTCATCGTTCCGGCAACGCTCAACTTGACAAGAGCGTTCACAGATCAATTGCACGAATTGAACATCCCCTTCGTCCTGCTCGACTCGTACATGCCCGAACTGAATCCACTCTCCTTCTTCGGACAAGACTCATTCAAAAGCGGCTACTTCTCGGCAAGGATTCTGATGATGGTAGCCCATCAAGAGAAACAAATCGTACTGATGAAGCGCAACAAGGACGGAAAGGTGACCAGCAAACAGCAAGAAAATCGTGAGGTGGGATTCAGACATTACATGTCAGAACACTTTCCCGAGATTGAAATCATCGAGTTGGGCTTGCCCATGAAGACCACCAAAAAAGATTATGACTTGAGGTTAGAAAAGTTCTTCAATGAGTATCCTCAAATACATCATTGCATCACCTTTGGCTCTAAAGCACACATCGTGGGCGACTTTCTGTTAAGAACCAACAGAAGAAGCACCCAAATCATGGGATATGACATGGTGGGTAAAAACGCCGAATGCCTCAGACAGGGCAGCGTATCATTCCTGGTTGCCCAGCATGCCTACCAGCAAGGCTACTGCTGCATTGACACGTTGTTCAAAGCCATCGTACTGAAAAAGAAGGTTGAACCCGTAAACTACATGCCGATAGAGTTGTTGACGAAAGAAAACATGGATTTTTATCGTCGCACGCAATTGTAAAAAAAAGAAATCATCCCATGCCCATCAGCAACGGCCACATTGACCTACAGCTACTGTGGACGCGCCCCGGGGCGACATCAATCAGGTTTCATTCACACGTCATCAAATATGGATATCATCAAACGTAATTTCTTTCGGTTGCTGCGCTCTGGAGCACTCAATGAGTATGTTACGTTAGAGCCTATGACAACCTTCAAATGGAACCGACTGTTTCAGATGGCAGCATCTCAAAACGTAGTGTCCATCGCATTGAAAGGCATCAAGAACCATCAGTATGACAACAACATCCACATGCCGCAAAAGCTCATTCTTGATTTGCAGGAGATGACTGACAAGGATGAGCAGGAATGGGTTACCAACCCACATCTCAGCAATCCCACGTTAAACAAGCGTTTAAAAAAAATCAAACACGATGAGCGTCATGCAATTGATACTTCCATGGAAACGCTTCAACTGCTTGACATCATTATCTTTAACGTCAACCACATATTAGCCAAAGGCATCTCCGTCAGAGGCATCATCGAACTGGGTAGCTACTTAAGAACCAGAGGTGACAAAGTTGATTTTGTCAAACTTGAGACCTGGCTCTCCAAACTTCACCTACAGCGCATGGCACAACTGCAGGGAAGCATCCTGATTGTGGTCTTCAATTTTGAGCAAGACGAAATTCCTTTCGTAGAGAATGTAGAACGCGAGGCCTATCCTCTGATTTTAAGAACCCTGACCCATACAGAAATCGATACGACAAAGGAATGGCATTTCAGAGAAGGCAAAGCAGGATTTGTGCAAAACAACAACAAAGTACTCCGGCGTAATCTCAGGCGCAGTATGAGATACATTAACTACTCCCCTATCGAAACCTCCAGTCACTTCATCGCAAACTTAGTTCGAAGTTTGTCCGAAATCGAAGAATGATTAGCTTCTTCTTGAAAATTCAGATAAGAAATAAATGAAAGGAGCAAATACATTCGACTATGATTGTTTAATGGAGTTCGGTAATTATCACTCCATGCTTTTTCCCTCCATATACAAAGTTAAGATTACCAGTATTAAATAACGTTTTAATGGGTAGCGTGTCTTTTGGATTATCAACATATATGATATTGATAATTCTATAGGTCTTATTGTGAGAATATGTCCACCTTCCTATTTTTTCTTTTAAAAGATTTCTACTTACTTCAGGAATCTTTAAATCAAATTTGACGGTTAAAGTATCTTTAGGATGTATCGATGGCTCTGCATCCAAGTGTGCTTTTACAAGTGTAAGCCAAGAACTGTCCTCAAGAACCTGTATCTGGTATTCTTTTTTCAGTCTAATAGGTTTATTTGATTTATTATGCATCCATAATGATAATTCCTTTCCTATTATTTTGTCTACATGGCTCCTCACTACAATAGAGTCATCATACTTTGTGGAAATACTATCCTTTTGAGAATTTCCCGAAAGACTTTCTTTTTTAACCGTATTTGTAGTACAACTATAAATTACAAATAGCAATATTAACAGGAGAATCATCTTTATGTTCTTATTCATAATTTTCTATTGAATTGTCTTATCAAACTTACCGCTACAATCTCTAGCAACTATTCTTCGATGGTATAACTTCTTAATCCGAATTTCATCCCATGAATATTGTTTTGCATCTTTCCATTTAATCAAAAAGAAATAGCAGGTGTCGGTGTTGTTGAACAGATAATTGCCATCTATAGTAAACGACGAGTCTGGATATACGATGTTCCCTCGAACATCGATAACATTCCACAGCGCCACCTTGGAAGGATAGAGATCACTATCAATGGATAAATAAGCAGGTTGTAATTGACAATCCACACTATCAATCGTATCGTAGTGAGAGGCACCTATAAATAAGGTGTCATTCGTACTATTCTTGAAAATGGCAATAGTCCTTGAATCACATACAGGAATGCATGACGAAACTAAATCAAGAATAATCACAATACCACATAAAAATAAACAATATTCTTTACCTGTTTTCATACATAAATATTAAATATATCGTACCCTTAGCTTCATTATAGGGGGTTTTTCATCTTGTTTAAGTTAACACGCAATAGTAAAGGTAATAAGAGGACAGTGAAGTACTGCATAAACCTTTGCACCATTCTCATCCATAACGCAGAGGATGTTGCCTAATCGTCCATAATTTTTATCTACATTAAAATTTCCTATATAATTGCCGCCGAAATCGGACATGGGATTCAGCAGGTACAACCTAATGTGATTAGCATGTGTAGTGACTTGAAAGTGCTAGTTCCTACACATCATCATTCACATACTAACATGTGGGCGATACCCTCAATTACACCTAATACTAAAGCATAAACTACCAGTCACAATTCCCACAGAAAGCAAGTTTTCGTCTATTCTTGTTGTGATCTTCCACGATAAGGATGCCCTTCACATTGAAAGACTCACCATGACCTTTACTCGTTGTACTGTTAATCGTCACTTTTAAAGTGAATTTTTTATTCTTATACCAAAAAACATCTTTCTTATTGGCCACAAGAGTAAACTCTTCAAGATGACGATTAACCACCATGTAAGCTGTGGTCGCAAGATCGTTCACCATAATGTAGCCTTTATTTCGTACTTTGCCTGGATACTTATAAAAAACACAACAACCACCATCTATCTCTGATGGTATAGAGTCGAAGCTTCCTATTTCAATACTGACATCCGATTTTACCTCTGCAAAAGATGTGAGAGAATATAGTATTGAAAAACAAGTAATTATAGATAACTTTAAAGTATTCATTTTTTGTATTCGAATAAACGGTTATGGAAGTTCTTCTTGGTTACAGTCCGTCTGTCATAGAGCTTTTTTGCACGGATTTCATCCATTGAATATTTTTTTGCTATATTCCACTTAATGGTATAAAGGTAACAAGTGTCATAGTGACTATATATATATGGGTCAATATAGATAGTTGAATCTGGTAACGCAAAACTGCCGATGATAGCTTTATAAAATGCAATATCTACCTCGTCTGTATCATTCGGCGAAACGACATCCGCAGCTTGCTTACCCCAAAATTGCCAGTTAACAAGAGTGTCTGCCTCCGATAACTCTATTAATAAGGTGTCTTTTGTACAGTTCTTTATATAAAGGGTGGTTTTTCTGTCCATAATACAAGAACTAAATATATCTAAAATCAATAACATCAAAACTATTTTTACCACTATCGATATTTTTTTCATGTGCAATATATTAAAAAAGTTATCTGTCAGAAAGGTAATAAAGATTTCTTGAATAAGAACGATCTACTAACATTTTTTGATGGATAATAAAAATCCAAATGACCTTTAATCTTTATTTCCATTCCAAACCATCTTTCTCCGAAGTATTGCTTTGAAAGATAGTTTGCCCATGTTTCAGTCCAATATTCATCATTCGCTAAAAACAAATCAATTTTCACTACTGATTTTATATCTGCTGAATGTCTTCCATACAATTAACAGAAGGGATATGATGAATTATGGAATTATCAACCTTCCACAAATCCAACTCATAAAGCATATCCTTCAAATCTACTAAAAGATATGCTGCGACTTCAATATTATCTGTGTCATAAAATTTACAACAAGAGATTACACGACTTCGTTTTCGAGTATATTCTTGCATATAGTCTCTTAAAAGTCCGATACTACCTATTATCTCCCTTGTGAGAGGATAGGCTGCAATATGATCTTTCCAATTACTTTCCAAGTGATAATTAGCTTTATTGGCCAAGAACGCAATGAGAGCCATTTCCTCAGGAGTTACTTTTCTGCTATTCTCCATGAATTCTTCCTATATTATAAATGTATTTACCATATATTCGTTTTCTTCATAATACTGTTTTCTTGACGGTACCGATATTGAAACGGTGTTAAAACAGTTAATTTCTACAGTTATTTTTTCTTTGGTCTCCTCAATACGATTCTCAAAGAATCAGTGAGTACTCTTTTATCATTACTCATTATGAAATTTGATGGTAAAACAAATAAGACTAAAGGCTCATAGGATGCTTGAACTTTATCTTTACGTTCATAGCGTAATTGTACTGAAATTAAACGATTCTTTACGTGTGTATTATTTTTCTTATATGTATTTGTTGCAGAAAAGGGTAATGATTTCCCTATCTTTATATTCTTATCGCAAAATTCCAATTTTAAGGAATCGGGATTCATTACATATTCTCCTTTTAAATCAAAGAGAAGGTAATGCCAGCCAGCGAAGTACATACCGCTGACCTTAACTCTACTGTCCTCCGATAAAGAAATGTTATAGCTAAACTTGTTGTTATCTAACGGAAGTATGAATCCCGTATCGCAAGATAGGACAGATAACATAAAAATCATGTAAAGCCCAAGCCATTTAATGTGTCGGCCACCAACTGTAACTATTGACAAAATCTTCATAATAATTCCTTTCATCGACAAAGTTTCCTTTTAATAATAATGCGTTCATGCCTTGAAATCCATCATTCGCTAAAAACAAATCATTTAATGCACGTGACTGTCAAAGCTGATGAGAGCAACAAACAGCAGTTCCTACAGGCTCATAGGAAGCGTCCCTTATCCATAACGCAGAGGATGTTGCCTAAATTGTCCGTGAAGGCAATATAATGTCTCACCCTGTCGTAATCTCTGATAATAATAGCCATGTATCTATCATTCCTCGTATCACGAATACCTAAGTACGCCAAAATCTGGGCATCTTTGCCACATTGATACTTGTACATTCCAAAAGACAACCTAATGCGAATTTGGTGACATACCCACAGGCCTGTACTCGAAGAAGCGATCATGGAAATCTTTCTTGGTTACAACCTGTCTGTCATAGAGTTTTCTCTCACGGATTTTATCTAATGTATAACGTTCAATTATCTGCTTTTTTATAGCATATATATAGCAAGTATCTTTAGTGTCAAATAAGCATGGACATACAAACACAGTTGAGTCTGGCAATGCATAGAAACGTTTATCTAAGACTACTTTTTTGTTATTGATATATATCTCGGTTGTGTCTGTAGGCCAAGTTGGAGGCATCAAATCAATCGAATCCTCGCACCAATATATTAAATCACCAGGAGAATCTGACTCTGAAAGTTCTATATAAAGAGTGTCATTAGAACTATTCCTTATGCCAAATAAGGTCACTGTGTCTATAACGCAGGAAGTGAACATATAGGTACAAAAAACAAGAAATACACTACCATACAGGACGCGAATCCCACCATGGATAATAGTTGACAAAATCTTCATAATAATTTCTTTCATCTACAAAGTTTTCTTTTAATAATAATGCGTTCATGCCTTGAAATCCATCATTCGCTAAAAACAAATC
>ERZ1036438.454-NODE-454-length-16315-cov-6.194157_pt1 | contig 16315 bp, 11 predicted proteins | sample MGYA00514224_ERZ1036438 | MGnify/ENA primary metagenome ERZ1036438 (study PRJEB33795, sample SAMN09464924) | human gut metagenome | host: Homo sapiens | place: USA: Stanford, California | collected 2016-07 | study: EMG produced TPA metagenomics assembly of the...
GCCAAGGTGAGCAATCCTGTTTGGCCAAAAGGGTCAAAGCAGAGTGGCTTTTCCACAATGTATTGTAAAAAGAAAAAGTAGTCCCAACGGAATCACGGGAAGGGACACCGAAAAAGGTGTCCCTTGTTTGATTTGAAAATCGACTGAGCCGCAATATTATTGAGTTATTAAACACACAACAATATCATTTGAGCCATTAAAGGATACTCAAAAGTAACGCGTTTTGCGTCAAATTTGAGAAAATAATCTCTTTTTTTAAACTGATATATTTGCTTGTTTGAGGTGTTAAACTGCTGTGTCTATGATATTTACGCTATTTATCACCAAGTGATCCGCATGGGGCATCAAGTGATCCGTTTGGGGGTCGCTATTTGCATGGAGTTAAGCCTTATATGTCACCACTCAAAACACTACAACAAGTTCGTTTTCAATGATATACGAAACTTTTACAAAAAGTATGGGCAATTTGTGAAATATCAAGTGGTAACACATTGGTAACACAAACGCATCGTTGGTAACACATTTTTGCCCCGTAGCGCTATTTGGCTTTATAGCACATGAAGAAGAAATCTGCCGTTAATTAAATCAAAGATCATTGTCTGGAAAAAAGTCTAAATGAAGCTCCTTTGAAGGAAACTTTATCGGCACAACTAAAATCCTCTAAATAACAATACAAAGATAACTAATATCCATGAAAGTTCCAAATCTAATTTTAGTTTCTTTAACAGACGAGTATTGAGTATTCCCAACACCTCTCATTAGATATTGTATACAATATTTATGACGCTCACATCTCTATTTTGTGGCGGATAGTTTTTCGATAACTTGCAAAAGTTACCGACTCAAGAATGTTAATATGAAGCTTTGTCTTTGGAGGCATCCTCTTGAAGCATAGACGCTATGATGTCTTTGGGATAATAGCATGGAACATCAGCCTTGGTTTCTGTTTTGAGGAACAATATCGTGTGTATCTTTTGCCCTTTCTTTACAAAGGGTAAGCGGCTGGCACGGCTTGTTAATTGTTCATATACGCTCTGTGCTTCGTCGCGTTCTCGCCATTTACATTCTGCCACGAGGATGTGTTTTTTGTCGAGCGACTCAGCCACAAGGTCGAGCTCTATCTGTTCGTAGTCATTGCTGCCATCTTCTTTTGGTATGCCGCCCCACCACCGTGAGGCGATGCCGTAAACTACACCATCGATTTCATTGCCCGTTACGAAGTTGCGACAAATCTTTTCCCATACCTGACCAACGTATGTGCTGAAGTCTTTACGGATAATATCCATTACGAGATCCTGACGATCGAGCTCAATAAGGTATTTGTTGGGATTGATAAACCTGTAATAGAAGGAAAGAAAGTTGTCACCAAGCCGATACAGTCCTTTCTTGCTGCTCTTTGGATTGTCACCAAAGGGTATATCTTTCTCCACATAGCCTAAATCGGTCAGTATGCTGATGGGCTGAGAGAGATTAGTCGCAGGCTGCTGCATACGACTGGCTATTTCCGAAATGCGATTCACCCCGTTGCCCACCGTAGTAAGTAATGAGAAAGATGTGGCCGTATCACGACGTTCATCACGGAGCAACCGTGTTGGCTCATCGTACAGCGTGCCATAGTTATTGACCAACAGATTGCGCACCGCCACTTCCAAACTATCAAAGTCGGCACGAAGTTCCCAGTAGCGAGGCACACCACCCCAAACGGCATATTCCTCAACAGCCTGCTGGTCGGAACAATGCAGGGCTTCTTTGATATAAGGCAAACGCAGTTGCTTCAGCTTTGGCTGCCAAGCACAGCGTTGATACAACGGCGATTTTTCATTGAGTACCAATGAGTGCATCATTAGTTGGGAGGAACCACAAAGTATCAGGTTGTATTTCAGTTTTTTGTTATCCACCAATCGTTGAATGATGGAAGGCAGCGAAGGATCGCTCTTGACAAGATTAGAAAACTCATCTAAGCAAACTGATGTGTTCTCCCCAACATATAGATTGATAGAGGTGAGTATCGTTTCCCAGTTGTGGTAGGATACTCGGTCAAAGCCATCAAACGTAAAAGAAACAGTCTTAGCAAAGGAATCTATCTGCTGCTGCGTCTGTGCTTCTTCGCTCAGATGGTACACATCCTGATTGGTCAAAACATGCTTGATGAGTTCTGACTTTCCAATACGCCGCCTGCCATAAATTACAATCAGCACAGGTCGGCTAAGACTCAGCGTGCGCTTGAACGCAGCAGTTTCTTCTATTCTATCTATAAATTTCATATTATCAAATATTATCTTTGCAAAACATAATGTTTGGCAAAGATAATATTTTAATCACTATCAACACACAAAATCACCAATCATTTTAATTCTAATCAGAATTATGTTTTCGAAAGATAATCTTTACCGAACATAATATAGGTGAAGTGAATACTGTAAATAACACTTTTCATGCAAACAATAATCCCTTTGAAAGAGCTTTTAGGCTTGCACATCCAGCAAGGTCATTTCCCTAAAAATGGTTCTTCCATGAAAGCTGTACGAACTATATAACAAGCGTCTACACATTTTACGGAAGAATCTAAAAAAGAGAATCCTCGAAAGAATCCCCTTTTTACAGTTTTGTGACTCGCATGGGGCTCGAACCCATGACCCCAACATTAAAAGTGTTGTGCTCTACCAACTGAGCTAGCGAGTCTAACCAAAAAACTTTCATAAACGATGAATGATGAAAGCGAGTGCAAAGGTATATAGATTTTTTTGAAACACAAAACAAAATAGTGTTTTTTTTATCGGAATGTCCGTAAGTTCCCGCATAAGTTCCCGTTTCGATTTTGAATCTGCACCCCCAATAACGCGTTGGTGAAATGAATGTCATGACAGCGTTTGTATATGATTTTTCTTGACAATGAGGCTCTTCATGTTTGGCATATTTATAATCGACTGTATGATGATATCGCTCCACACCTTTAAATATTAGGTAGGGGAACAATGTCGTGGGGAATCAATGCGATGTTCTCAAAACAAAGAAAACAAGAAGGACTGAATTCCAAACGAGGAATCCAGCCCTGATTTATGATACCCAGAATATTTTTAGCAGAAAGCAATAAAAAAAGAAAAACTGTTGTGTGTCAGCAAAATAAGAATTATCTTTGCTATGACCAAAACAAGGCTCATACCTCTTTAGGTAGTTTCTTTTCAGCACCCCAGGACGTGATTATATGCCCTGAAAAGGGAAATCCGGAAGTGATTATACGCCCGGAAAGGGGAAATCAGGAAGTGCTTATAAGCCCCGAAAAGAGAGATTGGCAAGTTAATTTAGAACAGTTAAAACACATTAATCTGTGCCTAACACGTACAACCAAAAACTGTCAAGCGATTTTAGGAAAAGCATAATGATAAAATAACCTCAAAGCCATGGTGGCTTAAATAAATAATATAGTTATGAAAAACTTTTTATATGCAATTTGTATTGTGTTGTTGTTCCCCGTGAGTTTACAGGCCGAGCAAAATGTAATTCTGGTCACAGTTGACGGTTATCGATGGCAAGAGCTCTTTGGTGGTGCGGATTCGTTGCTCATCCATCAAAAAGACTTTGGCGATGTGTCTGTGATGAAGCAAAGATATTGGCGTCCAACAAAGGATGAACGTCGAAAAGCCCTAATGCCTTTTACCTGGGATTTTATTTATCAACATGGTGTGATGATAGGTAATCGTTGGGAAGGATGCAAGATGAATGTCACGAATCAGTTGTGGCTTTCCTATCCTGGTTATCATGAAATACTGTGTGGTTTCGCTGATGACAAGAATATCAATAGCAATGACCCCGTACCTAATCCAAATCCAACCATTTTCGAAGTGGCGCTACATACACCACAATATGCAGATGCTGTATTATGCTTTGGTAGCTGGGCGAGGTTTATTGAAATCTTTAACGAGAAAAGAAGTGGATTGAAGGTCAATACCAATTACCGGCATGCACTGTCTGACCATCCCACGCCAAGAGAAAAATATTTAGACAAGTTAACCGATCTTTGTCCGCAATATTGGGGAGAAGAACGTTTTGATTTCCTCACACACGAATATGCCATGGAGGCATTGAGAACGCAACATCCTAAGTTTCTCTTCATTGGATATGGAGATGGCGATGAGTGGGCGCATGCCGCAAACTATCAATTGTATTTGGATGCGGCTCATAGTGCAGATGCGTATTTGAAAGAACTGTGGGAGTATCTGCAAAGTGATCCTTTTTACAAAGATCAAACAACGGTGATTGTTACCTGTGATCATGGACGGGGAGATCAAGGAACAAAAGGATGGTTTCATCATGGTAATTTGACAGTGCATGCGGATCAAACATGGCTGATGGCCTTTGGAAAAGGTATTCCAGCAATGGGCATTCTACAGAGCGGAAGTTATTATCAAAACCAAATAGCCCCTACGTTGGCAAAAATCCTTGGTATTGAGTTTCATCCAGTTCATGAAGGGGTGGGAACTCCCATTGAGTTTTAGCCTTGTCAACCGAGTGGATTTAACGCTATCCATCGCTTTTGTGCACAAAGGGAGTTGTATCCCTTGGCAGACAAACCATCTTCAATCGTGCCCCCGATGAAAAGAAAGGCACGCTCATTTGATTTGTACCTGCTGATACCCCACCAATCGGTCGGTACGTTCGCCGGTTCCGCGATAGTAGAGTAGTGCCTGGTACTTGTTTTCCGTTTGATAGAACGACCCCTCGGTGCTTACCGGAGCGGTCGTTCCGTCTGTTTTTGCAACCACATACTGGTACGAATAGTAGCCCTGCTTCAACAGCACTGCCGCCTCGTAAACGCCGTCCTGCTCGTTGTAGTGCATCTTATATTCTGGCATCAGTTGGTCGTTGGTCCATGTTGCGTTGAGATATACGTCCCCGTTCTGCCTGGGTGCCTGCAACTTGAAATGCACGATGAGATAATCTGAGCTGGTGTTGTTCTCCACATTGTCGCTGTTGCGGATGTAAAATGCCCCATTGGCATCCTCATCGTAAACGTAATTTGGGCGAGGCTCATCAGTCCAAACGTATGCGTGATAATCGTTGCCGTCCCAGTTGACAGATTCCAGTCCCATGGTCGTATGGTTCACGTCCAGCATTTCAAACTTTCGGTATTCGTTGCCTCCGTCAAAAATCAGCTGCTTGTTGTGTACCCATTTCAGCGCGTCGGGCATGACGTATTGCGGCTTGATGTTGAATCGTTCTTTGTTCCACCGACCGTTTTGCAGCACGATGGTCTTGATTTGTGTCGCCGGATCGGTTACTTGCAGCATGCCATAATTTACCTCCATGTTCACCTGCTGATGCGTTCCGTTGATGTCGATGTCTGTGTTGGTCACTACCTCCATCTGGATACCAGCGAGAGGTTCCACGACCATGAAGCACGCAGACAAGGTTTTCTCGTTGTCGTTGTTTTCGTCGAAGACCGTGAGTCGATAGTTCCCACTCATCTTCAGTCTGCATCTTTCGTTGGGTATTTGCAGTCGATAGTGGGTGTAGAGCGTTTTCGTGTTGATTGATTTCTGCACGTTATCGATGGTGTTCCCCTCTGCGAAGCCATCCAGATAATCGCTTGCGAACAACTGAGTGGTAGTACTCCAGTTGGCTTCGCAATGCTCAATGGTGTAAGTATATCGGTGATATTCGTGGGTGAGGTCGTCAAACGCGATGGTTATTGGCTCACCATCCAACTGAGTAATGGGGGGTGAGAGCCAATCATCCCCTGCAACCACTTGTAAGGAAGCAATTGATTTTTTATAAATCTCGTTCTTCTGTGCAGTGCAAACGCTTGCTGTCAGCAAGAGGCAAATGCCTATCAGGGTTCTGTTCATCGTATTCATTTCCATGATGTGTTTTGCAGATGGCTGCGTGATAACGCCTGTCAGAATTCGAGTATAATCTTTCCGTTAATTAATCGGCCAGTCAGATAATTGGGTACGGCGTATTGTTGGTTCGTCACATCCGTAATCCAATAATACGAATTGACGTTACTGATGCCGAAGAGGTTCAGCGCGTCAATGCCCAACCAAATGTTCTTGAAGACAGATTTAGAGCGACGGTCGTCATTGTTCAGCAGTCGGTAACTCATCCCTAAGTCCACTCGTCTGTATGCAGGTGCGCGGAATGAGTTGCGTTCCAATTCGCGGTGCGGGGCTGCAAAGGGAAGACCGTCGGCAAAAGCCAGCTTCAATGACATCTTCCATCGGTCGGTTCCGGGGAAGTAATCGGTGAAGAATAGGTTCACGGCGTACCGCTGGTCGGTAGGCATGGGAATGGTCTTGCCATTGAGTTTCATCTTCGTGTCCATCACGGAGAGGCTAATCCACGAATCAGTTCCAGGCACAAACTCGCCATACAGCTTCAAATCCAGTCCCAAGGCATGTCCCGAACCCATGTTGTCGCCATAATATACCACCTTGACGTTGTTCACACTGTATGGCACCAGGTTGCCCAATGCCTTAAAGTAGGCTTCGGCAGTGAACTTGAATAGCCGCCTGTTCATCCTGAATCGGTAGTCCATGGCGGTGATTAGGTGGATGGAACGTTGGCTCTTCGCCTTCTCGTTAAGTCTTGCGTACGTTGTTCCGTTGACGGTTGTGGTGTCTCTTATCTCTTTGTAGAAAGGCGTTTGGTAGTACAATCCGGCCGCCAAGCGAAAGGTCATGTTCTCGTTAAAGGCAGGTATGATGCCCAATGAGGCGCGCGGGCTCACCACCAATTCTTTGTTGAAGCTCCATTTACTCATGCGCACCCCATAGTTCAAGGTGTAGTGTGTGTTGCCGTTGCGGTTGCTAAACCGATAGGTGTCTTGCAGATAAGCCTCGATGCGCCGGGCGTTCAGTTCGTTTTTGGCACGCAGAGAGTAAATCATGTACAGGTCTTTTCCCGTGTGTGGGATGCTGTAGCCGCTTGAATCCCGCATCTCATATTCAGCAGCTTGCTCTTGAATGTGTTCAAACTTGAATGTCAATCCGCCTTCCACCTGATGTCGCTTGGATGTGTGTTTGGCCATCAGCTTCACGTTCTCCACATGGGCTTTCAAGTAGTTGCGCGCATGTTGAAAGTAGGTTCCAACCCCCAAGTTCTCACTTGTCTCGGTTTGTGTGAGCCAGTATTGCCCCTGGATGTCATATTTTTCACGTTCGTTGGTCGAGAAAGCCGAGGCTAAGAGTGACACTGACGTGGAATCACCGAAGTTGCGTGTTAAGTCGATTGAACCGAAATAGGTATTGAACCGATCCTTTTCATGTCCATCAAAATATACTTTGAACGACTTAACGTTTTGCAAGGTACCAAAAGCCGTTTCCCTGTTTTTTGGCGTAAACGTGTAGTGATTGTCCGATAGGTTGCCGATGAACGACAGTTTCCAACGCTTGTTCGGCGTATAAACCAGGTAGGTTTGGTAGTCTAAGAAATCGGGTTTGTATTCTCCCTCGGTCTCCAACGACCCCAACAGATATTTGTTGGTCTTGTATCTCAGGCCGTTGCTCCATGCCACCGTCTTGGTTCTGAAGCCTACGAACGCGCTGGCGCCCAACAAACTGGCAGACACGTTGGCCTCAAATGGTTTGGGTTGCCGGTAGGTGATGTCGAGGGCCGACGACATCTTGTCACCGTATTTGGCCTCGAATCCGCCGGTTGAAAAACCAATTTTCTCCACCATGTCGGGATTGATGACCGACAATCCTTCTTGTTGTCCCGACCTTACCAAGAAAGGTCTGTATATCTCTATGTTGTTGATGTACACGCTGTTCTCGTCAAAGGCACCCCCTCTAACGTTGTATTGTGATGACAGTTCGTTGTGCGAGGACACGCCGGCTTGCGACTGTATGAGCTCTTCCACGCCGTTGCCCGTCACCGAAGGCAAGGTTTTGGCATGTTCAGTCTTCAGGTTTTGCGTTTGTCCGGTCTGAATTTTCTCGCCCATCACCTTCACTTCGCCCAGCGTCTGGTCGTCGCTGTTCAACACGATCTGCAACGTTTGCTTACCTCGCGGATGGCGCAACACGCGCTGCTTGGTCTTGTAGCCAATCATGGAAAACCTGATAACTACCGAGTCGGCCGACATCAGTTGCATGCTGAACTCGCCTTTGAGTGAGGTCACGGTGGCTTTGCCCTGTTGCAGACACGACACGGTGGCCAGCTCCACGGGATTGAGTTGCTCGTCAACCACTCTTCCTTGCAAGGTGAATGATTGGGCTTGTGCTGCCATTGCGCATAGCAGTAGCAGACTGATTACAACGGTTCTCAATTTCATCATTGGTCTGATAACGCAATAGTTGGTTGATTATTGCGTTGCGGCACGTTGTTTCAGCATTGTCGCAGAGCCGCCAACAGCTCGTTGTTTTCGGTCTTCGTGCCGATGGTCACTCGCAAACAATCGTGGCAGGATGCCACCTGACTTCTGTCGCATACCACAATACCTTTGTCCAACAGGTATTGATAGGTGGCTTGGGCATTTTTCATCTTGGCCAGAAAGAAGTTGGCAGAGGTAGGGTACACCTTCACACACTGTGGCAATACGGCGAAAGCCTGCACCATTCTTCGCCTTTCTTGCAGCAGGGTGGTGACCCATTTTTCTACCTCAAAGGTGCCTTGCAGCGACTTGAGTGCTTGCTCTTGCGTGAGCGAACTGATATTGTAGGGCTGTTTCACCTTATTAAATAGGTTGACGATTTCTTCGCTTGCGAATGCCATTCCCAGTCGGATGCCCGCACATCCCCACGCCAGACTCATGGTGTTGAGTATGATGAGGTTGGGGTAGGAGGTGAGTTCGGTGCGGAATGACTTCTGGGAAGAGAAGTCACTGTAGGCTTCGTCCAGTACCACGATGCCGTCAAACCGTTGGATGATTTCCGTGATGGCATCTCTATGAAGGTCGTTGCCTGTGGGGTTGTTGGGACTGCATAGCCAGATTACCTTTGTTGACGCGTCGCATGAGGTCAGCAATTTGTCGGCCGACAGCTGGAAACACTCATCCAGCAGCACGGGTTTGTAGGTCGTGTTGTTGATGTCTGCACACACTTTGTACATGCCGTAGGTTGGTTCGATGGCAACAACGTTGTCTTGCTTTGGCTCGCAGAAAATGCGGTAAACCAAGTCGATGGTTTCATCACATCCATTGCTCAGGAAGATGTTTCCGGCCGGCACTTGCTTAATTTGGCTCAGCTTTTCTTTCAATTCCCTTTGCAGTGGGTCGGGATATCGGTTAAGCGGCTTGTTGTAAGGATTTTCGTTGGCATCCAAAAAGACGTTTGCCTCGCTGCCGCCATGCTCGCCCCGCATGCTGCCATGGGGCGTTAACGTCCAAATATTGGGTCTAACCAGTTGTTCCAGGGTTCTCTTCATGTCATCGATTTAAAGGGTAAAGGTGCCGAAATAGCATGTCGTAAGGTGTGAATCGTTCACATGGCATTTCTTATTTGTTCTTAAAAATGTTATGCAAATATAATAAGATGTGGGGAGATGTGCAAGAAATGTCGTACATTTGCTCCATGCAAAAGTGCCAAAATTACTTTCCTGTTCCGCTGACATGCCATTTGTTCATCTTCCTGTTGCTGATGATATTCTGTGGGTGTGAAAATGAAAAGACACAGGTACGCACGCCTTGGGGCACCACGTTGGGCACCGATACGACGAATGTGAGCCAGGGTTTCTCGCTGGATGACATCATCGGAAATGGCGAATTGATTATGCTGACCATCAACGGACCCGAGACTTATTACGACTATCGTGGGCGTGGCATGGGATTACAGTATTTGCTGTGTGAGCAGTTTGCCCGGCAGTTGGGCGTTTCCTTGCGAGTGGAATTGTGCAAAGACACCACGGAGATGGTCAACAGGCTCGAGCAAGGTGACGGCGACATCATCGCTTTTCCGCTGCCCAGAACCGACAAACGCTTGCTGTACTCGGGGCCTTCGGCTGATTCGTTGAAAACGCAGTGGGCGGTAAGGAAAGACAATGAGGCGCTTGCCGACACGCTGAACAAATGGTTCAGTCCGAAACTCATTGCTCAAGTCAAGCAACGAGAATCGTTCTTGCTGTCCACCCGCAGTGTTACCCGTCACGTTTATTCACCCATGTTGAACCGTTCGCAGGGCGTTATCTCCCGTTACGACCATTATTTTCAGCAGTATGCACCCATGGCCAGATGGGATTGGCGCTTGATGGCGGCACAATGTTATCAAGAGTCTACGTTCGACCCTCAAGCCCGTTCGTGGGCCGGTGCACTGGGATTGATGCAAATTATGCCCGGAACGGCGGCGCATCTGGGTCTTTCGTTGGCCGACATTCATGATCCGGAGCAAAATATAGCGGCCGCAGCCAAGTATTTGCAAGAGCTAAGTGCCCATTTTCAGGATGTGAGAAACGTGCAGGAACGCCAGTATTTCGTGCTGGCCAGCTACAATGGTGGCTCTTATCATGTGCGCGATGCGATGGCGTTAACTCGGAAAAATGGTGGCAATCCGCATAGTTGGAATCACGTTTCAGAATATATTTTGAAGTTGTCTGACCCACGTTACTATCGTGACCCCATCGTCAAGCATGGCTATATGCGTGGTTCAGAGACGGTTGACTATGTCAACAAAATTCGTGCTCGCTATGCGCAATACAGAGGTGTGGCCAAGGGTGGCATCGGTTTTTATAGCATCCAGAAGCCATCCAGGGCCAAGCGCAAGCATCGCTTTAAACTCTGAACATGCCGAATCACGTCCCTACGCTTTTCTTACCCCAAAACTCTGCATTTTCAAACTCATTGCCATTGGCTGCCAAACTCTTTGCTATTGGCACTCAAACGCAATGTTATTGGCAGCCAAACTCAATGCAATTGGATGACGGGCTGAATGGCTTTTGTTGTGAAAAGATTAAGTGGTTGGTTTTTAGGATGTAACGGATTTTGTTGGTGTTACCTCCCTTGTTCGTCAATGCCCATCCCCGTGTTATGCTTCGGCCGCTTCTGTTTGGATGGCTTTCCTGTTTGATTGTGCTTGTCTGCGAGCCTCTATCGACCCATACACATAGTAGTTGACGTAGATGCCAACCGTTAGGAAGGCGGCGCAAATGAAGTAGATAAGGATGCAGGTGCCGTAGGTAAGCACGGGGAAGTAGGTTGGAAGGGTGTTTGGGTCACCACTCTGCACGCCCATTTGTGACAGGGTGCTGGCCATGAGCAGGATGTATACCGGCATGAGGAGAATGAGCGTGAGGAAAAAAATGACGATTCCATATAAGAAAAAGGTGGAAACGATGAACCCGATGCGGCGCAGTCCGGTTCGGTAACCGCCCAGCACATGCGTTTTGAATTTGGCCTCTTTCTCCTGAATGTATCTCATGGAGGAATAGGCAAAGGGTGTCATGGCGATGAGAATGATGAACCAGGCCACCGGAACGAGCCATGCCTGCAAGCCCATTCCGGCCGTGCCGACAGCCGCTGGTGCGGGTTTTTGCCCATCAGAAATGGAGAGCGTCGCAGCAGTAAGCAGTAAGGAAATCACACCCATCACAACCACATAGGCCAACTGAAGTTTGGCAATGCGCTTTAGGTTGCAGGCAAAGCCGTTCTCGTTGAGCAGGGTGGTGGTGCGAGCCATGTACCATACCGACGCACAGAGCAGCAGTACGTTGAGCAAAACGAACGTGACCAACTTGCCCGTGGGTAAGCTGTTGCCCATCGTGTGCATGGCATTGGTGAGGCCAAAGGCCAGGTATGCGCCCCCAATGACGGAGAACACCAGCAGCGACAGCCAGTTTTTACGCAAGATGGTCATGACGTTTGAGCAGAAAAGAAGGTATCCGGCCTTGATGCAACCCGATATGCTTCTGTTTTTATAGAGATCGTTTTCCATATTCGTTTGATTGATTTATGGGTGGTTCTATAAATTACCACCGTAAAGTTTTATTTATGTTTGACGGTTTACGTTTTGTCATCTTGCGGTCTCTTTTTGGTTCAATTTGCTTGTTCGTTCAGTCGTATAGCTCGCTATACTCCTTCACTCACAAACAAATTGACCACAAAAATAGCCTCGCAATCTGTCAAAGCTAATTTATAGAACCGCCCTTACGTTGTTATCGTTCTTCTTTTAAATTCGCTGCACGCAATGGCCGTGGCGATGGCCACGTTGAGGCTCTCCGCCTTATCGGGCAAGTTAGAGAAGTTGGGGATGAGCAGCGGATGGTTGACGCGTGCGCGCAGGTCTTTCGAGATGCCGTTGCCTTCGTTCCCCATGATGATGATTCCGGTCGCGGTGAGCGTCTGTTGATAGATGTCCTCACCATCGAGCAAAGTGCCATAGACAGGGGTTGACGGCGGCAGCGCATCCACAAATTCACTGAGATTCAGGTAGGTGACGTTGACGTGTGCGATGCTTCCCATGGTGGCTTGAACCACTTTCGGGTTGTACACATCTGCCGTGTCTCCGCTGCAAATCACATTCCTGATGCCAAACCAGTCGGCAATGCGGATGATGGTGCCAAGGTTGCCCGGGTCTTGAATGCCATCTAAGGCCAACACCAGCTCATGGGTTGGGTCGATGTGAGCGGGCATGTGGCGTTGTTCAAATACGGCCAACACCTCTTGCGGGTGCTGCAACAGGCTGATTTTTTGCAGCTCGTCGGGCGATACCGCGATGATTTGCGGTCGTCTGTCACCCTGGTTGCCCTTCAAAATCTCGTCTTCGTGCCGTTCGAGCCATTGCTCTGTGGCCACGATGAGTTCGGGTTGGAACGACGATAGCAGGTCGTGAACCGCCTTAGGACCCTCGGCAACGAACGTGCCATGGGCCAAACGTCCCTTCTTTGTTTGCAGCGCGTTGATGTATTTGAGTTTTGCTTTACTAATCATCCTCTTCGTTTTGATGTGCTGTGGAATGTTGAAGCCAAGCACAAAGATAGTAAATTCTTGATTCTTCAACCGCTTATTTAGCATCTTTTTCCTTACCTTTGCAATGATATACACAGAAGAGCCAGTTGCGTACGTCTACAACAGCGTTCTGTGCCATTGTGGTTTTCATCATTAAACAGGTGCATTTTGAGGAAAGTAAAATTATCGATTTTTTTTCTGACGTTGCTGTTCCTGGTTGGTTGCTCATCGAGTAAATTCATCCCGGAGAACGAGTATCTGTTGCAAGAGGTTGAAATCAAGTCCGATCAGAAGGGCTTTGATGCTGCCTCGTTGGAGCCTTATATCCGACAGAAAGCCAACTCCAAGTGGTTCTCTTTGTTCAACATTCCGCTGGGAACTTATTCTCTTTCGGGGCGTGATACCACGAAATGGGTGAACCGTACTTTGCGAAAGATTGGCGAAGAGCCGGTGCTGTTTGATACCGTGCAGGCCAACCAGTCGATGAACGACCTGAAGAAGGCTCTGCAAAATGCTGGATACATGCATGCGGAGGTAGACTTGCAGACAAAAATAAAAGGCAAAAAGCTGAAAGCCATCTACACGCTTCATCCGGGAGAGCCATATCGTATCAACCGTGTGAGATATGACATTGCGGACGAACGCATCAAACGAATACTGGCTTTGGACAAACCTCAGCATGCTATTCGCAGTCTTCAGAGCGGATCGCGCTTCACAGTGGAACGCCTGGACGAAGAGCGTAACCGAATAACCAAGCTGCTGTTGGATAGTGGTTTTTATAAATTTCACAAGGATTTTATCGCCTTTGAGGCCGACTCGGCACGCAACAATACCGACATCAACCTGGTGGTCAGACTGTTGAAATACCGAGCCAACAGTGACGCACCTGAGGCCAATCATCCACGTTATTTCATTCGTGACGTGAAATTCTCTTCCAGTGAGGAGTCGGGAATCCATCTGCGTCCCAAAATACTTGAATATAATACGGCCATCAAGGCGGGAGAACCCTTCTCGGCCGCTCATCTGCAAACGACATACAACAACTTCGCACGGTTGCAAGCCGTGAGGTATACCAACATCAAGTTTAAGGAATTGCCCGACACTACGCTGTTGGATTGTGACATACAGCTGAGCCACAACAAGCCTCACACGCTGTCTTTTCAGCCCGAAGGCACCAACACGGCCGGTGATCTGGGGGCAGCCGTGTCGCTGACCTACGAGAATAGAAACCTTTTTCGTGGCAGTGAGGTGCTGCGGGTGCAGCTAAGAGGGGCCTTTGAGGCTATCACAGGCTTGGAAGGATATAACGACCAGGATTATCAGGAGTACAACGCTGAGGCCAAATTGCAATTTCCCCGCTTGCTGGCTCCTTTCCTATCAAGCGCGTTTCAACGGCGCAGCACAGCATCATCGGAGTTGTCTTTTAGTTACAACTTGCAGAATCGTCCGGAATTTCATCGTCGGGTTTTGTCAGCAGCGTTCAGATATCGATGGAACGAACCGAAGCGATATTCGTCCTATCGCATGGACTTGATTGATCTCAACTATGTCTATATGCCTTGGATCTCCGATACGTTCAAGCGCGATTACCTGGACGACGTCAGCAGTAGAAATGCTATCTTGCGATACAACTATGAGAATTTGCTGGTCATGAAGATGGGTTTCGGTTTGAGATTCAATAATGGTCGGCATGCCATGATCGCCAACATCGAGACGGCCGGCAACATTTTGAAGGGCTTTTCTAAAGTGCTGTCCTTCCGTAAAAATGCGCAAGGACAGTACACCTTATTTAATACGGCCTACGCACAGTATATCAAAGGCGACTTCGACTATACCCGTTTGATTACCTTTGATACGCACAACTCGTTGGCTTTGCACATTGATTTGGGGCTTGCTTATCCGTATGGCAACTCGAAAATCTTGCCTTTTGAGAAGCGATACTTCTCGGGTGGAGCCAACTCGGTGAGGGGATGGAGCGTCAGGGAGTTGGGGCCGGGCAGCTTTCGCGGCACCGATGGGCGCATCGACTTCATCAACCAAACGGGCGACATGAAGCTGGATTTGAACATAGAGTACCGCACCAAGTTGTTTTGGAAGTTCCATGGGGCGGCTTTCGTGGATGCCGGAAACATTTGGACGTTGCGACAATATGAGGAACAACCAGGCGGTCAGTTCAAGTTACACGAGTTTTATAAGCAGATAGCCGTGGCCTACGGACTGGGATTGCGCCTGAACTTCGACTTTTTTATCCTGCGGTTTGACATGGGTATGAAGGCCATCAATCCTGCTTATGAAACACAGCGGGAGCATTTCGCCGTGCTTCACCCTAACTTTGGCCGCGACTTCACCTTCCATTTCGCCGTGGGTATGCCCTTCTAATTGCCATTGTTACTGGCCTTATTTCATAGCATTGCTTTTTTGAATGAAAGTATTTCCACCATGCAATCATGCCTGTGAAGTTGCACGTTTAAAGCGTTCGTATTGGCGCATGAACATAAAAAAACTTTCGAAAGCCGAAAAGGAATCTTGAGAAGTATGAGTCATTGGCTATAGGTTTGTCTGCTCAGGTGGATTATTCTGCGAGTGACATGCAACCAATGCTCATTGAACTTGAAAAGAATCTTTTGGGCTTTCGAAAGTTTTGTCAGGTATTATTGCTCGTTCAGTCTGCAACAACATGCCCTTTAGTGGGCATGTTGCAGTAGCATCAATATTGGTTTTGTTTCAGAGTACCCTTGGCAGCCTCAATCTCATCCTGAGGAATGGGCAAATATTTCTTACTTTCTGTCCACTGTATGCGTTCGGGTATAGCCTGTGTGTCGTATTGAGTTTTGGCCTTGTTAAGCACCTTTCCACCGCCAGGTTTGAGCACCTCGGCAGCTTTGCCGAAGCGAATGAGGTCGTAGTAGCGTTTGCCTTCGCCTACAAACTCAAGTCGGCGTTCTTCCAAGATGTTGTCAAGTGTGACGATGCGATGCGAGGCTTTTGCTCGGTTGCGTACCTCATCGAAATATCTCTGGGCTTTTGCTTTGTCACCATTCGTGCGTAGAATTAGTTCAGCTGCATTGAGCAAGGTTTCTGAATAACGATAGATACGCTGGTTGTTATCCCAACCTAAGTCGGAAGAAGCCACGGCTCCGTCGTTGCCTCCCGGGCGTCCTAAGTATTTCAGGAGGAATATTCCCGTGTTCTGATAGCGTCCTCCATAAGTTACCTCATCACCGGTGCGGGCCTTGTAGCTGGCAGCATAGTCAGCCATGTTGATGATGCCACCCGTTCGACGCAGGTCTTGCTGTTCATAGAGGTCATAAACTTCTTTTGATACATCGCAGAAGCCCCAGCCTCCGTTCAGTTCTTGTTTTGGTGCATAGGTCGGATTTTCGGCTAAATGTGCTTTGGAGACTTTGTAGGTAAGTCCGTCAATGCCGATCAGGGCAGGAA
>ERZ1036438.473-NODE-473-length-15585-cov-11.677334_pt1 | contig 15585 bp, 10 predicted proteins | sample MGYA00514224_ERZ1036438 | MGnify/ENA primary metagenome ERZ1036438 (study PRJEB33795, sample SAMN09464924) | human gut metagenome | host: Homo sapiens | place: USA: Stanford, California | collected 2016-07 | study: EMG produced TPA metagenomics assembly of the...
ATTTCGCTAATCACCAAATTTATAGACACTTATAATTCGTCGAACTCACGTTATTTATAAATTTCCTAAAATTGCAGATTTAGATTTGATAGTTTGATAGTTGATTCTTTCGTAAAAAAATTGGGTTTTTCTATATATCAAGGAAAACGAATAAGTTAGATGTGATAAGAATATTATTGGAACCTCTAAAACCATGTGCAAGAATACGATCTGAAGTCCAAGATCTTCCTAAGAGAGGATGACAGCAACTTTATATACAAAAAATACCCAATAATAGGTATTGCGTGATGTTTTTGAACATTGTAATTTTGCATCCGAAAATACCCAATATAAGAAATAAATCTCACATATCATTTATATACAGGTATTTGAAGAGGAAAATTAGTACAATAAAAGAATAGATTTATCCCCACATGTATGTTAAAATAAAAATGCTGTCTCTGCTTGTCACACTGACTCCATGGATTGGGTATGCCCAAAAAGATGTAGGCATACCTAAAACGTCTAATGCCATGACCGACTCTTTACATCAGATCAACGAAGTAGTAGTAAGAGCCAACCAGATGTTAGGCAGTCAGTTTGAAGCACGTAACCGTACTGGCTCGGCTTATTACCTTTCACCCAAAGAATTGGGCAAGTTTGATTATACCGATATAAATCGTATGCTGAAAAGCGTACCTGGAGTAAATATTTATGAAGAAGATGGTTTTGGATTGCGCCCCAATATCAGTTTACGCGGAACTCAAGCTGAGCGTAGTGAACGGATCACGCTAATGGAAGATGGTATATTGGCTGCTCCTGCACCATACGCAGCCCCTGCAGCCTATTACTTTCCTAATGCGGCACGTATGTATGCCATAGAAGTATTAAAAGGTAGCAGTCAGGTACAATATGGGCCATTTACAACAGGAGGTGCCATTAACCTAGTGTCAACCCCCATCCCGCAGGACCGATTAATAAAGTGCAGCATGTCGGCAGGTAGTTTTGGTAGTCTAAAACTACAAACGGCTATAGGTAAAAGCTTTAAGCATACGGGCTTTCTCATAGAATATTTGCGCTATCAGGCTCGCGGTTTCAGACATGATGACCCCGACGAGCGTACAGGATTTAAGCGCAATGACGTAATAGCTAAGTGGATGGTACGCACAAACAAAGAAGATGGCATAAATCACAGATTAGAACTAAAGTATGGATTTGCTAACGAAACTTCCGACGAAACATATCTTGGGCTTACTGATCAGGACTTTAACGCTAAACCATATTTTAGATATGCAGGAGCGCAAAAAGATAATTTGGTGACACGCCACTCCCAGTTTTCTGCGACATACATTATAAAAGGTGCTCGTTCATGGGATATAACCACGCAGGCCTATTACAATTATTTTTTCAGGAATTGGTACAAGCTTAACGAGGTGCGTACTGGCTACACCAAGGCTGAACGCCGCTCGATAGGCGATGTACTTGCCGACCCTATTACCAACCAATCGTACTTCGATATTGTTGCAGGTAAGGCTAACTATATAGGAGAGGCACTAATGCTGCGTGCTAACCACCGTAAGTACCATTCGCGTGGTATTCAGATAAAAGGGGAATATAAAACAATGCTATACGGTGGATACTTCACTGCAGAGGCTGGCATGCGTTACCATGCCGACAGCGAGGATCGCTACCAGCAAGACGATGGATACTCTATGAATAATGGTCGCATGGAGCTTTTCTTAAGAGGACTCCCAGGCAGTCAGGCCAACCGCATTACTACAGCGCATGCCTTATCGGCTTATACTTTGGCAAAGTGGGCAAAAGGTATGTTTACCTTTACCGCAGGAGTGCGTTATGAAGATGTAAAGCTATTAAATCGCGATTATACTAAAGCTGATTGGCGACGTACGGGTATGGTGCGTATAGAAGTGCCAAATAGTGCAAGAGCAATGATGCCAGGAATAGGGATCAACTGTAAGTTAATGCCCCAGCTGTCATTATTCTCAGGAATACATAAAGGTTTTGCACCGCCCAGTGCTTCCCTTGGACAAAAAGCCGAGAGCAGTATCAATATAGAGGCTGGTTTGCGCTATGCTAATCAATGGTTCAAAGGAGAAGTGATAGGTTTCAACAACAACTATTCTAACATGTTGGGTAGCGACCTTGCCGCACAAGGCGGATTAGGCACCTTAGACCAGTTTAACGTAGGACGGGCATTGGTACGAGGTGTAGAACTGCTTTTACAATGCCAGCCATTACCCACCCATTGGAAAATCCAACTCCCCATGCAGCTATCTTACACCTTTACAGATACAAAGATGAAAAACTCATTTACAAGTGCATCGTGGGGACATGTTTTATATGGCGATGAAATCCCTTATATCTTTCGTCATGCACTTAATGGTCAGATAGGTGTGGAAAGCAAATGGGCTGACATAAACTTTAACATGCGATACAATGGCAACATGCGTACGGTTCCGGGACAAGGCAAGATAGCTCAACGCGAAAAAATTCCAGCCAACTTTATTATAGATGTTACCACCAAGGTGCATGTAATTAAAAATGTAGACCTTACTATGAACATGGTCAACCTTACCAACAAAGTGTATATGGTTTCACGGCACCCATCTGGTGTCAGAGCAGGCTTACCTTTTGGTATTTATGGGGGGATACAGTGGAAACTTTGATAAAATGGCATATCGCTAATAATATATAATATGAAAATGAGAAAATCTGTATATATACAATCCATAGCTATCAAAAGAATGCTATGCCTATTGATCATGCTATACACCTTACCAAGGCTCATGGCACAAGAAAATGGGTGGATAACAGGCTCCGTTACAGATACACAAGGTGAACCCATTGTAGGGGCAGTTGTTGGTATTGTAGAAAACAAGCAAAAGACGGTTACGGACATAGATGGTAATTTTAAGATAGAGGGCACCAAGGGGCAAACCATTACTGTCTCGTTTATAGGCATGCATGACTATAGGGGAAGTATTAAGTCAACATCCTTAAAAATAGAGTTGCAGAGTAATAGCAGCATGATTGACGAAGTTGTCGTAACAGGATACCAAAACATAAGAAACCGTGTTTACACGGGTGCTGCCACAGCTGTGAAAATGACCGACATCAAACTCGAAGGTATTGGCGATGTTTCGCGTATGCTGGAGGGTCGCGTGCCTGGATTGTCCATTCAAAACATATCCGGAACATTTGGTGCTGCACCACGCATCAATATTCGTGGGGGTGCTTCCATCATGGGAAATGTTCAGCCATTGTGGGTAATAGACGGTGCTGTTTACGAGGACATGGTACATGTTTCTCCTGAAGCCTTGGCGTCTGGTGATGCCGTTACGCTCATTAGTTCGGCAGTAGCAGGGCTTAATCCTGCTGACATACAAGATATTCAAGTACTAAAAGATGCCTCAGCCACATCTGTATACGGCGCACGGGCTGCCAATGGCGTTATTGTCATTACGACAAAAAGTGGTAAAAGGGAAACCCCATTGCAAATTAATTATTCAACAGAAAACACATGGCGCCCACGTCCAGATTACAGTCACTTCGACTTGCTGAACTCTCAAGAGACGATGGCTCTGTATCAGGAAATGCAAGAGAAAGGATATTTTGATCCAGCTACATCGTTATATGGACGTAGAGGCGGGGTTTATCATCAAATGTACAAACAGCTCACCACTTATGATGACAAATCACATAATTGGATGTTGCCAAACACTTATGAAGCCCGACAAAACTTCTTACGACAAAGAGAATATGCCAATACGGATTGGTTTAGGCTTTTGTTTACAAACAACCTGATGACAAACCATACAGTAAGTTTGTCGGCAGGTGGGAAGAATGTAGCATCTTATGCCTCAATAGGCTATTATCACGATGCTGGTTGGACTATTGCCGATCAGGTGCAGCGACTGACAACCAACATTAAGAACACATTTTACATCACCAACCGCCTTACTGCCAAATTATCGTTACAGGCCAATATGCGCATGCAAAATGCACCAGGCACCTTGCCACAGAAAAAAAACACCATATCGGGAGCATTTGAACGTGATTTTGACATCAACCCGTTTGCATACGCTTTAGGAACAAGCCGAACGCTTCGCCCCTATGATGAGCATGGGCAACGCGAATATTATCGTAACAACTGGGCTCCTTTTAACATATTGAACGAGTATGATAACAATCAATTAAAAATACAGGTGGTCGACTTTAAGTTGCAAACCGAAGCGACCTATAAGTTTACAGATGCTCTTAACCTTAAAGCAATGTTTTCATACAGAAGAGCACATACAAGCAGACGACATGAAATAGGTGAAAATTCCAACATGATAGGAGCTTACCGTGCTTGTGAAACACCATGGGTGGCAAAACAAAATATATACCTTGTAAAAGACATCTATCATCCAGAACTCCTGCCTAAACCTGGCATACAACAAGGTGGTGTACTTTTCCTAAACAATGCCAACATGCAAAGTATGCTGGCACGCATAGCTGTTGATTACGACAAGCAAATAGGAGCACATGACCTGAAAGGATTTGCTTTTGGTGAAATAAGGACTCTGCAGCAAACTACAAATTCTTTTCAGGGATATGGCATTAGTTATCAACGCGGTAATGAGGTGCAAAGCGCACCTGGTATTTTTGAGAAAATGTTTCAAGAAAACACCCCTTATTTTGCATTGCGTAATAGAAACGAAAGAGGCATAACGTTCTCAGGCAATGCCACCTATGGCTATCAGGGCAAGTACATTTTTAATACAGTGGTGAATATTGAAGGCTCTAACGCCGCAGGAAAGGGATCTACTGCTTTATGGTTGCCAACATGGAATGTTGGAGCCAAATGGAACGTGGATAAGGAGAATTTTATGCAAGGTAATGATGTCATTTCAAAATTGGCATTTCGTATAAGCTATGGATTAACAGCCAAAATGAACGAAGCAGCAGCTAATGCATCGGCTATCTATAGAGGTGGTATAGTCCATAGGTTAAATCTAAATGACAGAGAAAACAAATTAAATTTGCTTTCGTTGGAAAACAGAGATCTTACATGGGAAAAAATGTACGAGCTGAATATTGGTGCAGAGGTGGCGTTCCTGAAAAATCGCATTTCGGCCACAGTAGATGTATACCAGCGCAACACATTCGATTTGATAGACTTGGTGCGCACATCTGGAGTTGGTGGACAATATTATAAATACGCCAACTTTGGCGACATGGTTGCTCGTGGTATTGAATTCGGATTGCATACCATCAACGTGAATACCAACGCATGGAAATGGACAACAGATCTTACATTCAGTGCCGTTCATCAACAAATAACCCGCATGCTCAATTCACCAAACGCATTTGACATGGTGGCAGGTAGAGGTCGTGGCAACGTAGTTGGTTATCCTAAAGGCTCGTTGTTCTCGTTTAATTTCCAACGATTGGACAAAAATGGGCTACCAAACTTTAATTTTGGGCGATATCCATTACCACAAAACGAGTTGAAAGATATCGTGGGAGCTGACTTCAACGATACACAATACACTAAAACTTATTTATTGTATCACGGTCCTATTGAGCCTAATATAATGGGCGGACTGGCAAATACCGTGAAATGGCGCAACTGGGAATTTTCTTGCTTCATAACCATGCAGGCAGGCAACAAGATTAGGCTAAATCCAACATTTGACACCCAGTTTGCCGATTTGAATGTATTTTCCAAAAATTATCTCAATCGTTGGCTAAATCCCGGTGATGAATATCATACTGACGTACCCACACTGCCTTCGAAGGAGATAATAGACGTGATAGGAATGGAAAATATAGAAAAAGCATACAACACCTACAACTACTCGCAATTGCGTGTGGCCGACGGAAGCTTTGTCAGACTAAAAAATATTGCTCTATCCTATTATTTAAAACCAAGTTGGATGAAAGCAGTAGGCCTAAAAAGTGGAAGTGTTCGCTTAAATGTTACAAATCCACTGTTGATTTATGCCGATTCCAAACTACATGGACAAGATCCTGAATATTATCAAACTGGAGGCGTTTCACTGCCTACGCCTCGACAATATACTTTTACTTTAAATGTGGGCTTTTAATATGAAATACTATCTATATAAATATGTCTTAGTTTTTGCCACTTTAGCTCTATGTGGCTGTAACGACTATTTGGACAAAATTCCCGATTCGGACATTGATGTAAACATAGACAATGAAGAAGGAATTGCCCAATTACTTGCAGGAGCTTATCCAGAGGCAAGCTACATTCCTTTTTTAGAGCCTCGTACTGATAATGTAGACATCAGAGCAAATGGCACACATACACAACTGAACGAAGAAATGTTTTATTGGGAGGATGATACCCAAGAAGACATTGACACTCCCTTAAATTATTGGAATAGTTGTTATAAAGGGATTGCGCAGGCCAACAAGGCTTTGGAGTTGCTCAAAAAATATCCTAAGACTGAACGTGTCAAGGCTCTATATGGCGAAGCTTTTTTGTTAAGGGCTTACCTCCACTTCATGCTGGTCAATATCTGGGCAGAGCCTTATGGCAATGCAGAGCAATCTCCTGGTATACCTTATGTTAACAAACCCGAGAAACATGCGTTGACAAATTATAACAGAGGTACTGTCAACGAAGTATACGACAGCATTGAAAGCGACTTGAAGCGTGGTGTCACCTTGGTCACTGACAGATATTATAAGCAACCTAAATATCATTTCAACAAAAAAGCGGCTTACACGTTCGCCTCACGTTTTTATCTGATGAAAGGTAAATGGCAACAAGTAGTGGAATATGCTAATTATGTGTTAGGTGCTGACCCCAAAACTATGCTAAGGAATTGGATAGGATATTCACGGCAGTTTGAGTTTAAACGTCAGCGTTTGTTTACACGCTACACATCTCCCGATGAGGCTTCCAACTTATTGATCTGTACCACCGAGTCTCGGTGGGCGAGACAAATGCCTACAGATCGTTATGGGGCTACCAAACAAACTGTTGACGAAATATTCAATAAAAGGGGCATCGAAGGTGGAGGCGATTTCTCTAAAATGACTTTTGACGGTACATATCCTTTTGTTTATTCACCATCACCTATAGTAAATGGCAAGTATATCGCTAAGTTTGACGAGTTGTCTACCACTGAAAGCATTGGGTTAAGACCTCGAGGAATTTACGCGAGCAATGTGTTGTTTACTGCAGACGAAGCTTTGCTTAATCGGATGGAAGCCTATGCGATGCTAAAACAATATGATAGAGCCATTAATGATTACCTGCAATATATGCAGGGTAAGTTTGGCTTTATGCCTACTGTTGAAAGGGATATTTATATGCGTACAAGTGAGAATAATTATGATGTATACACCCCCTTCTATGGCATGACATTAAAACAGCTTGCATTGGTAAAGTTGTTTGCCGATTTCAGGCAAAAAGAGTTTTTTGCTGAGGGGCTACGCTGGTTAGACATTAGAAGGTTTCATTTGAGTGTGAAGCGTAATACAAAGTCTAAATATTATTTCCCCTTAGAGAAAGACGATCCACGAAAAGTATTGCAAATTCCCATAGAAGCACAAAACAGAGGACTGGCTCCTAATCCCCGTGAACGCAAAGAACCCATTAGATAAACATGGTAGGTAATTTATAACGCAACAAAATGAACATACAGAAATATTTCTTAGCATATATAGGCCTATGGGCATTACTGGCAACGTCTTGCCAACATGACACGCTATCAGATGACAGTGTTGTGGACAGCAATGCCACTCAAACGCAAACGGCACAATGGATAGAACAGCATTTTACCAAGGTGTATGGTCCAGAGGTGGTATATCAGTGGCAAAAAAATAATAGTCAGAAAGGAGTCTATGTGTATCCTCCTGACACTACAAACATAAAGCAAGTTCTTAACGCTATTAGCTCTCTATGCTTTGATACCTTTAGGGATATTCAAATAGAAGGCAAGGGCAGCCTGCTTAACTACTGTTTGCCAGTACGCATTACATTATATGGTGGTGGAAACCCAGACAAGAATGGTGTTGAGCGCATGTACAACATTGCGTCACAGCCGGTAGAGATGAGTATATACCATGTTAATGATTTTGATGCAAACGACAAGCAGAAAGTTCATAGACTTGTTCGCAGCGTATATCACCAGATGATGAAACGAGTGTTAGAGCAGATGCCATACAACAGGGCTAAGTTTGCCGCTATCAGTGAAGGAAAATATATCACCGACACTCAACTCCTCTCCGAGATAAATGGTGCGAACAACGATATTGGGTTAGTGGGATATGCCAACAAGCGTGGATTTTATACCTATCTTTCCATGCTAAATCCTGAGGATGACATGGCAGAGATGTTAAGCGTTATCTTGACATCTACACCCGCAAGACTTAAGCAAGCAGAAGATGAAGCACATACACCAGACGAAGACTCTGACCCCGAGGTGAATAAACGCTATGAACAAGAGGCCGATCGTGCCTATCATGATTTTATGGCAAAAAAAATGTTTGTCGAGCAGTATGCTTGGAATAACTGGCACGTTAAATTGCTCACATTGCAACTTAAAAGTGTCAGGACCTTGAATAAATATCTAAATACAAAATAAGATGAAGTATCTTTCATACATACTCCTCGCTATACTTGGTTGCGTTTTCTACAGCTGCCATGATGAAGATAGAGAATTTGTGAACACGCCTACCCAGCGCAAGAGGCAAGCCATTGAGGCGTTGAACACTGAGCTGGTTAACAACAAAGCAGGATGGTTGGTTATGTATTTCCCTAAAACAGACTCTTTGCTGTTTTCTAACATCAGTGATAAAATAAAAGCCGAATACCAATACAGTACTGACAGATATGGTTATGGAGGTGTTTGTTTTACCATGCGTTTTTTACAACATGGGAAAGTAGAGATGCGTGCCGACTTTGACCCCCAAAGTGTCGCTACTTCCATAATGGGCGAATACAAAATAGGGGCGAACAGTTGCACCCAACTTACTTTTCTTACCACAAACTATATACACAAGCTGGTTAATGATAGTTATGGAGGCGCATGCGACTGGTTATACCAAGGACGTGATGAAGATGGATTACTGGTATTCAAAACAGCCTCGTACCTTAAGCCAGCATGCGAATATATTTTGGTGAAGCCCTTGCATGATGTGCATGAGTTTACCGATGCAGTAAAACAAGCATACGATAACAGGCGAGTGTTTGAGCAAATGAAAAATCCACAGTTATATATACACAGAGGCGGTCGTGTTTACTTTCAGAGCGATTACTATCTTGGCAGAAACGGTGGACGCGTGGCCACTACCGAGAAACAAAGATATTATCTGTTTATGGAGGTGACGAAACCTAATCCTATCCCAGACTATCCACCTAAAGAATTTTCCGTGTTGGGTTCTGGATATTGTGGCACGCCTAAAGGTATTACTTTTAGAGCGGGGCTACGATTGAACAACAAACAGGCGTTTGCCGACTTTCAACGTGTTGGCAACCATTTCGAAGCCGAATTGGTAGAAGTGTATCATCCCGAATGGAGAAGCATTAGGTTAGTAAGTAAGCATTTGCACCCAGAAGGAAAAATAACCGGCTTAAAAGCGGTTATTCAAGACGTTCCTACCAATGAATAAAATATAAACAGATAACAACAAGCAGTATGAAAATGAAATTATATATAACACTCTCTGCCCTTGCCATGATATTATTCTCAGCATGTTCTCCTGCCGTAAACGACGATGCCGATGAAGACTACGACAAATTATTTCCATTTAAGGGGATAGAAAAACCAAAGATATCGTACGACGACCAAGCCTTGCAATTGGCAAGCATCGATATGAATGAGCATAGCTACGTCTACCCGGGGGTGGAGATTAGCGGTGAGAAGCGTACTTATACAGTAACCCTGACCTGCTCTTTTTTTGAAAAGGAATTACAAGGCAGCTTAGTGCCTGATGGTGATCTTTCCTCAACTTATACTATTAGATACATTGATGCTGACAAGACGTTGAAAACCATTTTCACGAAAAGTTATGGTTTTGATGATAGCGAGGTAAAATTGCTTAAAAATGGAGAGGAACAAAAAATTACTTTTCAAGCCATGTCAGGCTTCCCCATGTTTTTGCAAGTAAAGGGCGGAGGTCCAAGCAACTCATCAGTGCGCGCCACTATTTCGGCAGTATCCAATGATGGACTTACCATTGTGCGTCCTTTGCATGTAGAACAATTTCAAAACGAAGAGGGTATCAATTTAATTAAAAATCCATTTTGCGGATATATCATATTGCCATAAAGATAAAGGGATAAAATGATGAAGAATAAACGTAACAAACCTTTTTGTATGCTCATGCTGTGGTTGGCACTGTGTTCCTCCATAACATCATGCACAACATGGCAAGACGAAACCATTGAGTCATCGTACATCATGCCTACATGGCCCGACCCGGAATATAAGTTTGTCAGGAATGATGAAAGCAGTGTTAATACATTAGAGTGTGAGCTGTTAAAAGAGCCTGCTGATATTGTGTATCACTCGTTCATGAAAGAAGCACGTATATCAAGTGTCGTACAGCAAGAGCGGATGAACGAATATTTCAAGCAAGGAGTGTATGGTAAAGCGCCATTTGATGAAATAGCTACATCTACGGTTCACCGTGTTGACAGAGAGCGCATCCTCGCAGTCTTTCAACAATTATTCGATGAGTCGAAAGCATTGAGTGGTTATGGCTACCCTCGTCCTGCCGATATTCGCAACACCAAGGCACAAATGGGCCAAGGAGGATATTTAGGCTATAATATTGGCGATGAAAACTTAGCGTTTGTTAATGCCAAAGGTGTAGCCGTGGCCGAAGTGTACAATGAGATGATTAGGGGAAGCATTTATTTGGATAAAATCCTGAATGTACACCTTAACCCTGAGTTATACAGCGACCAACAGCTTTTGAAAGATCAGGCAGCTTCTAATCTGGTAAACGGACATAATTACACAGAGTTGGAACATCATTGGGACTTGGCCTATGGTTATTACCAATACTGGTTGCCCATTGTGCAAAAAAATGAACGCAGTGCGCTAAAGGGAAGTCGTATTAAACTTTACAACGCCTTTGCGGCAGGACGATTGGCCATGACCGAGTATCGATTTGACGAGATGAGAACATGTCTTCATACCATTAGGCAAGAACTGTCTAAGGTGGTCGCCGTGCATGCCATACAGTTATTGTCAGGCGAAGTGACAAATGCGAATTTACACGAGGACATCAGCAATGCCTTGGTATTCCTGTCACGTGCCTATGGTGCCGTGTTCTCATTGCAGTTTGCCGTGAATACAGAAGGAAAACCATTATATACCTTTGATGAGGTACAAACGCTTTTAGATGCACTTACCCAAAACTCCGGATTATGGGATAAGCAGCGTCTGGAAGGCGATTCCACTACCCCTGGATCCATTGCCTATATTGTAGCACAAATCAAGCAGCGCATATAATGATAAGCATATATGCGATAACTCTTATAAGAAAAAAGTAAAACTATGAATTTATATAAACTATTATTGTTGGCGTTCCTATGTTGTACGTTAGACTTAACAGCTCAAACACATCCCAACTTGATATTGAACGGTGGGTTTGAAGAGTGGCGCACCGCCGGTATCTATGAAAAGCCTGTGTGTTGGTATTTTTCAGTGGGAAGTATTGAAAAGTCAAATCAATCGCATGGTGGCAGTCACGCTGTCAAGTTAGTAGCAATCCCGCATACGCTATCTATAACTGACCGAGCAAATAACTATTATTATATGAACATTGAGGGCGGAGCAACTTATCGCCTTACCTATTGGTATAAAGGGACGTTACAGCGTGCCAATTGTGTTTCCACCGTGATATGGTGCAAAGAAAAGCGCAAAGTTAAAACGACTGCAAAGAGAACTTCAAGGGATATGGTCACAGATGCCTCCCCTACTGAATGGAAACAAAAAACTATAGATTTTGTCGCTCCGCAAGGAGTGGATTGTGCGGGATTTTATTTTGAAATGAAAGAAGAAAATACCGATGCCAATAACTATCTATTGATTGACGATGTGGTTTTTAAGAAAATAAAAAGTAGTACTACTACCGAGGATGTACCGATGCCTTATGATGTGAAAGTTTCTGCACAACAACGCGAAATTTTTATGTCGTGGCATCCTGTGCAAGGCAGTGGCATCAAATACAATGTTTTGCTCAATGGAAGACAGGTGTCTACAATAACCACCACCGACTATATCTTGCAAAAACTGCAGCCTAACACTACCTACGAAATAGGCGTGCAGACGATTATGCCTGACGGAAAGAAGTCGAAAGTGACTAAAAAAAACATTACCACAGAATTAATGATGACAGGCAGGGAGGATGAAAATCGCATTCCCTACATCTATCAAATCAAGAACTATGGTGATTGTCCACGAAGCATAGAACTGTTTTTCAACGATTTGTATGATGTCAACGCTCAAATTAAATATACGCTTGACGGCATTCCATTCGTCCCTGTCGACGGATATAAATTAGATTTCAACAAAACGGGTAAACACATATTGGTTGTGGACATCATTGAGAGTGATGGCAAGGCTTGGACCTTGGAATATAACTTAAATGTGAAATAAGCTAATCAACATGAAGCATATATATATTTGGCTATCAGTGATAATACTTGGCATGTCGTTAACCGCATGCCACAATGAGTCGGATTTAGAACCGTCTAAAATATTGATAGGGGATAACAATTTATCATCTATTGATGTGTTTACGCACACGACACGCATATTAATCTTAAAGGGTGGGACTGGTAAATACAAGTGCAATGTCAACAACTCAAAATTGGCTGCCGTCAGCATCAACGAAGATACATTACGTGTTACAGGTATATTGGAGGGTGAAACGTATGCCTCTGTTTGGTCGGGCGATGAGTGTCGCAAGTTGAATATAAATGTTACAGTGCCCAACATTACCTCTACCGAGGATGTCATACGATTGTTCCCTCGGGATGAGAGCCGATCAGTAAGCGTCAATGGTGGAGGCGGCATGGCACAAATGAGCGTGGAAGACCCTATGCGTGTTCTGAAGAAGGTTAAGTGGAACGCCAAGACCAACATCATAGAAATAGATACCTATTGCGAGGGCGACGCTTATCTCCACATCACAGGGCAGGATCATCAAACCAAAACAATTAAAGTAGAAGTGCGATGCAAAGGCGAGGCTGTTGAGTCGGGAGTATACAGCACCACTTCAAGAAGTCTAAGCGTTTTGATGCGCAACACGTTGGTGGTACATCGCAAAGGTGTGGGTGTATGGATATTTAATGAGGCCAACCCAACAGCCTCCAAGAAAACCATCAAGATTACGCCTGCTATCATAAATCCCCAGCAAAGTACCTATGTTGATGTTGAGCTCGGTTTTCGCTATCCGGACGAATTCAGCTCTCTAAAAGAGGGCAAGTGCAAATTATACGTCCAGGAAGTCAGGGCGAACCATGTAGTACTTGCTGGGCGTGGATTTAAATTTGTAATACCTTACGAGAAAAAATAATACATCTAATTTTCAATATATGTTTGCCATCTATCCTATATAACTGTTGGCAATAGAAAGACGTATTCAAATTATTAATTAAATATAACAATACAACATGCAAATCTCAACAATTAGAAAAAGCATAACAACCTTGGCGTTGTTACTGGTGTTTAGTGTGTCTCATGCGCAGAAAGTAATAAAAGTTGAAAAGCCCGGTGAACTTTCAAAACAAATCACCCCGTCCGAAAAGTTCTCCATTACAGATCTTACCATATCGGGTAGTATTAATGGTGCCGATATCTTGTGCCTTCGCGAGATGGCTGGCAGGGACATAGAGGGGAAACCTACAGAGGGGAAACTTTCCACACTTGACCTCTCTGGGGCCAAAATTGTTGCCAACGGTGGCAATTATTATCAGGTAAAGAGAGGTATGTTTACCAAATACTACGCACCTGCCTATGATGACGAGGTGAGTGCCTACATGTTCTACCAATGCCAGGCACTGATAACACTAAAATTGCCTACAACGACAAAGAGTATTGAGCAAAACGCTTTCAGCGGTTGCACTTCGCTTATTGAATGCGTCATTCCGCAAAGCGTCGCTACCATAAGGGAGAATGCCTTTAAAGATTGTGGCAAATTAGCGTCAATTGCACTTCCCAACTCGCTCAAGGAAATAAGTAAGTGTGCCTTTGCTGGATGCAAATCACTTACTTCGGTGACTTTTCCATCACAGTTGGAGAAAATAGGTGCACAAGCTTTTGAGAATTGCACCTCGCTTGCTACCCTTTCCGAACTTCCATCATCATTGTCCGAAATAGAGGAAAAAGCTTTTTACAATACTGCTGTTACGGCATACACGGTGGCAGAAGATAATGACTATTATTGTGCCAGCAATGGAGTGCTTTACGATGCCGATAAAATATCAATACAACTGTATCCTTCAGGCAGCAGTGCGACTTCGTTTGAGATACCTGGAAGTGTTGGAGAAATAGACGAGTATGCCTTTGCTTATGCCAAAAACCTGAAGAATATCTGTCTTCCGGAAGGACTCACCAACGTAAACAAATATGCTTTTGAGCATGCTGGACTTGAGCAATTTACTTCACTTGCCTCTAATCTTTCTATCGGAGAGTCGGCATTCAGCGACTGTGTCGAGTTGCAAACTGTTGACTTCAAAGGGGCAATTGGTGGAATAGGAAGTTATGCATTCAAAAACAACAAGAAACTTTCTGTCGTGCAGTTTACTGGTTCAGCCATGCCTGAGTTTGGCCAGTATGTATTTACACCTAAGGCCGTAAAACTTAAAGTCTATGTAGAAAAAAACTTGATTGACAAATTTAAAGATGCTTTTACCTCAAAAAAAGTAGCGTTAGGTACAATGTACGAAATCTTTGACATCACAACCTCTGGAATTGCGAAGCAGTCTGTCTATGAATCGAACATAGATAAAGTACACTTCGACGTATGTGGTAGAAAGATAAGCAAGTATGACAAAGGACTTCACATTATTCAGTATTCTGATGGACGTGTTGTCAAGCGTATGGTAAAATAAGTTTAGAACCCGAACGCTGCCACTCGGCAGATTAAAGTAATTTTATTGGAAATAACTGCCATAAAAACCTGGAATTATTTAGTAGACCCTAACTATTCAACTAAAAAACAAGAGTTATGGGGCAAATGAGTATGAATGGACATTTGAAGGAGGACAGCCTGGTAGTTCTACGGACAAAAGTCCGGGTAAGGTTATATTCACACAGGCAGGTGAGCACAAAATAATCTTGCGAGTCAGGAATACTGTAGAGGAAAGAACAAGTCAGCAAACCATAAGGGTTGATTCCGCCATGACTATAGACTTAGATTTTTCAATCGCCCTCAACGACATTGCCCCGGGCGTGGTATCCATTACCAATAAGAGTAAGGGCGGAAGTCAATACGAGTGGACCTTTGAAGGTGGAATCCCCTCTACATCCAGCCTACAGCATCCAGGCACAATAACCTTTGCGGACGGTGGTGAGCATAAGATTCACCTAAGAGTATTCAATGGCA
>ERZ1036438.474-NODE-474-length-15554-cov-24.142848_pt1 | contig 15554 bp, 5 predicted proteins | sample MGYA00514224_ERZ1036438 | MGnify/ENA primary metagenome ERZ1036438 (study PRJEB33795, sample SAMN09464924) | human gut metagenome | host: Homo sapiens | place: USA: Stanford, California | collected 2016-07 | study: EMG produced TPA metagenomics assembly of the...
GAAGCTCGTCCTCTTTCTTCCAAGAACTGTTGGCAATGTTGATGTAAACGTCTTTATTGGCTACAACCTTTGCCATTTCCTTCTCATGCGATTCTACCACCTTTGGAATACGCTCCAAGGCATTAATGAAGTTCTGACACGCAAGTTTCGGGTCTGATGCTAACTTTCCATTATTGTAAGTGTAGTAGATAGACTCCTGCCCTTTCACAAAAAAGCGGTTCACCGAACAGTCAAACAAATCCTTGGAAGTACTCTCCGTCTTGACCATGATGGAAAAACCATAGATTTCGCCAATTTTGTTGTACTCGCCCTTGGTTCGTGCCTTCTCGTCTATTTCTTGTAAACGTGCAGCGATGACTTTGATGTCGGTGTTGTCTCCCACACCCTTGATTGTCAGTTTATTGATGGGCTGTCCATCGGTATCACGTTCTACACGCTTCTCAAAGAGAGCTAAGTCAGACTGTGCCTCCTTGATTTTATCCGTATGGAAGGATACAGAACTCTCAATCTCTGCCAACTTGCCCGTTGCGGCATCACGCTCACGGAGGAAGTTCTTGCGCTCTGATTCCAAGGTGGTAATCTTCTTATCTAATCTTGCTTTTTCCAAAAGGTTGGTATTGCCAGAAAGCACCGCTACGTATTCGGAGAAGTTCATGCCGCTGTCCTCATCCATTGAACCCTCATCGATGGTGCGACTACCAAGCGTATTCGTCTTCAGCTGATTGATGAACAGCTGCTTGTTGTGCAGCAGGTTAAACTTGTAGCTATCCAAGGAACGTTCCACAGCGTAGATAATCACATCGACCTTGTTGTCCGCAAACTCTTTGGCGATAAGATTTCCCTTGCGCACGGCTCGTCCGTTGCGTTGCTCCAAGTCTGAAGGTCGCCAGGGCGTGTCCAAATGATGGACCGCCACGGCACGTTGCTGGGCATTCACACCAGTACCCAACATAGAAGTAGAGCCGAAAATAATACGGATATCTCCACGGTTCATCGCATCTACCATCGCCTTCTTAGCTTTCTCGTTCTTGCATTCTTGAATGAAGCGTATTTCGTAGGACGGTATATGGTAGTCCTCCACCAGTTTACGCTTGATTTCCGAATAGACATTGAAGTCTCCACCTGGCTTATAAGTACCTAAATCAGAGAAAACGAACTGCGTCCCTTTCTGTGCATCGAACTTTTGGTAATAGTCATTGAGCATCTTGGCACAGTGACTTGCCTTGTTGTCGATATGGTCTGAGTACCCATTTTCATCAATCATGCGTAAATCAAGGCTCATTTTGCGGGCATAGTCTGTTGCAATGAGCATTTTTGCCCTTTCCTCGCTCTCACTTAGTGGCGCACGTCCCAAAAGCGTGGCATCACCACTCTTGGCAAACTCCATCAGCTTACCGATAAAAACCTCCTGCTCGGGCGTGGGCGGTATGTTATGCAGTATCTCATTCTTCTCTGGACGGTCGATACCGATGTCCTTGGCTGTACGAAAATCGCAAATCTCCGCATAAAAGTAGTGGGTATGAATGTAATTGGCTGATTACTAATAGAAAGCAGAATATATGATATAATTAAGGTGAACGATTAAGAAACGAGCGAGTTTCTTTTCCTTTTCTTTATTCTGCAATGCTTCAAAGACCAATAGATACGGCAAAGATAGTAACTAAAAATGAAATATCCAACAAACTCAATGGATTTTACCTCTCGTCCACAGTTTTTCATACTATTCATTCCTTTTACAGAAAATTAAGCCTACAAAAATGTTAAATTTACGATAGTTGCGGTTGATTTTCACTGTTTTTCGTATTTTTACAAAAATTATCAAACAGTTAGCAATATGAACATCATCAAGTCAGTCACCGTATTAGCACTATGCCTCTCATGCGGGCATTTATCCGCGCAGGATTCCGCCTTCAAGTTAGGCATTCGCTTAGGAGGTGGCGTGTCCGTCAATCCCGGCATGGACAAGATACTCGTTCCCGAGGACTACTACTCCAATTATACTTTCAAAGACAATTGGCAGCTTACGCCAACAGTTGGTGTATTTGCTCAGTATCATGTTGATGGTTCCATCATAGGTGTTGAAGGTGGATTTAGCTATTGGCAGAAGGCTTCACAGCTTGTCTATAATGATAATAAGGAGTTAAACTATAAAGTTACACCTCGTTATAATTACATTGGCGTATCTGCTCTGTTGAAGATTTATCCTTGGCGCAGGGGCTTCAATATCGCCCTTGGCGGACGTGCCGGAGCCAATCTCAACGGCAAGGGCATCTCCTACAAGAGCAACCAGGAAGACGAGAAGTTCGCCAAGTACAAGTTTGCCACCGTCAGTGAGACGGAACGTCTGATGAAGGAGAAACTGACAGGGCAGCCGGATATAGCTGTTGGCGGTGGCTTTGGGTATGAAATAGGCGCGCACTGGGCTATAGACTTACGTTACTTTCACGGACTGAACTCTACCATCAAGACAGAGCGTAATGACTATAACTGGGCAGAACATTCAACCCACGGACAGAACATAGGGCTTAGTATCAGCTATCTTTTTTAACTTTAACCCTTATGAGTTTATCTATGAAGGACAAGCGCAACAGAAGAAAACGTTATATTCTGGCAGGAATCTTTCTTGGCATAGCTGCTCTTTTGGGTATAGAACGCTGTGTTAATGACGAACCGGAGCCTGAGCAGAGTATAGAACAAAAGACAGCAGACAAGGCTCCATCACTGTCTACTACACCACCAGTCTCTTTTTCTTTAGACAAGACAAATGTACAGAAGGATTCGGGACGTTCAGATTGTGTATATAATAAGCTGGGGAATGTGTCTCGAAACGTTACACGTATTAATGCAAGGAGAAATAAAAAGTCTAGCATGCCAAGAGAAATCACTAATGGCAAACATTCCTCGTCAGAGCAGGCTATCCTTTCCCCGTCATTATCTACTGGTGTTTCTTCTGTAAACGATAAAACAGCCAGTATGAAACACGAGAAGAAAGAACCTGACAATGAACCTACTAATCAGAAAACAGGTGAACATGTTCTTGACAACTCTATGAATAGTCAGCCCTCCATCGTACAGGAGAATCCGAAAGAATCACTATCTTTGATAACTTATTCATTTCCTCCTCATCACCTTTTTCGGATAGGACTCAGAGCTGGAGTAGGTTATTCCAGCATTTCAGGATTAAGCAGTATTATTGAGAACTATGATATACGTCCTACTTTCACAATGAATGAACGTGGTGGTATCAGTCCTCGTATTGGTGTCTTTGGAACATGGCAATATTGCAGGTTAGGAGCAGAGTTGAACATTGATTATACTCGTCTCTCCAGCAAGCTGACGGAGTACAAGAAACCTGAAAATATAACCGAGACTACACGATTTCATTATAATTTCATCACTCCGCAAGTCCTGCTTCGTTTCTATGCTTTCCCAAAGTTCTATATGGGAGCAGGAATCAGTGCTGTTATTCCGTTTGGCAGCCGTAATATCGACTTTACTAATGACCACATTGGAGAGGTATACCGACAGCAGGCTGAACGTACTCAGGATCATCTGAGAGAATCTGTCAATGCACGAGTGGCATTTATTCCTACCATGAAGATTGGCTATGTTGATGTAAAGAACGGTCTTGAGGCAGGACTGGAATACGGTTTCGGATTTAATGATGTGCTCCGCACCAGTGCCAATGACTATGGATATCAGGAGCGTATGAACAATCTGCAGACAGTCAGTCTTACCATTGGCTACAGTCTTCCACTTGGCAAAGCTAAATAAGCCGCATTTTCGAATCATATTAAAACAGTCTCTATATGAAACATAAATACCTCATAGCAGTTTTCTTCTTTATATCCACTCTTTCTGCTACAGCTCAGACCCCTGGTGGTGTAGATAAGCCAATGGTCTGGTCACGTGATTCTGCCTCTGTCCGTGTCTCTGCTGGTGCTGGTCTTACCTATATCGGCGTAAGTAAGGTATATGGCGAAAAGGAACAGGCAATATGGTCTCTTGGTAGCGGAAGATCTATTACCCGTATACAGACAACCGAGCGTGCTGCTAACCTTGGTGACGGTACTTTTATGAATTATGCCAAGGAATCTCTGCCTGAAATGCGACTTTACAGCTATACGACCTCTTCCAATATGAGCAACGGTCAGACTCTGCATATCGGTCGGAACGGGAACACTAAGCTGCCTGTGAAGAACCTTGACGGCAGGACCGTCGAGTATACCGTCTTCGATCGCCGCCTTTCTGATACTGAACGGTGCCGTGTGGAAAGCTATCTTGCTTTGAAATATGACGTGAGCCTTCGCAGCAGTTACCTTAATTCAAGAAGCGAGGTCATCTGGAACGGATATGCCGACAGAGGCTACAGCCACCGCATCGCCGGTCTTATCTCAGACAGAGCTTCTGCTTTACATAAGACAAGAGCCAGGAGCTGTGAGGAAGACGGTTTCCTTACAATCAGTATGAGCAAGCCTCTTGAAGATGGTGAGAGCCTTCTTTGGGGTGACAATAATGGCAATCTTTCTTTCCGCCAGAGTAAGGCCTACGGTAAGTGGCTAGGTAGACGATGGATGAATGCAGCAACACGGGTTGACAAGCCTAATGTTGATGTTGTAGCTGATGGTAAGCAACTACGCCAGATACAGCCTCTTGCAGAAGGTGAGAGCTACTATCTTGCCGTTGACCCTACAGGAACGGGTAGCTTTCCTATCAAAACTCTAAGCTATCATAAGGCAAATACGACTGTTGGTGACAGTATTGTCTTTAAGAATATACCGTTAGGTAAACGTGATGTCTTCACGCTACGAGCTGCCAAAGATATGTTTACAACGATAGAAGTAGTGCAGCCCACGGAGAAGAGCGGCAGCACAGGAACACTTTCTGTCAGAGTAACAGGTGGTATTGCCCCTTATAAGATGACTCTACAGAGAGAACACATGTCTGTTTTCAATCGTACTACAAGCGACAGCATACAGTCTGCTGATGGACTCATAGAAGGGAAATACCTTCTTACGACGACAGACCATGTGGGCAACAAGGCTGAGAATGAGTTTCAGATATCGGAGACGGGTTTCACAGAAATTCCTTCCATGAATCCTTCTGATGGAAATAGTGACTTCTTTGCGAATGTAAGTCCTAATCCAACGGTGGATGGATATGTCAGCGTGCAGGTGGAACTGAGCGAAACGGCTCCATTGGACATGGCACTCTATACGACGGGGGGGGCTCTTGTCAGTCGTCAGACCAATAAGCCAGATACATATTTTTCAACTAAAGTCTATCTTCCACAGACCGGTGTTTACTTATTGACACTACAGAGCGGTAGCAAAGAAAAGACATTTAAACTGGTGAGGAAATAATTCTCTTTTTTATCCTTTATAAAGTTTACTAACGCAAGTATATATATTGAGGACCTTTAGGTCTGAAACAAAATAGCAAGAATAATGAAGTATTCTACACATTCACTCCTCCTTCCGTTCCTGTTGCTTTCAGGGATCATACTAAACTCCTGTAATGGTGGAAGTAGTCGTTCTGCTAAAGAAACAGTAATCAGTGATTCTACATCTACTGATACAATCTCTTCTGTACAAAAAGATAGCACTTCCCCAAAGGCTACTTCCTTACGAAAACAAGTTAAGGACAGTGTACAGAACTTACCTGTGAAGAGAATCTCCAAAGAAATCGCAAGAAATCAAAAGGGGAATCGTGTAGATACTCACAAGCCGAACAGGAAATCTGCAAGACTTTTTGCAGACTTAGGCAAACGTACCGTCAGCAAGTTCTTTACCAATTCCGACAGCGATACGCTCAATGTCGGACGTGCCCAGCTTGCCATTCCACGTGAGGCTATGGCAAAGGGTAAAGTTCTTAGTATTACACCACTTAGAAAAGGTGAACTACCAACCTTGCCTACTGGTATGGTGAATGTTACTGGTGGCTGTGATACATTGATGGCAAGAACAGATACGGTGTCAGGCTATCGCTTCTTACCTCATGGCAATCATTTCGTCCATCATCTGGCAAGTATCGCAGTACCTTACGACAGCACGTTGATTCCGAAAGGCTATACTGTAGATGATATCCACACCTATTATTATGATGAACTGCACCAACGCTGGACAATGCTCCAGTCAAAAGGTATTGATACCAAGCGTGAAGTGGCAATGGCAGAGACTTCTCACTTTACAGATGTCATCAATGGAATCATCAAAGTTCCAGAGAGTCCCGAAACACAGAACTATGTCCCTACAGGTATCAGTGAGCTGAAGGCTGCTGACCCAGCAGCGGGTATTCAGCAGATTGAGGCCCCATCAGCTAATCAGAATGGTACGGCAACACTGTCCTATCCTTTCGAAGTTCCTGCAGGGCGTAATGATATTGGTGTAAGTGCCGGCTTACAGTACAGCAGTGAGGGCGGTAGTAGCTTTGTGGGCTATGGATGGAGTCTGCCTGTACAGAGCATTGACATAGAGACCCGATGGGGTGTGCCACGTTTTGATGATAAGTCAGAGAGTGAGAGCTATCTTCTCATGGGACAGCAGCTCAGTGACCGACTCTATCGTAGGACTGACTCTCTGGCAAGACAGGCAGACAAGCAGTTCTATCCAATGACAGAAGGCGGTTTCAGTAGGATTATCCGAAAGGGTAACAGCCCGAAGAACTATTACTGGGAAGTAACAGGCAAGGATGGTACAGTCTACAGTTATGGTGGTCATGGTGGCCATGTCAGTGATGCAACTTCTCTTACCGACACCAAGGGTAACCGTATCAAATGGGCACTTGACCGTGTTACCGATGTTCACGGAAACTTTGCTGCTTTCCATTACATGAAGTCTGGCAATAACCTTTATCCTGAACGCTATACATGGACAGGATTCGGGGAGACGGAAGGACTGTATAGCATTGAATTCGATATTGATTCTATAACCACAGAACGAAAAGATGTGACGAGTAGCGGAAGGCTTGGCATTATGCAAAGGGACAAAGGGCTACTCCGAAAGGTCACGGTGAAGAATAATGGTCAGCAGCTCCGCAGCTATACCTTAAACTATGAAGAAGGACCGTTTGGCAAGATGCTGCTAAAGAGCATTGATCAGAACGACAGCAGGGATGGTAAGGTTGCTACACAATCCTTTGACTATTACAATGACCTCAAAAGTGGGCTTTTCTCTTCTAAGGCAGAACTGTGGAAGGCCCAATCTGACGACTATGAGTCATTCCTCAGCCATTCGGTTCATGGGTGTGATGACCATCTTAGTCTCCTTGGTGGTGGAGCTTCGAAAAGCCGTACTACAGGTAGGGGAACAATGATAGGTGTTGGTTTCACTGGTGGAACAGTAAACGTTGGTCCATCTTTCTCTAACAGTAAGAGTTCAAATTCAGGTAAAGTTGCTTTTGTAGATATTGATGGTGACGGACTGCCTGATAAGCTTTTCAAACGAGGTAACAAACTTTTCTATCGTAAGAACATGAGTGCAGATGGAAAGGATTTACTCTTTGGTAAAGCGTTACTGATACCAGGAGTAAACTCTTTCTCTGAAGGTAATAGTATCAGTCGTTCTCTTAATGCAGATGCTGCTGTTGAAGTTGGTATTACAAATAAACTTGGTGCTTCTGTTGGAATTTCCTATACCCATTCAAAGGATCAGGACAAGACAACTACCTATCTTTATGATTTCAACAGTGATGGACTCACCGATATAGCCGTCAATGGTCAGGTATATTTCAATCATGTTGTAGACGGGAAACCTGTATTTAGTCCAGCAAGTGGTGTAACTGCCAATCCTATTATTGGTGAAGGGGCTCCTATTGATAAACATTTTATCCCAGACTATAAGGTTATCCGTGACTCCTTGGAAAAGGAATATCCTCTGAATGATGCCGTCCGTATGTGGTGCGCACCTTTTGCTGGCAGAGTCAACATACAAAGTACTATAAAGAAGCTTAGCAATCAAGGTGATGGCATCATCTACAGCATTCAACATGAGGGTGATGGCTTCATGGTCCGCGACTCTTTATTGCAAGCTGGTAGCAAAACCAATAATCTTAACTGTGATGTAAAAGCAGGAGAAAGAATCTTCTTCCGTCTTCAGTCCCGATATGATGGTGAGGAAGATAAGGTCCTTTGGAATCCCATAATTACTTATATATCTTTGCCTGTCGGCAAGGATAGGTATCTGTCAGAAGACTTAAAAACATATAGCAGCAAAGCTGATTATATAGAGGGTGAAAACAATGTAGCTATCTTTAATCGTACTGGTAAGGTTACGCTCCATGCCCCTTATAGGAAATCAAAGACTACTGATGATGTTACACTTATCGTCACACGATTGGATCATCATGGTGAAACGATTGTAAAACGGCTTAAACTTCCTGCTGACAGTATCGTCAATGATTCCTATGACTATACCGGTAACATAGATGAGAAAGATTCTGTTTCATACTTCTTCGAAATTACGACCACATCCCCAGTTGATTGGACAAAGGTACAATGGGCGGGTAACTATAATTATGAAGATGACCAAGAAAACATACGTTTTGTAGCATCTCGTAGGATGTTCAACAAGCCTGTTAGTATAGCAGAGAGTAAAGTGTTGAAACAGGGTGTTACCGCATTGAATAGGCAATACCGTCCTAAACTTTTCATTGTTCCAGCACTTTCTGTCGTGCGCAAAGATAAAAAGAATGACACTGATACTGCCACAGTATACCTCACTTTACATGATCAAAACGGACTACCCGTATTGCATCACACCTGTCGTTTGAATACATCCAATACGCTCCAAGCAGATACTATCGTAGTTACAGACACAACACTTATTAAACGATTAAATACAGGTAAGGTAACTGCTACTTTTGCAATAAGTAATGAATTAGCTAAATCTACTTATGCCAAAGTTAGTTTCTTACGTGATAGCCTTTCTTACCAAAGTGCCACATCCACAGTTGTTACTGCCGTGCAGCGTGTTCTTGTGGATACTTTAGAGACTTGTGTGTTCTCTGGGTATAATTCTGTTGATTATGGGAGACTCTACCGAGGATGGGGACAATTCGCCTATAATGGCAATAAAGCCTATGCCACCCAGCCAATAGAAGTATCAGCACTGACCATTGACAGGGATAAATATAAGGATATAGCCGAGCATTATCATTCTACCCACGATGGGAACAGACTTGCAGAGAGTCTTACTCCTGTCAATGAACAGCGTTTCTTTGTGATGGGCTATGACACAAACAAGAGGATGTATATTGGTGGGTCAGAACATGTTTTTATCTCATTGGATACAATCTGTAGCTCTCGTATCGGTGAGGATGCTATTATAATAGACAGTGTGCATTATGCTAAAAATGCGGGCGAATTGTCTGCACCTGTACTTATGAGTGAGTCAAAGAGTAATGGCTATGGTGTAAGCGGTGGAATCTCCTATGCAGGACTCAGTGGCAGCAAGAGTACACAGATTTCTTATAGCAAGGTGTCTCTAATGGATATCAATGGTAATGGCTATCCTGATTGGTTAGAGGAGGTAGATGGCAATATTGTTACTCAATATACCAATGCAACTGGTACACTTGGTGAAGATCGCATGAAATTAAATGTCAGTCGACCAAGATTCAAAGCAAGCTCTTCTACTGTCGGAGCAAATGGAAGTCTATCAAAACAAGCTTCGGCAAAGAACGCTTTAGCTATCAGTATCAATCCTAAACCACAAGACGATGAAACACCAGGCGGTAGTGATACGAAGAATTCATCCAATGGTAATGCCATCTCCAGTGTGTCAGTGAGCGCCAGCGGAAACTTTACTTCTGGTACCTCTCATACAGAGAGTGACTGGTTAGACATCAATGGCGACGGATTACCTGATATGCTCTTGGGCGACAAGGTGAAGTTTGGTCTTGGATATAACTTTACAAATGAAGAGAGTAGTGGTGTAACTTCGTTGGAGTCTTCTGAAAATAGCACATGGGGTGCAGGACTTGGTACATCCATTGGGGTACTTGGTAATGCTGATATTTCTTTCGGTGTCAACGGAACAAAGACGACAACCAAATATAATGTATCTTTTATAGATGTTAATGGTGATGGTTTACCTGATAAGATAACTCGCAGTGGTGAAAAGTTCACTATAATGCTGAATACGGGTTCTGGTTTTATTCCTTATTCCGAAGAGCAACAAGGTCGCTTCAATGAGTCATTGGCAACGTCCGTTTCTCAATATGGTAATTTTGCTGTTTCCATTCCAATACACATTCTGTTTTTAAAACTGAGATTTACAGCTAAGGCTACTAAATCTTGGTCAAGTGGCGTTAGTTTCACAAGTGCAGCCTTGAGAGATATTGATGGTGACGGACGTCCCGATCTTATCATATCCGACGGGGCAAAGCAGCTCGTTGTCTACCGCAACCTTACGGGAAGAACGAACATGCTCCGCTCTGTGACGCTTCCTTTCGGTGGACATATCAATATCAACTATGAGCAGACAACTCCAAGCTACGACTTGCCGGGACGTCGCTGGGTGATGTCATCGGTTGAGACGACAGGTGGATACAAGGAGAACGGAGCAGTACGAAGCAGGAATACTTTTGAATATAGCGGTGGCTATCGTGAGCGTCGTGAGCGTGACTTCTATGGTTTCAAGCAGGTACGTACCAACCAGATGGACACTGAGAACGGTGACAGACTCTACCGTTACTCCGTACAGACCTATGGCAGGAACAGGGATTACTATGCTCATGGGCTTGTTACGAGTGAATATCTCTATACCGCTGATGGAAAGAAACTGCAGGGAGCTGTCTATGACTACGACCTGAAGACACTCGCCGTTGGTCATAACACGGCTGACGCTGTTGTCTTCCCTGCCCTAAAGACGCTTGTTCAGAGTAACTTTGATGTAGCCAGTGGGGACAGCCTGTCGGTTGCTGTCAACAATACTTACGATGACTATGGTAACCTGCAGGGATATAAGGAGACGACAACGGGCTATAGCTTAGAGGCAAACATCAATTATCATAAGATAGCCGACAAGTATATCGTCAGTGTCCCGAACCATATCACTGTCAGCAGTGGCGGTAAGACTTACCGTGAACGCTCAACGAAGGTGGACGGCAACGGTGAGATAACGGAGATCATGCTCCATAACGGTGACAAGCCTTCTGTCTATAACATGACTTACGATGGCTATGGTAACATCACACGCATGACGAAGCCGGAGAACTACAATCATCAGCGCATGTTCTATGCCTATACGTATGACGACCGCTATCACAGTCTTGTGACAAGTGTCAAGGATGCATACGGCTATAGCTCCAGCACGGCTTATGATGGTCTTTGGAATGCTCCGTCTGTAACGACCGACCTTAACGGACAGAAGATGGAATACACCTACGATGCACTGGGCAGACAGATGACCATCCGTGCTCCGTATGAGATAGAGAGCGGTCAGCCGTTTACTATCCGCTTTGAGTACTTCCCTGCAGAACGCAAGGCACATACCATCCATTATTCTAAGGAAGGCAACATAGATACCTATACCTTTGCCGACTCGCTGATGCGTGCCGTCCAGACGAAGCAGACTGGTGTGGTTTGGTCTGGTGGCAGCAATCAAAAGGTCTCCATCGTCAGTGGAAGGGCTGTCATCGACGCCTTTGGACGTAATATTGCGGCTTATTACCCAATGACGGAGAGCCATGGTAACATCGGCACTTACAACCATGCTACGGGTGATCTGCAGGCAAAGACGGAGTATGATGCGCACGACCGTACCACGCGTGTTACGCTTGCTGATGGCAGTGTGACACGTACGGCTTACTCTATCGGCAGCCATGACGGTGAACCGATGCTCCAGACAACGGTCACGGATGCTCTGGGACGACATGCGGAGAGCTATACCGATGCCAAGGGACGCAACCGTGAAACGGTGCAGCATGCCCGTGGTGAGGATATCACGGTGAAGTACAGCTATGACCCTGTCGGACAGGTGATGACGGTTCAGCATCCTAATGGCAGGGAGACGAAGTATGTCTACGACCTGCTCGGTCGGAAACTGATGGTGAATCATCCTGATGCGGGTGAGACGGATATGACCTATGATGCGGCAGGCAACCTCCTGACGAAGCTCACGGCAGAGCTTAGGAAGTCGATATCTGACAAGGGTTACATCTCTTACACCTACGATTATGAGCGACTTCATGAGGTGCTTTATCCTGAAAACCTCTTCAACCGTGTTACTTATACCTATGGTAAGGCTGGCGATAAGTATAACCGTGCCGGTCGTCTTGCCCTCGTTGAGGATGCTTCGGGCGGTGAAGCGTATTACTACGGCAGACAGGGTGAGGTGACAAAGACCGTCCGTACGGTCATGGCGAGCGTGGCGGATATCAGGACTTATGTCTATGGTGCTACCTATGACAGCTGGAACCGTGTACGGACGATGACTTATCCTGACGGTGAAGTGGTAACCTATCACTACAATGCTGCAGGACAGGTGGAGAGCATGACGAGCAATAAACAGGGACGTCAGAGCGTTATTGTTGACAGGATAGGTTACGACAAGGAGGGTCATACGGTCTATACGAAGCTCGGTAATGGCACGGAGACTACCTATACCTACGACAGGCAGCGTGAACGTCTGCAGGTGATGAACCTTACAGCGGACGGTCAGACTGTGATGGAGAACAGGTATCAGTATGATGCCGTGGACAATATCCTCGGTATCACGAATGCCGCCAACCCAACGTCGCTGACGAAAATCAACAAGGCGAAGCTGGGAGGAAGGAGTTCGCATACGTATGAGTATGACGAGCTGAACCGCCTTGTCCACGCAAACGGTAAGGCTAAGCGTGCATCGTATGATATGGTGATGTCGTTCGGACGGATGAGTGAACCACTGACAAAAGTTCAGAAGGTGGACTCAACGACAACTGCGAAGTCTTATAACTTTGCTTATAAGTATGAGGACAGCAACCACCCGACGGCTCCAACGCAGATTGGGCACGATCATTACACATATGATGCCAATGGTAATCCAACGCTGGTAACGAATGATTCAACGAATACTACCCGTGAGATGTACTGGGACGAGGACAACCGCCTGATGGTCTTAAGCGATAACGGTAAGACAAGCCGTTACACTTACAACGCTGCCGGTGAGCGTATCATGAAGAGTTACGGTACGATGGAGGGTGTTTATATCAATGGAGCACCGCAGGGAATCACGTTCCACGAGACGGATAACTTCACGCTCTACCCTGCTTCGATAATCAGCATCAACAAGAATCGCTTTACGAAGCATTACTTCATTGGTGACAAACGAGTTGCTTCAAGGATAGGAACAGGTCTGTTTAACAACGTCTATGGAAGAAACGGCTCATACGTAACCGCTGGTCAGCAGGACTATGCTGAACGCATGAATCAGATACAGAAGCAGAAAGAGGCATACTACAAGCAGCAGGGCATTGCCCCTGGTGTTCCTACAATGAAGGGTGCGTATGGTGACCCGGAGAATACAAAACGAGGATATAACTCTATCATTGACACACTCGGCAACCACGATGTGCCACAGGGTTGGATTCAGACTCCACGCTCCAACACCACACCGAATATCACCCCCGGTCCACCTGTAAGTTGGAATGACCCAACCAACCCTGATGACCCACAGGCTGGATATGGCTATATTCTAAACGACACTACAAAGGAGGAGACCTTCTTCTATCATAGTGACCACCTTGGCTCAACGTCTTACATCACGGATGACCACGCCAACATCACACAATATGATGCATATCTTCCATACGGTGAACTCCTTGTAGACGAGCACTCATCGAGTGAAGACCTACCGTATAAATTCAACGGCAAACAATTCGATGAAGAGACAGGGTTGTACTATTATGGTGCAAGGTACATGAATCCTATGACAAGTATTTGGTATGGGGTGGATGTTTTCCAAGAGAATAAAGCAGACGTAGCTTCTTATCTATATTGCTTCGGAAATCCTATTAATCTAACAGATCCAGATGGAAACTGGGAGCGTGATAGGCATGGTAATTTGATAGCTCAGAAAGGTGATAATGCCGTGACTTATGCGAAATATACGGGGATATCAAATAAAGATGCTCTTAAAATTTTATTAGCAAATGGTATCACAATTAATTCTAAAGGAGTGCTAAGTCTAAAAGTTGGTGATGTTATTAAAAATAATGCTTTCCCAAGATCTCAGAATATTTTGAAAAATGGCTCAACAGCCAATGCTATTCCTAGTAATTCTAATCATTCATTGACATATGGGAAATATAAGTTTAATATAAATGCAGCTGTAAGCACATTAGATAAAAATGCAAATTCATGTTCTCTTGGTAAATGTGCAAAGTATGTCAGACTTGCCCTGGAAGGCGGAGGTTTCAATACTGCTGGACACCCTGTAGATGCAAAGGATTATAATAACTTTCTGAGAGTACGAGGGTGGCAAGTTGTGAGTACCAGTCAAGACTTTCGACCTCAAAAGGGTGATATTGCTGTATTTAGAGATTTTCAAGGAGACAAAAGGTATCATTCAGCTGGCCATATTCAAATGTTTAATGGCGATAGGTGGATTTCCGATTTCAGACAAAATGGTTTTTGGGCAGGAGGTGATTATAGACGTCACCACCCCTCATTTGTAATATTAAGATTCGGCAGAAAAGAGTAAAAAATGAAAAAGTCAATTCTATTTTTGGTTTTTGCATCACTGATAAGTGGATGCAAGTTGGCAAGTTCTAAAAGCATTGTATCCAATAAATGCAATGAGAAAGTCATTTATGCTAAAAGAAAAAAAATGAAGGATGATATAGATAAAAGAGTATTTTCCTTTTATCGGGAATTTCTTAGTAAGTATATCTTAACAGATAAGAATCCATATGTAATAGGATCTTTGAAAAATAAATTTAGCAAAAGCTTACTACATCGTCTTCATGAATGGTATATAGAAGAATATGATGATTCTGATGGACAAGGGCTTGCTTTGTGGCTATTTCGAGTTGGAGGACAAGATCCCGATAATCAAGACATGCTTTCATCACTAAAAATGGAACAGCTTGGACATGACTGGTACAAAATAAAATTGCGTGATAAAAAGAAATGGGGAGAATACAAAGTAAAAATAATAAAACATAATAACAGTTTTGTTATTGATGACCTTATAAATAATAATATTCTCTTATAGAAGTTTAACTTACGAAAAACGTAAGTCTTTGCATTCTAAATATAGAAGCATTTGTCTCATCGAGGAAAGGCATATTTGTAAACTGGATAGGAACGGGTATGTTCAACAATGTCTATGGACGCAACGGTTCATACGTAACTGCTGGTCAGCAGGACTATGCTGAACGTATGAATCAGATCCAAACACAGAAGGAAGCATACTATAAGAAGGTAGGTGTAGCTCCTGGTGTACCTACAATGAAGGGTGCGTATGGTGACCCAGAGAATACAGGTGTTGGTTATAATGCCGTCCTCACAGAACTTGGCAACCACGATGTGCCACAGGGTTGGATTCAGACTCCACGCCCCAACACCACAC
>ERZ1036438.478-NODE-478-length-15501-cov-6.267318_pt1 | contig 15501 bp, 16 predicted proteins | sample MGYA00514224_ERZ1036438 | MGnify/ENA primary metagenome ERZ1036438 (study PRJEB33795, sample SAMN09464924) | human gut metagenome | host: Homo sapiens | place: USA: Stanford, California | collected 2016-07 | study: EMG produced TPA metagenomics assembly of the...
AAAACTCTTGTTTGGTGTTGAAAACTTGAGTTTTTCACTTCCAATCTGGAGCATAAAGTGCCGACGCGTTCTCGTATATTCATTTTTCTTTGTTTTGGACTGCAAATATAGCAAAAGGCAGAGAATCTTTCCCTGCCTTTACGTCTAATCTTTTAAAGAGCACATTGATAATCAGATGACTATTCTGACATCTCCCGATTTGGATCATTACGGTTCTTTACTATTACAAACAACCAAACACATGAACACAAATAAAGAATAAAGTACCATACGGTATATCTCACTGTCACATCGTGTTGTTCAAATATCTTATCGCATTCTTTGTCGTAAAATAGTTTTATCTTTTTGGAAGAGAAAGATTTACATTGACTCGCAGTAATTCCTACGTAATATTGTTTTGCATTGAACTCTATTAGAAGGTTTGAGCCACCCCGATAACCACCACTACAATTAATTTCCAGTACTGAGAAATTAGTTATCGCTTTCCCGCAGCTTACAATAGTCTTTTTATGACTGTACGATAGCCAAGCATATATAAAGATGGCCAATAAGGCAATATTTAAGAATATGACTTTTTTCATTTAATATTTGTTTTTCTTTTTATTCTGATAACTCCCGATTTGGAGCATTACTGCAATTTTACTATACGCTTAAAAATGAAATAACCGATAATATTTTTATCTATATCCTCAAAAGTGACACCTGTTTTATTTAAATAGTGAAGCAAAATTTCTTTATTCAGTCGTTCTCTACGTATTCGCCTTTTGTAGAATCTTTCCTCCTCTATTTTGTTTTTGGGCCCTTTTTCATAGAATATCCATTTATCCTCTTTATAGTTTAGGACGTCCCTGTCTGGTCCTTGTATAGGAGAGTAATGAAACAGAAAAAATGGAGATTCGGTACTAGACGAAAACGCAAATTGATAAAAGCTACAGCATAGTTTCAAATGAAGAACATTGCATAATGTTTGTCTTCCATCAGCAGAATTTGATATAAAAAAAATTTTACTTGGGTATTGTTTAACTTTCCAAAAACAGAAAATATCATCATGTTCTCCATCTATAAAAGGATTTACAAACTCTGAAATGGAGAATGGTTTTGCGATAAACTTTGCTCTACCTTCTTGGATATCCTTATTAAATATCTCTCTGACAGCATTTTTTATAGCTGACAGAGAGTTTATCTCGAAAAAAGAGAATATTATGAAATCAAAATTATCTTCCACGTCCTACTTTATAAAATTTATTTCTTGCATTTGGATCGTTTGTGGGCAATACTTTTTTATGCTGTTGCATAGACCTATTATGGGTATCATATTCTACATTAGTATGGATACCGTTTTTATCAAATTGTACATCTGTTCTATTCCTGCCTACAGTATTCCCATGAATATCAACCTGACGTTGATTATACGTAAACTTCATTAACAACAGGCCCATTTGTAGAATTAAGTATGCACTAAATTAATTCTGCCAACGGGTTATTATTACTAATCTGATATTTTATAAACCTATCATTCAAACAATAAATTTTAATAATATTCCCATTTATCTCGATTTTTTTATATGTATCTGGTAATGGTATAATATCTATTATTTTATATTTTTGTATATCTACAATAACAATTTCAAGTTCAGTTGCAACCAATATATATATACCAAACTCTACCATTTCATAAAAAAGAAACATTAAATTAAAAAACATAATCCTACGTTTCTCCTCAAAATCATAGATAGCAAAATTCTGGTCAACTCCTATAGAATATATTTTATTTGATATTTTAAGAAACTGAGGTAATAATAAGTCGCTTGACCAAACAATTTTTGCATATGAGCAAGAAACTGTTATTTTCCCAAATTTTCGATTAAATTCATTGTGAGAATTATCAAAAACAGAGTTACAATTTAATTCTTCATAAGCATGCTTGTCAATAATTTCAAATTTCATTTCGTTTTATAAATTTTAGCCGACGCGTTCTCGTATATTCATTTTTCTTTGTTTTGGACTACAAATATAGCAAAAGGCAGAGAATCTATCCCTGCCACTACGCATATATTATTGAAGAAAACTCTTAGAACTCAAGTGATTATTTTAACAACTCCCGTTTTGAATCTTTACCAAATGCATTATTTTTTTTCAACTAAACTTAAATTCTCGATGAAATATATATTTGATGTTAGTGATGTTAATTCTAACTTTAAATCATATTTCTCTCTTAAATCACCTTGTGTATAATCAGTTAAATTTACATTTCGTTTGAAACTAAAACCTTTAAACTTAAACATCACCCCATCTATTCGACCTGTATAGTAGCCATTAAGAGATGTTTTAAATATTTCCAACTTCGAATTATCCTTTCTAATTAATAGGAATGAAAATAGAACAAAATATAATATTAAAAATAACTTCAACATCCTCATTAACAGAGTAAAACTTTTTAATTTACTATTAGCATTTTTGACAAATATAGTCAAAAATGCTAATAGTAAAATTATAATATAATAAAGATACGTTGTCACCAAAGTAGAATAGTAATAGTAAAATGATATTGTACCAATTATCATAAAAAAAATATTATCAAATTTTTTATTCCTCATTTTTATTATTTCTTTTATCACTATTATTACTACCTGTAGTCGCTTTAACAGATTTTACTACTATGTCTGTTTGAACTTTTACTCTCGTCTTTTCTTTTACATATTTTCTTGCATTTGAATTATCTTTTCACTTATGTAACATTATTCTTTCCTGCTTATTGCTCACGGCTTTTGATACCCATATATAGGTAATGATACACACTCTTATAATGGTATTCTGGCATAGCCTTACATGATTGCTTATTTTCCATTCGACCATTTGTTGTCTTTAGAATTATATACCTTATAATCATCAAATCCTATACAAAAATAAAGCTTATATGTATTGCTATCAACTTTCTCATAATATGGCCCAGTGGACATTGTTTCCTTTTCACCTAAAGACTCCAAGTTATTTGGTAATCGTTTATGAATGCTTCTGTAGCGTTCTATCTTATCTATAAAGACTTGCCCTTCATTTTCATATATTCTATTTTCTCTATACTGCATATAACGAATTCCACCAAGTATAGTAAGAATTACAACTAAAATGATAAGCACCTTCTTCATATTCATAATAGTATAAATTAACGTGAAATAACGAGCTGCGTAACCGAGTTTATGCGTTGCTGCATGGGACATTCTGTAGAATGAGGAGTGAAAAGTAGGGCGTTCTTGGCTATAATCCTTGTAAGACGATTGCAACCATCTGAACGTCAGCTGGTTATAAAAATATAAAAAGCCATTCCAATAGCATAGAGATTAGGGCCCAAAGTCATAGAGATTGGGCTGTAAAGTCATGGAGATTGGCCTCCAATAGCATGGAGATTAAAATCCCGTCATAAACACCCTTCCCATCCAAGTCATTCTTTTGTGTTTTCTCCCGTGTATTCTAAAATCCGCTGTTCCAATTCTTCGTGCTTGGGCCCTACAATGATTTGGGGCTTTCCTTTTGTCGGAATCACTAAGAGAGTGGGGAGGGCACCAATGTCTAAATCGTCCGGCAATTTCTTCTCTTGGTCATAATTAACCTTATAAAACTTAATTTTTCCAGCGTATTTTTTGGCCAACTCGTCAATCAATGGCGACAAGCGTTTGCACGGTATGCACCAGTTGGCCCAAAAGTCGATAACGCACGGCACACTGTCGCGATAGGCATAAGGCGTGGAAGCCGTGTAATCCCACACATGATCTAAGAAATAGGTGCGCCCGATGTCAGTGGGCTTGCCCGTTTCAACGACGATGTCAGATTTGGAAACAGATTTGTAAACGATGGCATTTTCATCGTATGCTTGAAAGTAGATGGATGCTTTCCTGAAATCAACGGACAGCAATCCATGTTGCAAAATGCCGTTGCCTAAGTACGAGTCAGCGGCCTCTTTCGTCGTTGTTATGGCTGTTTCCCATTCCGTATGCGCTATTTTCAGGGAACACGTATTTGCAACACCCAGCTGTTGGCATTGCTCTTGAGAGAGTGTTAGGTCAGACGATTGATCTAAGCGCAAGGGCAGGCTAACGTTCTGTTGATTCACTATGACCGGCAAACGCAATGCTTGTTGAGGAGCTTCGTTCAGCCTTATTCGATTAGACAATTTCATGAAATCGGGTCGATAGGGCGCAGAGATGGTTAATTTTTGATTTTTAGCATCGATGGTAAGCACCACATTGCGAAACATGTCCATGCCCAACAGTCCTTTGACATCCTGCTCACGATAGGTAGCTGGGGCAGATTCCACCGCGAACGACTGTTTTTCGGCATACAAACTTTTGCCTAACGATAGTGTGTGGGTGGTGTTTTGAACCGTTTCGGTCGTTGACTTTTCTTCTTGAAACAGCACAGTATTCTCGTTTAACGCCAACACGAAAAGGGCAGGTTGGTTGTCCAACGTCATGGTCAACGCCATTTCACCATGACGAAGTAATTGATAATCAAACGTCTCTTGCGAAGTGTTGTTCACCTGTGCTTTGGCAGTTGTAGGAATATTGGCCAACAACAATAAGATATAGATAAGTAATGAATGTAAGCGCATCTTGATAATATTATAATTTATGAATGGTAACTTTAAACACTTGGTGATGGCGACGAATCGTCAGTTCGGCCTCCTGATCTTTGATATCCTTAAATATATCAACGATTGTCATTTCACTTAAAGGCAACGCCGTGATGTCAAGGCCGTTGACAGCCGTCACTTCGTCGCCAATTTCAACTTGTGGTTGGGTGGTTCCCCATATCGTAGTAACCTCAAAACGCTGATTGGCTGGCAAAATTCCCACATTCCATGTTTGCTTTTTATTTGCGAAATCGGCTGTGGAAGTTTCGTAGGGTTGGAAATAGAACCTACCTCGCGGATAGTCAATGGTTACTGTGCCATACTGCAAAAGTTCGGCTCCTAAAATTGTGGGGATGCCCGCTGCCGCCATTGCCGACGTATTTTCAAACTTTTTACCGCTGATGGTAAACGGCGCCATGCGTACATATTTCAAAGGTTTCGGCTTGGCCAATCCCTCTAATCCGGCACCCACAGAACCCACTCCCTCGCAGGTAATGGTGGCAGCTTGCGCCTGCGAAAGACGCTGAAAGTCATCTTCACTCAGCGTGAGCAGTTCTGGAACGCCCGTGTCAAACATCATCTGTACGGATTGATTGTTGAAGGTTAATGGAAAATTGACGTGCCATGTTGGCGAATAGTCCAAGGGAATGCCGTCAGACAGTTTAAGTCCTTTTGGGCGATAGGGATAAAATAGGCGAAGTTGTTGCGCATGTCCGTCGATACTAATCACCACATCTTTAAACGCATCGCCACCAAGAATGCCCACAACGCCTAAGTCACGAAAGCCTTGTATCTCGGGCAAAGCAATGGTGTTGAGGGTGGTAAAGCGCAAATATCTGCCTATCTTCACCTCCGGCAAGGTAGCTTTTGAATAACTGTTGGCCTGTCCGTTCATGTCGGTTGTTACCTGTTGGCCACCTGTCAACTCACCCTTTGCCTGTTCTACCTCACGCCACATGGTGGCTGTCTGTCCGCCCGTGTCTAAGATATATTTATGGCAACGCCCCTTCACTTCAACCGGAATGATGATTCGTCCATACTTCACCTCGTACGCAATGGTGTCTGCATAACGATTGACTGCCGTCGTCTGGGCAAGACACGACATGGGATTGATAGCCAAAAACGTGAGAACCAGTGTTACAATATATTTCATAGCCAGCGTTGAATGATTGATTTGAAATGTATTTCAATAAGATTGCTTGATGTTACTTCATCAATGAATGGGCCACACGCCTTGTTGATTTATTTCCTGGTGCTGTTTTTTTCTTGCAATACTTTTTTCACTGCGTTTGCCACATTGACGATGCCACCCGAGATGGAAATGTCTGAATACGTAAAGAGGTCGTTCACCTTACGGTCGTTCACCACAATCGTTTTCTCTATTTCCATGTCTTGCATGGGTGTCACGGTGTTGTTGAGTAACTCGCGAACCTCTGCAGCGGTGAGTTTGGGGAAGTAAGACCTTACCAATGCGGCGGCCCCGGCCAAGGTTGCGGCAGCCATTCCTGTGCCGGTAGACAGACCATACGTGTTTCCCACCCCTGCGCTGTATATTTCTTTTCCTGGTGCGTGAATGTCCAATTCGGTTTTTCCATAGTTGGCTTTCAACGATGGCTTGCCCAACTTGTCACTGGGTGCGACAATCATCAAGTTGGTTAGTTCATGACCGGCAATCATCTTCCGGTTAGGATAATAAGTGGTTTTTTGCAAATCTTGCGCACTCTCTGTCACCGGAACAATCGCCAGTACATCGTGCTGTTCGGCGTAGTAAAGTGCGTCGGCAATCCACTTGCGCTCTACGGGAGGGAACAACGTATTCTGCGATGGCAGCAACATTACCTTAGCTCCATGGTCAACAGCATATCTTATGGCCAATGCCACGTCTTTTAAATAAGGGTCTCCAGCAGTCGTTGCACGCAAGGGCATGATGTGGGCAGCATTGCAAATGCCGTCGGCTCCCTTACCATTGCCACGGATGGCCGCGATGATAGATGCCTCCATGGTACCTACGTTTGCGTCTTCGGTCAGCAAATCGGCATTACCGTAATGGTTGTCAAGCAAGTTATAGGGGTCATCTCCCACGATGGACTGTCTGTTATCGGTGCTGTGTTTCTGCAAATAGGCTTCGTATTCCTGCTGCGCTTGCTTGATAGGTGTACCCGCCATTTCTACATCATATATCTTCTTCCACGAATTAGTCTTTGCCAAGGGGAAGCTGTAACCTAAAATCATGAACGCCATGTCTGACAATAAATCTTTCGGAGCATTCTTGTCATACAGCGTCTCGAACTCTTTTTGCGTAATTTCTTGACCAGGGAACCGTTCTTTCAGCTTCTTGTCAAACACCTTGGTATAGTGTTTCACCATCTTGGCAGCCAAGATTCCGGCGTAACGTGAAGCCAATGGCGATTCGTACACGATGGTGTCACGATAGTAATGGTACTCCTGGACGTTTGCAGGCGGTGCCACTTCTACCATCTCATCGCCTTGGAAGCGAAAGAAACGCTTGCCGTCTGATATGTAGTCGGCATACTTTTCTCGTAGTCTAAAGTATTCACGATCGCCTTGGTTCATGGTGGAAGTCATGGAAATCGTGGTTCCGTCTTTGTCAATCCCGCCAAGGAAATTCCATCCATGCACGTCATCAACCAGTCCGTTGCCATCATCATCCTTTCCATTCAGTTTCTCTTTTTTGTTCTGCCAAAGCATGGTTTGGTAATCCTCGTGCATCAAATCGATGCCCGACCCGATGAGTGCTACCGTGATGGGTTTGGCTTTTCGGCCTTGAAGCAAACGATAAGCCTCGTTCACTCCAATACCATAAACCTTATCTTGGGTAGGAGAGAGATTGTACCAATCCAGCTCTTTCTGCGGTAACTCTTGTGAATGAATTTTGACAATGCTTACTGGTTGAAACAAGAGGCATAAGGCCAGTAAACCGATGTGATAGAACTTAAAATTTTTCATAATTGATGTTGATGAATGATATATTGTGAGTTTAATTCGTTAAATGTGATTCTCGTACAACGAAGTGTGAGGAACTACCGTGCAGTTGCCATGTCGCCAATGCGCTGAAGGTCAACTTTGAAGTTGTTTTTAAAGTAGTTAATCACCACTTCGTACTTTTGTTTAACCTTTTGATGAGACAATAATCCATCCGCTGTTTGCAACTCGCTGGCAGGCGTAGATACGATTGTTTGCAAATAGTCGTACCAATCTTCGCGCACACTGTTTTTATGTCGGTCGTCTATAAAACCCGCATCCAGACTTCCATCCACATCTGTACCGTAGGTAGATATGGCAGCAAACGCCTCTGGAATGGCTTCACGGAGGGCACCTCTGTTGATGGTAGGATAAATACGGCGCAACAACAATTTGCAAAGCTCGATGCGAAATTCGTCTTTCTCTTGTCGTGTCATCTTCTCAATAGCACTATTTCCATGATTCACGGCAAAGAATTCGTATCCTTCAAACGCATTGACAGGCTTATAATCGTCATGAGTTGGTTCTGTTGTATATCCTCCTTCTAAATAATACAGCTCGCTGCAAAGCAGAATACGAAGTGGTAAATGTTTCTTCAAAAAGCTGCTTGGAAAGAGGTTCAAGAACTCTGTCTGCAACATTTTTACTTGCTCTCCCACATATTTCTCGTCAGGTAGCTGGTATAAATACCCTTCATCAGCCATTCGTTCTTTGCTCCACAGATAGTTTCTCGTTACGCCCCAATCGAATTCCGAAGGTTGGTATTTATAAAGAACCAATGTGCCTGTTTGCTCAAAGATACGCTGAATGGCTGCATCGTATGGATGGTTACCTTGCGGTAGGCGATGAGATTCGAAAGCGTCCTTCTGCTTTTGAATAGACGAAATGGGGTCTTCATTACCACAGCTGATGAGGAGAAAAGCTGTTAGTATGTATAAAAAATAATGTTTCATCTTGTCAATTGTTTATCAATAAATCCAATTCCGGATTGCGTTGTCTTACTTCTAATGGAATGGGCAATACATATTTGCTGCTATTTTGTTCCAGCTTGTAAGTTGTGGTTTGTCCACTCACGATGGAAAATTTGTGTTCGATGGCTGGCATTCCTTGTCGTTTTAAGTCAAACCAACGATGATCTTCAAAGCAGAGTTCACGTCTGCGTTCTTGCAAACAGAAGTCAATGAGCTTGTTAGCATCTGTGATGTTGATGGGTTGATAGGTACCCGTGAAACGAGATGCGCGTAAAGTGTTCAGGTCACTTAATGCGGCTTGTCTTAGTTTCTCATCCTTATTTTGTAAATACAAGCGTGCGTTTGCTTCTGCCCGGTTGAGATATGCCTCGGCAACGCGCATTCCCTTGGTGGGATTTTGCGGCACTTTGTCGCTTTTACGTCCTACCAAGAGATGTTTTTCTGGCATGAAACCATTCATGGTAAGATAACTGTAGAAGTAAGCTTCACGCCGGATGTCATTGGGCTCGTAAAGTGATTCCAAGGTTTTGCTAACCGTAAAAGCGGGCAATTTGCCGAAGTCGATGTGCGGATTGATACCTACAAAGAACGCATCATATTCGCCATTGATAGAATATCCCCATATCAATTCAGGACTGTCACTATTGTACACTCCCCCTTTTGCCATGTCGTACAACACAATACCTTGCCAATCGTCGTATGTATAGTATTTGCTTAGCTGCCTTAGTGTAGGCTTTTGGGCGATGACGGCATTGCTGTAGCGTGCCGACTCAGCCCATTTGCCTTCGTATAAGTAAAGGCGTGAGAGCAAAAGGTCAACAAATAAAGGTGATACGGTGTAGACGCTGGCTTTATACTCACCGCAACTCTTCCACAGTTTTTGAGAGGTTAACAGGTCTTTTTCTATTTGTTGATAAACCTCTTCCACGGTGTTACGCTTAGGAAACTCATCTTTTACCGTCGATTTCAGTATTAATGGAACCCCCAAAGCGTTATTCAATGCTGGGTTAGCTGTATTGTAAGCAGGTGCGAAAGTGTTGACAAGCAAGAAATAATAAAACGAACGAAGTGCCAAGGCCTCTGCCTCTATCTTTTGTTTAGCTATGGTTGAGCCTGAAACTTTTGGCAACTGATCGATCACTACGTTGCAACCATTGATCCAATGATACAACTGTTGCCACGAATTGCTCCAGGGAATGTTGTTCTTTTGCATTTGCTCAAACATGTCATTAGCCCATGTGAATACGGCTGCTCCTGCACGAAGAGCATCTTCCTGATTGGTGGCATCCGAATAATTGCTTTCAACATCGTCTGTCAACAGTTCCAGATATGAAAAAATTGGAGTGTGCGAAGCGTATCCATCGCCTAACAATAACTCTTCCAAGTCGGATGTTGTACTGGGTCGCACCTCGTCTTGACTGCTTTCAGACAAGAAGTCATTACAGCTCGAAAGCAGCAATGCGATGCATGAAATGTATAAATAAATATGCTTTTTCATAAAACTATGTGTCTGATTTATTAAATTCCAATATTCAAAGTCACGCTATAAGTTGGCATAATGGGCTGTGCGCCGGTCGCCACTTCGGGGTCGATACCCTTGTAATCTTTGCTCACCACGATGAACGGATTGCTCACAGAACCACTTATTGACAGATTATTGAGCGACATTCGTTGTATCAATTTCGCAGGAACCGTGTACGACAGCGAAATGTTGTTGCAGCGCATGAACGATGCGTTGACTACTCTTGCTGTAGAATAGTTGTACAAACGATGCGCATATTCGTTCGACCCATTCGGCAAATATACCATGGGTATGTTATGATTAGGAATGGAAGGTATCTGCGTATGCTGCTCATCACCAGGTTTTTGCCAACGGTTCACCATTTCTTTAGACAGATTGCTGTAGGCCGATGGCGTGCTGTTGTTGAGATAATCTTCGCTGAACAAATCGGTTAAGAAGCGTTTTCCGCCCAACGCAATCGAAAAAGAAGAGGAAAGAGTGATAGATTTCCAACGCAATACGGTAGACAAACCGCCCGAAATATCGGGTTCTGTAGTACCTGCATATTTCATGTAAGAGGTAGCATCCAATTTGTCAGCACCCTCCTCAATGGTTGGAATGCGGAAAAGCGGATAACCACCTTGCGCATCTAAGCCTGCGAAATCCCATGCCCAGAAAGCACCAACCGGATAACCTTCTTTGTGAATGGAACCACCCGATGCAGCGCGCCAGTTCTGATTTTCGGCCATCGTCGACTTGATTTCATTGAAGTTTTTCGCCGTGTTAACCGAGATGTTCCAAACCCAGTCCTTGGTTCTGATGGGCGTAAAGGTAGCTGTAAACTCAAATCCATAGTTATTCATGTCGCCTCCATTGATAGGCATGAACATCACGCCATATTCGTATGGTACGGCTTTCGAAACGATAAGGTCGGTTGTATGCTTGGAATAATACTCGGCACTGAAAGCAATTCGGTTTTTCCACACGCCAAAGTCTACCCCCAGGTTAATGCTCTTGGTTTTTTCCCAACGCAAATTATCATAAGGCAACGATTTTATTTTCAGGATGTAACGGCCTGTTCGAAGATCAATGAAGTCGCGCCCACGTCCTAATTCTGCAATCAAATCGGGCCCATAGTTGCTTGCTACATTGCCTTGCCACCCGTACGAGGCGCGGAAATTAAAGTCGCTAATCCAACGAATGTCTTTTATCCATGGCTCGTTGATAATGTTCCAGCGGGCTCCAGCCGACCACACGGGTAAGAAACGGTTACGCTCATCTTGCCCGAAACGGTTGGATGCATCGGAACGAATGCTTGCCGAAAAGATGTAACGCTCATCATAGCTATACATACCCGTGGCAAACATACCCACCGTATTTATCTTACGGTCGATGATAGCGTTATTGAATTGATGGTAAAGATCGTTCTCTATCCAGCGTGAGGCATCCAACGGGTCGATAACCTGACGTGGAGGAAAGATTATAGATTTGCCGCGGTTGGGGAAGTAACCGTACAACGTGGTGTTGTAGCCGTCGTACTTATTGCTTCTAATCTCGCTTCCTGCCATCAAACTCATGCGATGCACGTCACCGAAAATTTTGTTGTACGACAGTGTGCCGCGTAAGGTATAATTGGTGTTGCGATTCTCGGTAGTGTTGAGTTCGCCACCATGAGGCAAGCGAGATTTTTTATATTCCAGTTCGCCAGGCTCATACAGCCCAAATTCGTAACCACGAAGATTGGAAATAAAGAAACTCTGTTCGTCGGCAAACGATGACCCCACCACGTTGGAAAGATTATAGCCAAACAAGCCCTCAAACTGCAATCCCTGCAAGATGGTCCACCGTAAATTGGCAGATAATGCCACAGAATTTGTCGTATTGGTGTTGCCCGTACAATCCATCTCGTGCAAAATGTTGTACATGCGTCGGTTGGCGTCCTGAGATTTCGCATAATAAAACAAACTCCCGTCTTCGTTATAGGCTGGGATGGCACGATTGATGGTAGATGCGTATTGATAAGGATCTACCCTGAAAAAGCCGTTCGTCTTGTTAGAAGCGGCGTTCAGACGCACGCCCAAGTTGATTTTATCGCTCAAACGGGTGTCGATACTCACCGATGCACTGTAATTCTTCGCATCGTTACCAACAGAGATACCGTTAGTGAACGAGCTATTGATGGACGCATAATACTTAAAACGGTCGGTACCACCACTCAAACTAACGCTGTGATTGTGACTAACTGAGTGGCGAAATAACTCCTTAAACCAGTCGGTGTTATTCATGCGAACCTTCTCAACTTCTTGTTGAAACTGTGCGTACGATATCTCTTTGCGCAAATATTGCCCCAGCAATCCTTCGTAACCGATGCGCTCCAACGGTCGGTTGGCTTCGCTCACCAGTCCTCTTCTATAAATTTCTTCGGACACATCTACACGCTCAGAAGAGTTCATCAAGTTCATCTTACTATAATAGATGCGCGGCGCAACGGTCATGCCGCCGCTATAATTAACCGATACTCGGCCGGCTTTGCCTTGTTTGGTGGTGATGATAATGACGCCGTTGGCTGCTTTCACCCCATACATCACAGTTGCCGCCGCATCTTTCAGCACCGATATAGTCATGATGTCGTTGGGACTCAGCCAAGAAATAGAATTTCCCACAAAATTCTTGATCATGTCAAAATTGTCTTGCGAGATGCTTCCTAAGGCATCTAAATCGCGCGGCTTGAAAGGCAACGGATCTTCTTGTATGATGCCATCCACCACCCAGACCGGTTCTTGGTTGCCCAACAAGGTGGAGGTACCACGCACGCGTACTTTCTGAGCCGTACCAACTAATCCGCTGGTGTTTAACACACTGGTTCCCACAAGCTTACCTTGTAGCATCTGCTCAATGCTTTGATGCCCATCGTAAAACAAATCTTCGCTTTTAACGGTATTGGCAGAGCCAATCATCTCATTCTTTCTAATGCGTTGATAGCCCGTCACCACCACTTCATCTATAAGCTCTACCCCGTCTTCCATCAACACTTTCATTTCCTTCTCGCCCTTCCATGGAAGCAACAGGGGCTTCATGCTGGCGTAGGTAAATTGCAATTTTGGGGCGGCTACGTCGGTCTCCAACCTGAAACGTCCTTCCAAATCAGATTGTGTACCCTGCGAGGTTCCTTTGATAAAAATGGTTACTCCTGGCAATGGTTCTTTGTCGGTAGCCGACAATACAATGCCCTGGATAAGGTGCTTGCGTGGCCCATCGTTTGATTTCGCTTCGGTGGTGTGCAGCGAATCTGTCTGAAAATCGTTTTTCATTGAAGCCGCATACACATCAAAGTTTACCGCAGTCATTGGTCCTAATAAGCAACAAGTGATGACAATACTTTTCACAACCCATGTGAAAAGTAACTGTTTTGCCGATTGATTATTTGTCATACATCATCAAAATTTAAAGACATTATCCTTTCTTTGTCTTTGTTATACTTCATTCGAATTACCTTAAAAACAATCTGGTATTCTTAAATAAAGTGCAAATGTAGTAAGAAATATTGCAATAAGTGTGAATTTATCTTCCTTTTTGCAACGTAAAGCACGTTTTATCTTTACGTTAGGCGGCTGAGGGTGGGGTAGAACTGTCGAAAGAATGTCACTGTTAAACTCCCGTTGGCGCATTTTATCTCATTTCGACAACGAGGGTAACGTTGCCCATCACGTTGTGATTTTTTACCAATTATCGCTCCAAAAACGGCATCTGCAAATTGACAAAATAGAAAAAAATGATAGGCAAACAGGGTGCAAATAGGCGATTGTTTGGTGAGAAAAATCGCATTTTTCACTAAAAACAATGCTTTTTCTCCATTAAAACCATCCTTTTGTCCGTTAATCTGCAACGTATTGCAGGTCAAAGTCATGTGAATTGGCCTCTTAAAGCTATGATATTTGACCTGGAAAGATAGGAAACTCCCGCTTCTTTGATAAGTGATTCGCGTAAAGTATTGGCTATTAGCGATATATGAAAGTCGCTTATTTTGGGCGTATTTGTGACCAGCGGCGAGGTTGTTTGCAAATTCGCTAAGCATGGAGAGGTGCGTTGTCAAGAAAAATCGGAGTAAGGGAGGGATTTAGTTGACGAGTTGACAAGTTGACGAGTTGACAAGTTGTTAGTTCTTTAGTTCACAAGTTGACGAGTTCTTCAGTTGACAAGTTGACGAGTAAACGAGTTGACAAGTTGTTAGCTACTGTGCTCATGACAGCTAATACCAAGTTGACAAATTGGCAAGTTCACGAGTTGATGGGCAGTTAGCATCTTTGCTGATGTTCGCTAACTCCCATTAACTCCTGCTAACTCCCATTAACTCCCGTCAACTTCCGTTGCCTCTGAGCTATTTTTTCTTGTTCCTATTGGCGCGCTGTTGGCGGTATTTGGCCTTCTGACGGGCCGACCCACTGCCGTGCGCGCCAGTGATGTACTGCTTTTTCTTGGCTTTGGTCTTTACCTTTCCATCGTCCTTTTGCTCTTTCGGTGGTTTGCGAAACACCAAGCCATTCTCTAAAATATCGTCAAAATCGTTCATGTCTGTAGGTGTGATATCTGTTAATGATGGAACAGTCGTACGCCTGTCATGGCCATGGCGATACCATATTTATCGCATGTCTCAATGACATGGTCGTCGCGAATGGAGCCTCCGGCTTGGGCGATGTACGCTACACCGCTCTTGTGCGCGCGCTCAATGTTGTCACCAAAGGGGAAGAAGGCGTCGCTGCCCAAGGCCACTTGCTTGTTTTGGGCTATCCAAACCTTCTTTTCATCAGCGGTGAGCGGCGCCGGTTTGGTGGTGAAGAAGTGTTGCCAAACGCCGTCTTGCAGCAAATCTTCGCATTCGTCACCGATGTACAGGTCAATGGTGTTGTCACGATCGGCACGGCGAATGTCTTCCTTGAAGGGCAAATCCATGACCTTTGGGCATTGGCGCAGCCACCAGGTGTCGGCTTTTTGCCCCGCCAGACGTGTGCAATGGATGCGGCTCTGCTGTCCGGCACCGATGCCGATGGCCTGTCCGTCCTTCACATAGCATACGCTGTTGCTCTGAGTGTACTTGAGGATGATGAGGGCGATGATGAGATCACGCTTGGCTTCATCGCTGAAATGCTTGTTCTTGGTGGGGATGTGCATGAAGAGTAAATCGTCATCAAGTTTGATGTCATTGCGTCCCTGCTCGAATGTAATGCCGAAAATCTGTCGCCGTTCGATGGGTGCGGGGACGTAATTGGCATCTATTTGGATGACATTATAAGTGCCTTTGCGCTTTTGTTTTAAGATGTCGAGCGCCTCTGGCGTATAACCGGGTGCGATAACACCATCGCTCACCTCCCGCTTAATCAATGTGGCGGTGGCAGCATCGCAGATGTCGCTCAGTGCTACAA
>ERZ1036438.488-NODE-488-length-15318-cov-36.042652_pt1 | contig 15318 bp, 13 predicted proteins | sample MGYA00514224_ERZ1036438 | MGnify/ENA primary metagenome ERZ1036438 (study PRJEB33795, sample SAMN09464924) | human gut metagenome | host: Homo sapiens | place: USA: Stanford, California | collected 2016-07 | study: EMG produced TPA metagenomics assembly of the...
GCGAGCCGTTGAGGCGAGCCGTTGAGGCGAGCCGTTGAGGCGAGCCGTTGAGGCGAGCCGTTGAGGCGCTTCATTATTTGAATCTTCGGCAAAGCCGAAGACCAGCGATACCGTCACCTCTTCACCTTCAGGAAAAGGAACAGTACCCTCCGGACGATCTTCACATCCACTCAACCCTCCAAGAAGCGTCATGCCTCCCAAGAGCATTAACCATTTATTCTTCCAAATCTGTTTCATATCATTATTATTCTTGTACACATCGAAACGGATAAGGCTCACCGATCATTCCCCAAGCATTATTCGGAGTACTCAATTCTCCTGCTGCTATTTTTGTATAATATATCCGGTAATTATTGCCATTCTTTGCTATCGTATTCGTTCCTTCGTATCCGGCTGCACTTCCATTAAATATCAATTTTCCATCGCTAAAGGATCGGTATGCCGTAACCGGAAACCAGGCTGTATTATCTTCTGTACGAAGAGAGGGCACACCATTCCCACCGGATACATTATACAGACGTCCACCCCGATCGTGTGTACTACCATTTTCCACAAACGTTCCATTCACATTAAACCAATATGCCTGGCTCGTGCCCCAGCCATTATACACTGTTTGATGGGGAATCTTCCATCCTGCCGGACAAGGGTCATAAAGAGTTTTAGAGTTATTATACAAATACTGATAGTCCGCAGTAGTTTCATTCAAACTATACCAAGAGCATTTGCTTTGGTTCTGATCGCTGCTCGAACCTGTTATAATATGGTCGGGATGTTCAATGACATATTGCAGCGTATTGCCATTTACTAATGTAATATTGGAGTAAGCGACCTTTCCCAGTTGTACCCCTCGTCCTTCTCCATCATAAATAACATTGAGTTCATTCGCCGTTCCGTCTGTCGACCCCAAGAACGGATCCTTGCGTCCCCAATAGTACAAATAGCCTATCCGCCTTGCAAATTCCAGCAATGAAGCATTCTCACCGGGAAATCCTCCGGCAGTCGCACACAGATTCCGGTCCATAATCACCTTCCCGACATGCATTCCACTGCTTTTGAAAGCCGCAGTGGCATATTGATGCACGCTTCCGTTCTGTGTCAACTGTTGTGCCTGGGCATAAGTGACAGAGGAAGTAATCCCCTGCGGTACATAATCGGTTATCCAGAGATGCCAGCTCCATACTATTTTACTGCCGGAATAGGCGGCAATCAAGGCATTTCCTCCTTTGCTCACCGGCACTTTGACGTGGATACGGGCTTTTTGCAAATCACCTCCGTCAGTGATACGCGCCAGATTCGAATGGTCGTCTCCACTGATGGCATACCCCATCACCAAATCGCCCGATGTAGCATCGTCTTTCGTCTGCCAGACCAACTTAACATCCGTTATTTTTTTGTTATCGGCCAGCGTCGAACCATCCGTCAGATGTGTATTCCAACCACTCAGCGGAACATTGTAACCATTCATCTTCGCTTCATGCTTATACGGATTAAAACAGATATTCGTACCGGGTTTCATCATGAAGCAGTTGGATGTCTCCACCAGATTGGTGCTTTGCACCGGACTTTGATCCAGCAGTTGAATGCGTTTATCCGTCTGGTAAGCCGTCGATTTGACGGAAAGTTTCCACGTGTAATCCTTGTTTTCATAGAGGTTGAAGTCCGTTGATTCCTGTCCGCCCAAGTAAGCACGATAATAGAGCCGTTCTTTCTTGACGGCATTGTCCACCACCAGTTCTACATACGATGCGGCGGTGGGGGCATTCTCTTTTGTACGGTAATAAGGTGAAGTGGCCTTCGCCGAAGTGCCGCGCACGTTGGCAGGTATCCACACGGTCTTCTTTCCCACCGCCAACTCTGAGGCATTCGTCAGCCGATAGTAATCGATAAACTCAACTACTTCGGACGGATAGGTCATACCCCACTGCGTCTCCACCGGTGATGCAAGCAACCGGAAGGCTGCGGGGACCTGGCAAAGCTTCACCTCTTTCAGGGCATAGCCCGCGTTTTTCAGCGCAGCATCTATTTCCCAGTTCACCGTCAGCCGTGTTGCCAGCCGCCTGAGCAGCAGACGGGCGTCATAGCTCCCGTCCGGACTTTGAAGTTTACCATCGCTCGTCACGTTCACGCACGGCAGATGGAGCATATAAGGCATCTTGTTGATATCATCCTGCGTAAAACCTTCGGCGGGAATCGTCTTTTTGAAAAGATCGGCGTCCATCACCTGTTGTTGCACAGTGGCGAGGCTGCCGCCGATACTCGGGGCCGTATTTCCTTTCCCGCGGACAATCACTACCAACTGGCAGTTCGTGGCCGGTGTCAATGTCACCAGGGTAGAGAAATCCGTTCCCGCAGTGATCTGCTCTTTGGATTGCACACTGCCCATCAGAGTCCCGTCAGCCTTATATTGCATCAAATAGAACTGGTACAGCGCATCCGGATGACTCGGTTCCGTTGCACGGGTCCGCACGGCAGGCACCGGCCGGGCAGTGAACGCACCGTCCTGCCCGGAATCACTCCCCCGTGTGTCGGCAGAGGCAGGAAGGTTATACCCGTCCTCTTCATCGGCAAAGCCGAAACACAGGGATACCTCCACGGGCTTCGTGTCGGCATCGACCGGCACGACATCCACCCGCTCTTCACAAGCCGCCATGCCCAATAGGCAGACAAGCACCGGTAGCTTCCACAGATTTTTAGAAGTATGTTTCATATTGGTATGTTTGTTTTAAGTTCACCACAGATTACACGGATTTTCACTGATTAATTATTTATATTTCACTGATAATCAAGTTTAATCGAATCAAAGATTCGGTGTTAATCTGTGAAGATCCAGTATTAATCTGTGAAAATCGGTGTAATCTGTGGTGAATCAAGTTCATTTCTGTCTTTTATTTGAAAACTACATTGTTCACCGGAAGCACCTCCACAGCATCGAACATCACTACGTTGCCGTCCGTGATCGTCACACGCACATCGGCGCTGTTGGCGCCACTGATATTGACGGTGAGGTTATAAAGGTAATCTCTGCGGATGTTGTAGTCAGTCATCAGGTTGCCGCCCAAATGCAGGAGATAGTTCACGCCGATAGGCGCCGATGCTCCTGCATACTTATATTCACCCGACAGCTTGATGTACGTACAGTAGTCCAATGTTCCGTCCGGCCCTTTAGCCGGAATGCTCTTTTCCATAAACGAGGCGGCTGTCCCCATTCCCCGTAAGTTTTCCGGCATATAGAATTTGCAAGGAGAAGACGGACTCAAATCAGTAGTGATCTGAGTTCCAGTTGTGGATGTGATAGCCGTAGAACCATCCTTATCCGCAGGATACTTATCTTTAATACTTCCGCCTCCCCGCGTATAGAGCGCCATATTCGCGGGTACATTGTAGAGGGAGACGGACTTGACGACAAGACTACTCGGATTATCTTTGGCTGCCAGATCTCCCTTTTTATTCCAAGACAAGGAAATCGTGGCGTAAGCCCGCCGCAAGGGAACCACCAGCGGTATTACACCCTGTTTATTAAGATCGGGCGTATATTCCAGCGGCCCCGATGTCAACAGGGACGGCTGGTTGGTATAACCGGAAAAGGGCACCGTTTTCGCCTTCAGTTCCGCTTCGGTTCCGGTGAAGTCTTTCAAGAACGACTCTTCCGCATTGGCAATGACATAGAAGCGACTCTTCGTTTGGGTGAAAGTAGTTTCGCCGGTTGTAATCTCAATCGTCGGAGGAGGATTCTTCCCAGCCTGATCATCCGGAACCGTAAAAAAAGCTTTGTTCTTCAGCGTTGACTTTCCGCCCTCGGTGACGTATTGCAGCACCCAGATCCGGTTAACAGGGATCTGGTTAATCGTTCCGCGGGTATCCACCGTCAGTGCCGGAGGCAGTTTCAGAACTAATCGAAACTCCTCGGAAGTCTCTACGGATTCCTCGCTGCATCCCGCCAGCAAGCCGGAAACCGTCCATAGGCCGGAAACCGCCAGCAGGCAACCGAGTGCCCATTTGCCCGTCCATCGTCGTATGTATTGTCTTTTTGCCATTCTGTTTTGATCTGATTCTAAATATGATAATTGTATATGAATATGCCGGTTATTTTCCCATTTCATCCGAATCGAGCGTTACGGTCGATTCATATTCGCCTATCGCCAACGTCAAGTCAGCGGGGTCGAGTATGCCGTAGAAAGTCAGTGTAAAGGCGAACATATAGGTCATACCCGGCAGCAACACCTTCTGGATCTCCGCCGGATAAGTATTGGTCGTTTTTCTACTTACACCGTTATCATTATAGCCTACCGTCAGGTTCACTTTAAAAGAAATCATAGCCGAACCGTCTACCGGAAGCACCACAACCGGTGTACTTTCTCGTGACTTCTTTATATCATGGGATGCTGTATTATTCGTGAATCCGGTGAAGGACTGAGTAGTGGCAAACGTTTCATTCGCCACCGCCCCCCAGGTAGTACCACCCAACGTGTAAGGCAACGACGCCCGGAGTCCTCCCATCTCGAAGGAGTTCACCACCAGACTGGTAGGAGTAACCGGCTGAAAGTCACCTGCCGCCACACTCACTTTGATCTGTGCTCCCAAGCGTTTAAAGGGAGCCGGCAGCACTACGTCCATCATGTTTTCTCCCGTTTGGTTGGGTTGCACCACAATCCCTTTCAGGCTGGTGTACATAAAGTCTTTTCCGTTCGACACCAGAATCGTACCGTCCGTTTTCAGTTCGGGCACTTCCGTCGAAGAGTTGTACGATACCAGATAAAGGTCGTACGTTCCGCGATACAGATAGAGTTCGCCCGTAGCCACTCCACTCTTTACCGTATATACTTTATGATCCAGCGGTTCCGTCGTCGTGGTAGACGCACCTGCGGGGAAAGCATAGATACAGAAAGTCTTTCCATCCGCCATATCCGTTGCCGCGTCGGCACGGGTCGAAGCCTCGTCCGCCTCCGCCTGGTAAAGAGAGAAGCGGAGCGATACCGGATCTCCCTCCTCCGTGCCGGGTTCCCCGGGAGCCTGTTCCGAACATCCTGTCAGTCCCGGCGCTCCCAGCAAGCAAAGGCAACACCCTATCCAAAGTTTCAGTCTTTTATTCATCGTTTCTTGTTTTAGTTCACCACAGAGTACACAGAGTAACACGGAGTGGATCGTTTTCACCTAAATCCCGATACTCGTGTTCTGGTTCGCATCGTTTTTCCAGTCCTCTATCTGTACCGAGCTCAGCTTACCTCCCATTTTGTCCACCGTAATCAGATAGACATAATGCTTTCCCGCCTCCCACTGCGCTGTCACCGATTGGGTTTCAAACGCATGCGCTTTCTCGGCAGCTTCTCCGTCCACACATACCTTGAGCCGGAACGAGAGCACCGTTTCTTCTTTCGCCATCGGCGCCACGAGGCAGGTCACGTTCGGTCCTTTCTGGTTTTCTTTCAGCTTCAACTCCACGCCACTCGCCTGCGCCAGTGTCAGTGTCGAAATATCCGACAGACTGTTCAGCAATCCGCTTTTCAGGTTCATCGTCCCGATGCCTGTCCGCAGACGGTTGGTTCCGCTCAGCACATCCACCTGTATCAGCTTTAGCGCTTCGGTGGCCGAAGCCGACTTCACGATACGGAAACTGACTTTGGCCAACGCATGCTTCATCTTGAAGCTGACGGTTCTCGAGGAAAGTGTTGCCGTGACGGGGGCTGTCCCCGTATCCGTACCCACACCGTAGAGATAATCGGCCTGCCCGGTAGCGAGAAAATCAGTCAATGACGACGGAAGGTTCACCGCCGTCGTATGTTCACCGTCACCGGACGCTTGGATGGCTGCGGGAGGATAATAGGCGTATAGCAAGGCATCACCCGAAGTGTTGTTAATGATCGTCTGCTTGTCCGGAGTCCAGACTCCTTCTTTCAAGGAGAACTTCATCAGTGGATTGTCTCCGTACGCCGCATGTGGCTTGGTGGCCGATGCGGTAGTGGTGGCATACACGTCCACCTCGGTGATAGCGGTTGCTTCCGCACGGGTGACGCTCTCCTCTCCCTCCACTTCGATCCGCTGCAATTCCAGCGCGCCTTCATCGGTGGCGAATCCGTCGTCCGAGGCGCATGAAGCCGTCAGGCATATCCCCGCTCCGAGGGCAAGCGCCATGTAGAGGCGATTCGCCGGCTTCTTCATTTGATTGTATTTTTGTAGGTTCATATCCGTTTTCGTATCTGTTTTTCATTAAGTGGCGTTTCCCGCGTCTGTCTCCGTTGTCTCTACGAATCGTTCTACGGTGATACCGTTCAGGATCAATTCATTGGTGGACGTAAAGTTATACTGGTAGTTGTATCCGGCTTTCAAGGTATGGGCCGCCTTCTCGGTGTAGCTCTTCTCCGTTTCACCGCTGTCGCCGGCCTTCACCTTGATCACAAACGTTCGGGAGCCGGGCTTGACGATGGCTACATACGTATGTTGCTGAGCGGAAGTTCCCGCTGCCGAAGCGCCATAGGCGTTGATCGTCTGCGATTCAGAGGCACCGGTGGCAATCCCCGTACCCTCCAGACTTGCCGTGCCGGGAAGCTTTGAATCATTTCCATACTTCACCACCAAGGTCACCTTCGCCGCTTCCGGAGCGAACGAGAACGTAGCTTTATTGCCATCGAGTACTCCTGTAGCCGTCAGCTGGTTGCTTTGCCAGAAATTGGTGGCTGTGCGCTGATCGGTTAGAATCCGGGTGAACGCCGTAGGATACGAAGCCGTAAACGTTTCACTACCGTTGGTGGTGAGCGCTGTTTGTCCGCTTGCGGGTTGCCAGGTGCCGGTTGTGCCGGTGACCACCCGTTGGTAGTCGGCAGATTTCGTGCCGTCCGTAATCCGGATGACATCACCCACTACAAATTCTCTTTTATCATAATCATCGGCATGCGAGTCTGCCGCCGCACGGGTAGCGGGATTCCCCACCTCCGCCGATACTTCCAACGGACGGGGCAAAGCATCCTCTTGCGAGCAGGCGGCCAGCAGAACCGGGAAGAACAGGCAGAGAGCCGCCCCGGATACCGATAGGATTCTATTCTTTTTCTTTTTCATGGGGTTACATCAAACTAATATTACATCAAACTAAGTTACATCAACTTAAGGTTCCTGTATGCGAATCCCCGCTTTGCCACTCTTTGATCTCCTGACCGGTGGGAACCAGCACATCATTTTTCAGGGTGAGCGTATAGGTGTAGTGGCTGTTCGCCGCCCTTGCGCAAGTAAGGGTGACGTCATAGACCACTCCGTTAGCATCCGTCACCGATACCTGTATCGACTGCAGGGAAGTAAGCGGGGCGATAATGCCATGCCAGGTATATTGCTCTTTGTCTGTACCACCGGGGTGATACAGGTAGACGGTTTCATCCTTGCTTGCTCCTCCGGAGTAAAGCCCCTTCCCGGTTACGGTCATACTCGTAAAATCCTTGGACAGTGTGTTCTTTCCCGAAAATTTCAGGGTCAGCTTCACGCCTTTGTGCACAAAGGCGCTTTCGCCTGTAAAGGAGAGGGTTCCGTCACGGCCGATCGCCACCTTCTCAGGAGTCTCCAGCAGATTGCTCAGGCGGTAGTCCTCACCTCCCGCCTTTCGCTGGTCGGCACGGATACCCGAGTATTCGATAGGGTAACTCGCCTGGTAGGTGGCTCCGGACTCAACGAGCAGCTCCGTACCCGTCACCGAAGGTTTCCACTCGCCCGTACTGCTGCCGGAAGAAGCGGCGTTCAAGGTGTAGTCCACCGGAGTGGATGACGAACCGTTCCGCGAGCGGATGATACGGATTTTGTCACCTGCGGCAAAGGTGCTGCGGTCGTAACCGTTGTCGGCTGCCACGGCACGGGTCCCGGCTGCCACGGCCGCCCGGGTCTCAGACTCCCGGCCTTCACCGGAAGCGCAGATCGCGGCGGACACCGTAAGCGGAGTCCCTTCGGGCAACGAAGGGGTCAGCGCATTGTCCGAACAGCCTGCGGTAAGCAGCAGGCAGCCTAAAACCGTTTGGTATAATCTATCTGTTTTCATACTGAATCATTCATTCTGAATCATTTGTCATTTGTCATTCTGAATCATTTGTCATTCTGAACCATTTGTTTCATTGCCAGCCGGGATCTACGTCACTGCTCTCCTCGGAAACTTCCGTCCACCCTTTTATATCGACAGGTTGCAGGCTGATTCCCCGTTCGCCGAGCGTCAAGGTATAGACGTAGCGGTATCCTTTCTGCCATGCCGGGTTGAAGGCATCGGTCGAGAGGGTAAGATCCCGTTCGGTAGCGTCCGAGCTTTGTTCACCCAGTGTCAGCGTCAACGTCACCTGCGTGCCCGAAGCTGCCCCAGCCTTCGGAGCCACCAACCCGTAGGCCACTGTAACGGGGCCCGAGGTGCCGACCTGTTGCGGACGGGCCGATGGGGTAAAAGAGATTTCACCCACCGCGTCCAGTCCGGACAAAGCGCCATCCGTCAGGGACATCGTGCCGGCCGATCCGGATCCGGAAGCAGTCGTACAGTAGAAAGGAGTAGCGTCGCCCGCTGCCGTAAGCTTAATCTTCTTTACATAATCGTATGTCGGATCCGGGGTGCGGTCGTTCGCGTTCTGAATGCGGAACACGACTTGCGACAAGGCGTGTTGCAGATAGAGGGTCGGCGAAGGAGACAGGCTGTTGGCGGTAACCGCCGTAGCCGAACCTACGGTAGCGCTGCCGGAACCGTAAAGATAATCGGTGGTAGAGCAGTCGTAGGTATTTCCTCCGTCGAAGTTTTGCCCGGCAGGCACGCTGACGGGGAGAGCAGGCAAGACAGTACTGCTACTGCCACCGCTGCCGCTACCACTGTTGCCTCCGCTACCACTGCCGCCATCGCTCTTCAAGGCTGTCGCAGCGGGTGCCCAGGCATAGACCGTTGCTTTTGCAAGGCTGACGTAGGTAGAAGGAGTGCTCGTCCAATTGGTACCGGAGGCCGCTTTCGTGAAGGTCGCTCCCCCGGTGTTGCTGCCCGGATAGAGACTGCCGTCCGCAGCGGCGAGGTAGATGCCAATGGTGCTGATCCGGTCTGCACCCGTACCAACATCGTTGATCATGCTACGGGTGGAGGCGAGCGTAGCACCGGCATGAACACCGGGCTGCAAGAGGACGGCATCGCCGTCGGTGAGAACGGAGTTCTCACCGGAACAGGCTATGCAAAACAGGGATGCGGTCCCAAGGAGCAAAAGAATGAATACGTTCTTCATCTATTATCTTGTTGAGTTTTTCTTCTATCACTTTATATCCAGGGATGCGTCTGACACAACTGTTGTCCATTCCGTCACGGTCACACTCGAAATGACGAGTTCGGAACCACTGAGCTTGACGGTGTACAGGTAATTCTCTCCGGCCTTCCATGCACTGTTGCTACCAGGCAGGGCGACTTTATAATCCTGGTTGTCAATCGTCAGCGTAGCTTCCACGGTCGACTTATCGGCCGTGTTTTCAGGCAGGACGAGGATACTGGCTTTCCTGGCGCTATTTTTAGCGGTGGCTCTGGCCTGATCCGTGTCAGCCGTTGCTTTGGACAACATATAGTTTGCTATATCACGTGTATAGGTCACTGCCGCCGGAGAGCTACCTAGAGTGATCGTACCATCCTTAATTTTCATGGCAGGGGTGGTACCCCCATTATTTAGTACATTTTTAGTATCTCCACTTTTATTGGCTAATACCAGTTTGGAAAATGCACCGGTATTTTTATAGGTATGATCCGCATATACCCGGAAGCTGACCATCGCAAGGGCATGCTTCATGGCGAGCGTCACCTGTCCGGTTTTATTCGTATCATCCTTTTTATAGCTGGCTTTCACCGCAGTACTCTGATCGGCATACATATAGTCCACCTCTCCGGAGGCTGCGAGGATCTTAGCGCTACCGGAGGAGTTACTCTCCGAATTGTCAGTGGATTGAAAGTCGATCGTGGCGTTAACCTCTCCGCTCTTCCCCGGAAATACAGAGATATTGATCGTGGAATTATCAGTGTATTCACCACTTGAATCGGTAGCCTTCAGCGCAGTACCGCTACTCTGAAATTCACCATTACTACCCGGTTGATACGCCGGATAATGCGCATAGATCGTAGCCTCTTCCGCCGAAAGATAGATTTTATCGGTCGCGCTGTTGCCCCATGCCGAAGAGTTGTAAGTGTACAACCCATAGTTATTCGTTGTCTTATTCGTCGTTTTGCTGTTGGCATACACCGCGATGCTTCCTAATGCAGTCCCTACAGCCGATGCATCCGCAGCATCTATCGCGCCGCGTGTCAACACCACCTGTGGCGACACCTGCAATTCCGCCACCCCGGTATCCTGTCCTTCGGGCAAGATGCTTTCACTGCATCCGACAGCCAACAGCAATGCCGGAAGAGCCATAAGCCAATGATATTTCGTTTGGTTAATCATCATGTTCGTTTTATCTTTTTTTAAATTCATGTATCTAATCCGCATCCAGAGTGCCGTCAACAGTCACCGGAGTCCACGCCTGCACCGTTACCGAAGTGATTCCCAGTTCATGGTCGCCGATGTTCAGCGTCACTACATGTGACATGCCCGCCTGCAACGGATTTTTCCCGCTTGCGTTGGAATCACCGAACGTAAGCGACACATTATCGAATGTACCTATTGATGTTTCTACTTTCAGCGTATACGTGTTGCTTCCGCCTCCATTGCCGTTGCTTCCGCCGGCTTCCAACGGAGGGAGTAAAAGTTGCCCCGCAGATACCGGAGTCTGGCCGATCACTTCCGTTCCTTCTCCGGCTCCGTTCTGCGTAAGATCCACCGTCAGTCCCTGGGGATGTTCGGTTGTGGTGGAGAATGTCACCTCTCCCGTAGCCAACTTCAACGAGGCAAGCGGTTTCGCCTCCTTCACCGTGATACTCTTCACCCATACCGACACCCCGTTTTGAAGCGTCTTCTTCGCTTGAAAAGAGAGTTGCGTCAATTGATGGTCGAACACCAGTGAAAGAAAGTGCCCGTCCGCCCAGCGGTTTCCCTGTATCTGAGAAGCGTAAAGCAGATCGGTCTGCCCTGTGAGCACAAAGGAAACCGTACCGGCATAAGTGCCCGTTCCACTGCCCGAAGCGGCCTTATCCGGCTCGGCGTAGGGGGCGTAGCTTACCAGATAGAGCCAAGCTCCCCAACGGGGATAAATGGGCGCTGCCTTACCGGCATTGCCCCAACTGACTTCACCGTTGGTCCCGACAGTTCCTTTCCAGACACCCTCTTCGGCGGCAACCACCGGAGTGGTGTAGTCTCCCCCGGTTCGGGAAAATACCATGGCGGCCTCAAACTCCGCCTGAGGCTTGCTGCCTGCCGAGACCACCGCCCTCGACGATACATCGCCCTCCAGAGCGGAAAGCTCCACCGGAACCTCCTCCTCACCCATCAGCGAGGAACGGTCCGCGTCGGAGCAACCTGCCAGGAAAACTCCCGGCAGGCAGAAAAAGACAAAAAGCGAAATATGGCGTTTCATGATCATGGCAGACATTTTATGTGAATCAGTTCAGATCGGCATGGCCGGCATCACCCGCTACCCAATCGGTTACAGTGGCGGTTACGGTCATCTTCGTAGCATCCTCCGGAGTCAGAGGCTCGGTCACGTTCAGGGTGATCAAGTGTGACTTACCGGCCACGGTAGACAGGTTTGCATCATCCTGCTTTTTGATTGTCACATTATTGAAAGTGATATCAGTGCCTCCCACAGAGATCACCGCATCGATCACGACTTGGCCCGAAGCCTGGATCATCAACGGATTACCTACCCGCACAGCGTCTGCGCCCAGCGCCACATTGGAGATACCGGCCACATTCATCACAGCGGCATCCGTCCACTTGCTCACACCGGCCGTACCCGAAGCCGGAGCTACGTTGACCTCTGCAGGCACCTGTGCGCCTCGCACGCTGATTTTCTTTAAGCTGATGGTTTTATCGGTCCATTCGCCACCATTTTTAGCGGTGACCTTCATCTCAAAGTTGAGCTGGGTGGTCAGGTGTTTGAACGTAAGTTCAGGTTCACTTGCAGAACTGCTGCTACCGGCCTCCGCCGCGTCGGCGAGCATCACGTCCTGCTCCCCGTCTGTTTGGGGAATCGTCACCGTTGTACCGCTAACCGTTCCCGCAGGAGCCACAGCCGCCAGCCAAGACTTCGTGCTGGCAGCCGTATTGTAATAAAGAATCGGGTTGAGTGACACCGTGGCGTTAGAACCCGCCTTGAAAGAGGCGGTGGAAACCGTGGCACGGGTTTTCAGTTTGTTCTGTCCGTTTTCTTCCTTCACTTCATTAGCAAGCACCGGAGAAAAATTAGCCCAATCAGCGGCGTCAGCATTGTTACTGCTACCGTCAGCCACCAGCACCGTAGCCGTCACATCACTGCCTACGCCCACCGCCGCGCGGGTCTTCACCATGCCCTGCACGCTTTGCGACACTTGGATAGGAGTCGCGTTCACCGGATTCTCGGGCAAAAGGTCATTGTCATTGCTTGAGCAGCTTGCCAGCAAAAGGGCCATAGCCGCCACACTTAGTTTCGTTTTCATTGTTTTCTAAAAGTTTTATAGTTAATAAATATGTTTATTGTTCTGTTTCGGCAGACCGATTGTCCACCAGTTCCCCACTGCCAGAGTCACCCTCCTGCCACTGTCCGACCGTAGCGACAGCTACAATCTCCACCGGATCGGGAATGACGGGATCGGGAAGTTCCACCCGGACGGTATAAGCCGTTCCGCCTTCCCCCTCCCCGCCTTCGAACCGTACGGGAAGGGCACGGTATTCGCGGTCGTGTGTCCGGTCATCGTCTACCGAAAGCACCAGGTCGATGGTCAGCGTAGCGGAAGGCTGCACCAGCACATAGCCCGGCAGCGTCAGCTTGTTGCCGTCAAACGGAAGGCCCTCCGCCTCTTCGCCCGCTTCATAAACGGGCACGCTCACCGTGCGCTCACCCGGCAAGAGCGACTCTTCGGCCAGGGAGAGGGTCACCTCGTCCGTCAGTCCGTTCAGATGGAGCGACCGCACGCGGAGCGCCCCGGTATCTTCGGCCTCTACCGTGAGTGTAAAGATCAGTTGCGTCAGCAAGTGCCGATACAGGAGCGATTGGCTGTCGGACTCCCCGAAAGGAGCGGAAAGCGATCCGTTCTGTTCGCCTGTCAGCATCAGGTCTTCTTCTCCCGTCAGGCGGTAAGTCAGCCGCCCGTCAGCCGTCAGCGGTGCCGGAGGATAGTATCCCCGCAGATAGAGCGCCGAGCCGTCCGACGGATAGTAGCGTTCGGGCATCAGGCGGATCTCGTTGTCCGTGGCAATGCCGTCCCAGCTCCCGTCGTACTGTCCCGTACGTACACCGTAAGCGACACACACCGGGGTATCGCCGAAAACGTCCACCGTCGCACGGGTACGGATACCCGTAAAGAGACGGATGGGAACCGGCTCCGGTTCCGGACGCGGTTCGAGCGAGCGCTCCGTACACGAGAAGAGAAGCTGGGAAAGAAAGGCAGCTTTCAGTATGTATTTCAGTTTGAGTATCATATTCCCATTGTATTTCTAAAACCTATATCCCAGCCCCAGGTTGATCCCCGTCAGGCCCCAACGGACGAAGGAGGCCGGATGGTGATAGTATGCATGGGGAGGTTCGTTATCATAAGCCTTGGCGGACGAATGGAGGTATCCCCCGCGCACTCCCGCCTCGATGCCCCAATGACGGGACAGGGGGACATACACGCCTGCGGAGAGTCCCGCATGCCGGTAACGTCCGGTGCGGCTTCTGCCTGTGGCGTCCGTATCGCCTGCGGGCGAGGGACGGTAATCGAAATCGCCCGACTGACCGTAGACACCCAGATAGAACCAGCGGTAACGCCCGTCACCTTTCAGCCACAAACGGGGCTCGAGGCTGTAGCCGGAGACGCCCCAGAAACGGTGATCGCGCCCGCCTTTCCAGTCTGAATACGCCGCAGAGGCCATCACAGACCAACGGCGGGCAAAGTGAAGCTCCAGCGCCAGGTTGGGCCTGAAAGCTCCCAGGCGGCCTTCCGCCGTCAGCCCCGACCAGTCGGCAAGGTTCGTCTTCAGGGAGAAGACCATCCGACGCGGATTTTCTGCTCCCGACCCCGCAACCGTACCGGGATGACCGGCCGGACCGACCGGTACAAAAAGAATGGGGGGCGGGCACGGGCGGTTGTCCGGAGCAGATGGGACCGCAGGAGGCAAAAGCGGATATCGGGAGGCATACATGCCATAGTTGCGGCGGGCGGCGGATAAAGTATCCGCACCCGCAGGCTCGCGCAGGCAGACAATCACCACGTCGCGCTCTTCGCCGGGATAGCATACGGCATGGTTGTGAGTCACGAAATACTCCTCTTTCATCCCCTTGCGGGTGATCAGTTCGGACTTCACACGGCTGCTACGCACATAGGCCAGCCAAAGATTGTCGTGTACGCTCCCGCCCGAAGTGCAATGACCGTCTACATAGATACGCATCTTCCCGTCGGCGATAGGGCCACGGAAAGAAGAGACGGCGGCAAACAGGCGTTTCAGCTCGTGATTGTTGCCTTGATAGTCGGCATACAGAACGTCACGCCCCTGTACAAAACGGAACGTGTGCAACGAATCGCAGTCCGAAACCGCACGTGTGCCGACACCCCGACCGCAGACCGGTGCGGAGAGCAAAAGGATATATCCGAGCAGCAGTAAAATTCTGTTCATGGCGGCAATCTCTAAAAAACGGTTTACAAACAAAGTTCTGTCAAATGGATTTCGCTGAATATGCTGCGCATCATCTGGTTGACAACCCCCATACGGGAGGCCACCGACCCATAACGGCCATAGACACGCTGCTCGTCGACATCCGGAGAAACCGGACACACCCCCTCGTGCAGGATCAGCAACAAGGACAGCAGGTCGATGGAGCCCAAAGGCTTGCACAGTTCATAAGAAACGGGACTATCGGGAGATTCCGGGCATATACAGCGAATCAGCCCTCCACGCTCCAACAGGGGAAGGAGGACAGAAACATTCCGGAAAACGCAATCGGAAGAATCAGGAGGACAAGATATGCCGGCATCACGGTAATAGATGTAACGAAGCACCCTGATAGCCTCCTGGGTTAAAATTGTAAGCATAACTTTTTGTTTTGTTTGTGAAGACCGTTACTTTGTAGGTAACGGCATTTAACAAATATCTGAAACAGACAGCGTTCTAAACCGAATAATTAGATTTAAACAATAAAAGGCATCCGATGATGGCAATAAAATGTTCATCCACGTTAAATTACACCAACGTGGACAACCCTTCTTATTGCTTTTTTAAGAGAAAATAGGGAAAACTAATG
>ERZ1036438.495-NODE-495-length-15102-cov-6.243504_pt1 | contig 15102 bp, 12 predicted proteins | sample MGYA00514224_ERZ1036438 | MGnify/ENA primary metagenome ERZ1036438 (study PRJEB33795, sample SAMN09464924) | human gut metagenome | host: Homo sapiens | place: USA: Stanford, California | collected 2016-07 | study: EMG produced TPA metagenomics assembly of the...
GTCCGTGCGAGGTCTTCTCTTCCCCGCATTCCACGAGGATGTTTTCCTGTTTCAGCCGCTCGATGGCTGGAAAATTTTTGGGCAAATGCAGTGGCATAACTTCTTTGAATACACTCAATTGATCATCACGAACCCCCATGATTGCGTGATGTGCAAAGATACTAAAAAGATAAAACATTCGGTTCGCCTGACATACATTTTTAACATGTAGACAAAAAAGGAACCCCTGAAACAGCAGCGTGTAACCACAAAACGATGGGTCATGCTATATCACGCCCCTACGGAATTGTTCAATATTTTTCCTGTTTGATGCCCCTAAAATGGCACCTTTAAACTTTCAATCTGGAAAAAATCAATAGGCTGGGAGGAAGCAAACAAGAGATTGATTTGCATGAAATAGTGAAATTTGCTGTTAGGGCATTGAGATTGTGTGCAAAGAACCATCATCTTGATGCCCTATTTACATGTTCTTGTCTGGTAAAGGCATATAGATTGCACGCTTAGAACCATGCTTTTGGAGCAAGAAAAAATTGAAAAATGCAAACTGAAGTAGAAATAATGAATCCATACGCTTATTATCTTTTGTTTACTTTCTTGTATTTTTGATTACTTGCTGTAGGATTATCTGGATTAGTCATCTGCAAATATCCTGCTGCAACAAGGGAGGTGATGTAACGCTCTCGGTTCTTGGTTTGATTGGATAAACCAAGGCGTTCCATAATCTCTGCGGTGGTTCGAGGAACTGAACAGAAATTGACTATATCCCTTTGCTTATTAGACAATGACACTTTTTTTGTGTCAGAGTCTTGGACTTGGTTACTTTTCCCCTCGACTTCGTTACTTTTACCCTCGACTTCGTTACTTTTTTGTTCGACTTGGTTACTTTTTTCCTCAACTTGGTTACTTTTTTTCTCAACTTGGTTACTTTCTCCTCTCCAAACTGTGATGACAAATTCCTGTGCCTTGTCATTACTCATAAACGTGACATTGATATCTTCGTCAAGTGCACGAGTGATGCCGCTACCTACACCAGTGTATGGCAGCAAGTATATGGTATTGTTAAAAAGGAACATATTGCGAGGCATGGATGTTCCAGCCTTGATGTCATCAATAGTGAGTCCATTAGGCAATGCACCTGGACTGTGAATCTCCACACGATTGTCGAAAATGAAAATGCGAACAGGGGCTTTCATGTTCAACGAACGGTGTACAAGGCTGTTTACCGTGAACTCAACCAAGCTTGTATAAGGTATTTCCAACTTACCCATGCTGTTGAATTCATCTCCCACCTGCACATTATGTAGGTTACGAGTGAAGAAATCCATGATCGTGTCATACTGATGAAGCAGATTTCCCTCCATATCTGCATCATTCACCTTGTCACGAAAAACCTTGCTGCCGACGCTGTTGCCTGCAAAACAGATACACTTGGCTGTCATCATTGGCAACCAACGTTGGGTGTATTTGCCAAACAGAAGCATGGCAGCAACTGTCAGTGAACCATCAGGACGGATAAATCGCAGATTACGCAGTATCTTCTCACAGTCATGCCCCTTAGCGATGGCAGAACATATCATATCAAGTGATGCTTCATTAAAAGCGTCACCTGTCAAGCCTTTCTTTTCCAAAACTCTTTCAAAACGGTTGCCAAGATACTGCTTGATGGTCGTTGCATCAAGGTCGTTGACAGTTGCATCCCTAACACCAGCCTCGTCTGGTGCAAAACTACCGCAGTCGGTCATCATTTCTGCAAGTTCAGCATTATCGAACACTTTGCGCTTGTCGGCACCATTCTTCACCCATACGATTCCCTTGTTGTCATGATAAGGCTTGTTGAGTCCTTCCTTCACAGTAGCAATAACCAAGTTGCCATCCTCGACCTCAACAGTATCTATCTTTATCAGAATGGATGGCACTACGTTTTCTGAAGCAATGTCACTCAACAAGTTGGTTGTTTCTTGTACCTCAGAATACGACAAGGCATTGGTTTCTCCGGTCTTATCCTTTATGCCAACTACCAACTTGCCGCCATGTGAATTACTGAACGCCACTAACTCACAGGCAATATCATATTTGTCGAGAATGCGTTCCTTGAACTGCACCCCCGACACCTCGCCAGCGTTTATCTGTTTCAATATATCGTTCATCATTCTTTGATACATTCTTTGTTCAATAAATCGTTTACATTCACTTTCAGCAAATCAGAAATCCGTATTAAGGTTTCCAAGTCTGGTTGGCAAGTGTTGGTGCACCATTTGGAAATGGTTGCTTGGTCTTTACCCAACATTTCTGCCAACCACTTGTTTGAGCGCTTGGTTACTGCCAACATTATTTTCAATCTGTTTACATCTTTCTTTGCCATACTTTTATAGATATATAATTCGTATGCAAAAATACGAAAATAATTTCAGAAAAAGGTACAATATTCTCAAAATATTTACGAGACATGCATATAATTGAGTATTTCGCAATATTATTCCTTACATTGATAATCATAAAAAACGAGCGAAAAAGGTTGTTTTGGAGCTTTTCGAGTTACTACTAACACAGAGATGACATAAATATCATTTCATAGACCTGAACAATCAAAAGACAAAATCGGAAAATAATCGTTGTTTTCTGTGTTAATTTATGTTTTCTCTTGCTTTCATTTTGGGGTTTCTTGATTTTGTTGTTCCTAATTTGTTTCTTTCATCATTTTACCATTCCAATTAGTATTGATTATCAGTACATTACGAGCAATCAGTAAGATTTTAAGAAAAAAATCATGAATCCTCTTCCAATAGTCTCCGTTGGCCAAATGTGTGCCTGCACGTTTAATTTCATTCCATTCGCGGGTGCAAGATGACCATTACAGCCCCGGGATGAGGCAAAGAAATGGCCGCTTCTGCTTAGTTCTGGTTTTCCGTTTCAGCGGGTGCTTCTTCAAATTCGACGTATTCGCCTTCGTCTTTTTTGAAGATTTTTTTGTTTATTTCGTCAGCATCCCGATGGTCTACCACCGTTTGGGTGGTGTTTCTATGGTGCTGTCGGTGCTGGGCTGGCCCCTTGGTCTGCTCTCTGAACAGTTTGGCACCTTCGCGGAAAATGCTGATAAACTTTGCTGCGGAAAAGCCTACCACCAGCAAGCCGATGAGGAATATGATGAGAATTATTTTGAATATCATAGTTTCTGTTCTTTGTCGTGATTCATCTTGGTGATTTTTGTCCTGCCTGTAACAAACAATCCCAAGGATATGAGGAAGTAGGATGCAATGACAATCCACCAGCCTTTCAACACGCCAAACGTTACGAGAATAACAGCTGTGAAGATGATGAAGCTGTGTCGAATGGCGTTGCCCTTCCATTTAAAGTTTTTGAATTTAAGGGCGAACATGGGAATTTCGCTAATCAAAAGATAACAACTCAACAGCAGCAAGGCCAGAATGTATACCAGTGCGCCGGCATTGTTTTCAAGCCAGGCAGGGCTTGTGACAATGAGCGACCCCCAAAACAGGGCGTTCGCCGGCGTGGGAAGCCCAATGAACGAATCGGTTTGACGCGTGTCAATATTGAATTTGGCCAGCCGCAGTGCCGAGAAAGCTGCCATGAGGAATGCCAGAAAGGGAATGAACGTGCGGTAAGGGTCGAACGAAAATGCCTCGGATGTGGTAAGAAACGACGGGTAGTCGATGACCGTAAGTTCATAAAAAATCATGGTGGATGGCGCTACGCCAAAGGTGACGCAGTCGGCCAGCGAGTCTAATTCCTTGCCGATGGGCGATGATACCTTTAGAAAGCGGGCCGACATGCCGTCAAAAAAGTCGAATGTGGCCCCGGCGAGTATCCATATCAAGGCCATCTTGGCATCGCCGATAAAGGCGAAACAAGTTGCGATGCAGCCCGAGATGAGGTTGCTGCAAGTCAGCGCGTTGGGTATGTTTCTTTTGATGATGTTGCTCATTTGTGTCGTAGAGGTTCGGTAGGGTGGTGGATGTGACGTGCGTCACCCCGATTGCCGTTCCCGCTTTATTTTATTTCAGTTTTGCAATGACGGTGTGGTCGCCTGTTGTTTTCTGTCCCATCTTCACGCACACTTCCGTTCCGAGCGGCAGGTATACGTCCACGCGCGAGCCAAATTTGATGAAGCCCAGGTGCTCGTCAATGTAGCAGTCTTCACCTTCTTTGGCGTAGGTCACGATGCGTCTGGCCATGGCTCCAGCAATTTGTCGGCAGAGAACGTCCACACCGTCGGGCGTGGTGATGATGATGTCGCTGTGCTCATTCTCCTCACTGGCTTTGGGCAACCATGCCTTGTGGTAGTTGCCGTTTTGGTGATGAACCAGTTTCACCTTACCGTCAACGGGAAACCAGTTGGCGTGAACGTTGAACAGGCTCATAAAGACCGAAATCATGAGACGCTTTTCGTGGAAGTACTTGTTCTCTTCCACCTCCTCAATCACCACGATTTTGCCATCAGCCGGGGCCACCACAATCTTGTCGGTGTCCTCAGAAGGAAAATAGCGGATGGGGCATTGAAAGAAATTGATGACGATGCAATATATCGTTCCGAAGATAACCGTAAAGGCATAAAATGGAATTTTTGTTTCGAACGAACGCCATAATAGCAATGCAATGGCTGCAATGACTATGAATCCCCAAATCAGGGTGTCTGTTCCTTCGCGATGTATACGGATTTTCTTCAGTTTCTTGATTCTTTTAATCATAGTATGAAAACCGATTAGAAGTTTGTGCAAAGATAATTGTTTTTCGGAAACCGCACAAACTTTTACGCTCATTCTTTGGCCGTGTCGCGCATATTGAGTACCTTTACGCTCCAAAATAAATTGAGCTCATGAACGATTTTGTCCACCTACACGTACATACTTATTATTCCATTTTAGACGGTCAGTCGCCCGTGAAGCGGCTCGTTGACAAGGCTGTTGCCGACGGGATGCGCGGACTGGCCATCACCGACCATGGAAACATGTTTGGCATCAAAGAATTTTTCGACTATGCCAACACGGTTAACAAGCAGTTGAAGGCCGACGGAAAGCAACCCTTCAAGCCCATTTTCGGCTGTGAGATGTACGTGGCTCGGCGCAGTAGGTTCGACAAGGTCAAGGACATGGGCGACATGAGTGGTTACCACCTCATCGTGTTGGCGAAGAACTACCGCGGCTACAAAAACCTCATCAAGCTGGTGAGCCATGCCTGGGAGGAGGGCTATTACATGCGGCCGCGTACCGACCGCGAAGATCTGGAGAAATATCATGAAGACCTCATTGTTTGTTCGGCCTGCCTGGCCGGTGAGGTGCCACGCAAAATCATTGCCGGCGACATGGCCGGAGCCAGGGAAGCGGTAGAGTGGTACAAGCGAGTTTTTGGTGACGATTACTACCTGGAGATACAACGTCACGAGGTGAAAGACCCCTCCATTCGGGCCAACCGTGAGGCCTATCCCATGCAGCAGCGCGCCAATCAGGTGATTTTCAGCCTGGCTAAGGAGTACGGCGTTAAGGTGGTGTGCACCAATGACGTTCACTTTGTAGACAAAGAGAACGCCGAGGCTCACGATCACCTGCTGTGTCTGTCTACGGGGAAAGACCTTGACGACCCCACGCGCATGCTCTATTCCAAGCAAGAGTGGTTCAAAACCCGCGAAGAGATGAACAACATCTTCAGCGATGTGCCAGAAACGATGGCTAATACCATCGAGATTCTTAATAAGGTGGAAACCTATTCCATCAACCACGACCCCATCATGCCCAACTTCCCCATTCCCGAATCGTTTGGAAAGGAAGAGGATTGGAAACAAAAGTTTACGGAGGAAGATCTCCGCCGCGAGTTTACCACCGATGAGAATGGCGAAAATCCCATGTCAGAGGAAGACGCGCAGAAGCGGGTAGACCATCTGGGCGGCTATGAGAAGATGTATCGCATCAAGTTTGAGGCCGACTATTTGCAGCATCTTGCCTACGAGGGTGCCAAGCCATTGTATGGCGACCCGCTGCCCAAAGAGGTGGACGACCGCATACGCTTTGAACTTCATGTGATGAAGACCATGGGTTTCCCGGGCTATTTCTTGATTGTATCCGACTTTATTCGTGCGGCCCGAGAGGAATTGGGCGTGATGGTTGGACCGGGACGTGGGTCGGCAGCCGGGTCGGTTGTGGCCTACTGCTTGGGCATCACGAAGATTGATCCCCTGAAATACGACTTGCTTTTCGAGCGTTTCTTGAATCCCGACCGTATCTCCTTGCCCGATATCGACACCGACTTTGATGATGATGGCCGGGGGAAGGTGCTGAAATGGGTGATGGACAAGTATGGCCACGAGAACTGTGCGCACATCATCACCTACGGCAGTATGGCGACCAAGAACTCTATCAAGGACGTGGCGCGGGTGGAAAAACTGCCGCTGGAACGCTCAAATGCTTTGTGCAAGGCCATTCCGGAGAGGCTTCCCGATAAGATGAAAATGAACCTCACCAACGCCATCAAGTGCACGCCCGAGCTGCAAATGGCCGAAGTATCTACCGACATACGCGAGAGCAACACCATCAAATATGCCAAAATGCTGGAGGGAACGGTGCGGGGAACGGGCATCCATGCCTGTGGTTTCATCATCTGTCGCGACCCCATCAGCGACTGGGTACCCGTGTCAACGGCGGATGACCCCGACTTTAAGGACGAAAAGACCAACTGTACGCAGTATGATGGGCATGTGATTGAGGAAACAGGTCTGATTAAGATGGACTTCTTGGGGCTGAAAACCCTGTCTGAGTTGAAGGAAGCGGTAAAAAATGTGAAGCTGACGAAGAACATAGACATCGACCTTGACAAGATTCCTATTGACGACGAATTGACCTACAAGCTTTATCAAGAGGGGCGCACCATCGGCACGTTCCAGTTTGAGTCGGCCGGCATGCAGAACTATCTGCGCCAGTTAAGTCCGACGAAGTTTGAGGATCTCATCGCCATGAACGCCCTCTATCGCCCCGGTCCCATGGACAACATCCCGTCGTTCATCGCGCGTAAGAAAGGGGAGGAGGAGATTACATATCCCATTCCGGTGATGGAGCGGTATTTGAAAGATACATACGGCATCACCGTTTATCAAGAGCAGGTGATGTTGCTTTCGCGTTTACTGGCCAATTTCACGCGTGGTGAGAGTGATGCCCTGCGTAAGGCGATGGGTAAGAAGAAAAAGGCGATAGTAGATGCCATGAAACCCAAGTTCATCGAAGGCGGCAAGAAGAACGGATATGATGAGAACGTGCTGGACAAGATATGGGCCGACTGGGAGAAGTTTGCATCCTATGCCTTCAACAAGTCGCATGCGGCCTGCTATTCGTGGGTGGCTTTTCAAACGGCATACCTCAAGGCACATTATCCTGCCGAGTTCATGGCAGCCATCATGAGTCGACGCAAGGACCAGATAACGGAAATATCCAAGTTGATGGACGAGTGCAAGTCGCTGCGCATTGCCACGCTGGGACCCGATGTTAACGAGAGCTATCAGAAGTTTGGCGTGAACCACAAGGGGGAAATACGCTTTGGTCTTGCTGCCATCAAGGGCATGGGCGATGCCGCTGCAACTGCCATCATCCAGGAGCGAGAGGCCCATGGACTGTACCAAGACATTTTCGATTTTGCACACCGAGTGGACTTTACTCAAGTCAACCGCAAGGCCTTCGAAAGTTTGGCGCTTAGTGGTGGATTCGACAGCTTCGGCATTCCGCGAGAGAGCTACTTCACTGCCAACAACAAAGGCGAACTATTTATTGACACGCTGGTGCGCTATGGACAGCTCTATCAGAACAAGAAATCAGAAATTGAACATTCGCTGTTTGGCGGCGTAGATGCCGTAGAGATTGCCACACCACCCATTCCTAAACCAGAGTTGTGGAGCAACATTGAGAAACTGAATCGCGAGCATGATTTGGTGGGAATCTATCTTTCGGCCCATCCGTTGGACGAATTCAGCATCGTGTTGAAGAGCATGTGTAACACATCGTGCACCGAACTGGGCGACAAGGCCGAGTTGGCCAAAAAGGCAGATGTGGTTTTCGCTGGAATGATTACTGAGGTGAAGGACAAATTTACGAGAACCGGAAAGCCTTGTGGATTCGTGACAATAGAAGATTTTAGTGGAACAGGCGAGATAGCCTTCTTTGGAGAAGAATGGGGAAAGTGGAAAGGCATGATGGTAGTGGGCAGTACCGTTTATCTTACCGGCAAGTGTTCGCAGCGATACCGGGACAGCAACTACTACGACTTCCGCATCAACGATGTTCAGTACCTGCAAACGGTAAGAGACAAGCAGATACACAGGCTGACCATTGTCGTAGACAGCGAGGCCATCGACGAAGTGGTGGTGAACGACATCGTGTCGATGCTGCAAGATTCGAAGGGCAACACGCAGCTGTGCTTCCAGGTAGTGGACAAGAAACACCAAACCAGTATCTTGCTTCATTCAGGGCTTCAGCAAATCAGTTTGAATCATGACCTGATCAGATATATCGAAGGAAACCCCAATATGAATTATCTGGTGAATTAATTTGGCACGATGCTTGCATGATTCATGATAATCGTTTATCTTTGTCATAAAGACATATAAAAATCAAATAAAAAATGGAAGTTAAAATCACAAGCGAGAATTTCGAGAGTTACAAGAATGGCGATCTGCCATTGGTAGTGGATTTATGGGCTACATGGTGCGGTCCTTGTCGCAAGGTAGGTCCTGTTATCTCTGAGTTGGCAAACGACTATGATGGAAAAATCGTCGTAGGCAAATGCGATGTAGAAGAGAATGACGACTTAGCCATGCAGTTTGGCGTGCGCAGCATTCCTACCATTCTCTTCTTCAAGGGAGGAGAGCTGGTAGACAAATTCGTTGGGGCAGCCTCAAAGGCAACGCTCGATGAGAAGTTCAAGGCCCTGCTGTAATAGCGGTCAAAACAATGAGGAAAGTATGGTGGATGCTTGATATCTGCCATACTTTTCTTTTTTTATGAGGCGAAGGTAGCTTCTCGCGACTATTCAACAATAATTTAGAATGTCAATATTGTGGTATAATGGACTCTTCCAATAAAAAAGGAATGACACCAACATACATTATGCCTTCGTCATCCGTCCATAATTTGGAGTTGCCATCAAGAATTACCATTTTCTTAAAGAAATCCCCTGAGTTCTTTAGAGAAAATGTTTCTTGGTTCTTTTTCTCAACAGTATCTACATTCAATGCAGATTGGATGTAAATCTTTTCACGTCCTGTGTTGGCGATAAAATCAATCTCATATTGTGACTGTTTCTTCTTGCCATCAATAACACGTGTCAGTTCTACGACTCCAACATCGACGCGATATCCTCTACGAATTAGTTCTATATAAATAAGGTTTTCCATTAAATGAGCCTTTTCTTGTTGGCGGAAATTCAATTTCGCATTTCTTAATCCCATATCAATGGAATAATACTTCTGAGTGTTGTCGAAGTATTTCTTTCCTTTGATGTCATACCGTTTGGCACCCAAGAACAAATAAGCATCTTCAAGATAGTTGATGTAATTCTTGATAGTATGGTCAGATGTTTTGCGCTTCATCAAAGAACCGGCTGTATTAGCCAAGTTATGGGTATTGGTTAGTGAGCCTACTGCTGAATAAAGCGAATCAATAAGTGCGTCCAACACTTCATCATCCTTTAAATTATACCTTTCAACAATATCTTTAATGTACACATTCTTGTGAAGGTCGTAAAGGTATTTCTGTTTTTCAGACTCACTTTGTTCCAAGACTGCTGACGGCATTCCCCCATAGGTTAAATACTCTTCAAGTGCATCAGCTTTTTCAAGGCCAGACACTTCATAATATTCTTTGAAGGAAAGTGGATATACTTTTATTTCTGATCCTCTATCACGGAAATTCGTCACAATATCAGAAGACAGCATTTTAGAATTTGAACCAGTAACATATATGTCCAAATTCTTCCGTGCCATAAGGTCATTGAGAATGTCATAGAACGTTGTGTAAAGCATATCCTTGTCGTCCTCAGACACAAGGCTTTCGTCTATATCAGTGTTTTTTACTTTTATAGACAATTGTATCTCATCGATAAAAACATAATATCGTTTTTCTTCGTCGCATGCTTTATCCATGATGTATTCATAAAGCACATTCGGATTTCTGTACTTTATGTTCACTTTTCTATCTAATGCGATTTCTATGAAGCAATCTTCAGAAACACCCTCTTTCTTCAGATAATCTTTATATAATGTCGATAACAGAAAAGATTTGCCACAGCGTCTAATGCCAGTGATTATCTTTACCTTTCCATTCCAACGCTTACTTATCAAAGCTTCGATGTATTTATTTCTTTGGATAACCATATATTACTCACGTTACTGCAATATCAGTCGGATTGTTCGACCTTTTTTGCAGTGCAAAGTTATAGAATTAAATTTAAGTAAGCAAATTAAAGCAATTTTATTGCTCTTAAATAGTTTTCATCACCAATTCTTTCCGCAGGTTAATATGAAAAATGCTATCTCGCCTTTTTGAGGGGTAACTAATCTTTTCTCATTTTTAGGAGGCGAAGGCTATTTCTCGTTTCATCCTTCGTTTCTCATTTCTAATATCACGACGGCACATGCCACATCCTACACCTCAAAAGACATCGTATAGAATGGCCACTGCGACATTGTGCAGTTGGCTATGGAGCCTTGCTGACCTGCTTGTTATCAACCACGATAAGTCCTTTGGTTCGAGCCACTCCATACATATAGAGCGCCTGCTTGTGCGTGCAGCCGAGGATTTGCTTCAAGCGCAAGAGAAAATCAGACCGCTTTAGAGTAGACTCGCCGGAGTCGCTGAAAACACGATTGACGGCATCCTTCAAACGCGGCTCATCAAACGCCAGATTGTGGTTCTTACGATAGGTCAGATAGGCAATTGCCAGGATGAGCACTACTGCAATGAGAATAATATACACCATTTTCATAATATATAAGGTTTTTGATGGATAATCATTGAATAAAAACCACACATCCCACATCGGGAGGACGGTATCTTAAACTCTCCTTGGCAGAAAAGTTACAACGCAAATATAAGCATTTCCCATGATTTTTCTCTTCATGGGAGGCTTCATGATAGCCAAGGCCATGATGGTGAACGGCGTGGACAAGCGTATCGCCTATGGCATTATGTCGATGAAATGGGTGGGCGACAACCCGCGGCGCATCTTCCTGGCCATCGGACTGGCGTGCATGCTCTGCTCGGGTTGGATTAGCAACACGGCAACAGCTGCCATGATGTTCCCCATTGCGCTGGGTCTGCTCGAGGCTATCCGCGAGATGATGGCCGCGCAAGGCAAGATTGTCAACCTCAGCTCGTACAAATACGCCACTGGCCTTATGCTCATGACGGCTTACGCTTGCTCCATCGGCGGCGTGCTCACGCCGATTGGAACACCACCGAACATCATCATGCTGGGATTCCTCAACGAGATGTGCGACCTGCATGTATCGTTCTTCCAGTGGATGGTATGGGGATTCGTGGCCATGGTGGCTTATTTCGTGATTGCCTACATCGTACTTTCTCGCATGTTCCCAAGTGATGTGAAACACATCGCAGGCGCCACCGAATTCATCAACGGCAAGGTAAAGGCACTGGGAAAATGGACTCGTGCGCAGAAGAACACGATGATTGCCTTCGGCGTGGCCGTCATTCTCTGGATAACGCCAGGCGTGCTGAGCATCGTCCTCGGCACCCAGAGCGAGGTGCTGAACAAATACAACAAGCTCTTCCCGGAGGCCATTGCGGCTATGGTGGGTGCGCTGCTGCTGTTCTTCCTGCCCGTGGACTTGAAGAAGAACAAGATGACGCTCGACTGGAAGGATGCCGTGGCGGGCGTGGAATGGGGTACGTTGCTGCTCTTCGGTGGCGGACTGGCTATGGGAGGCATGATGTATTCCACCGGTCTGTCGAGCTGGATTGGCGACCAGATTATCGCCATGATGGGCGGCAAGCCGTCTGAATTGCTGTTCGTGGCCGTATTCTGCGTGATGTCACTGCTTCTGTCAGAGCTGACCTCGCATACCGCCGCGACCAACATGATTGGTCCGCTTGCCATCGGAACAGCCCTCTCGGCAGGGTTCAGCCCAGTGCCGGTGGCAGTAGGCGTGGCCCTCTCTGCCTCGTTGGGCTTCATGCTCCCCGTCTCGACGCCACCGAATGCCATTGTTTATGCCAGCGGTTACGTTCCCATTACAAAGATGATTAAGTCGGGTGTATACATCGACTTCATCGGTATCGCCGTCGTCACCATCCCCGTCGCGCTGTACTTAGTGAGCATGGTTGTGGGATAAGTGGGCTACAAACACCGAAAAAAAGACCGTATCCCAGTCACACGACAGGATACGGTCTTTTTGGTACGCTCGGCATGAGCATTATCTAACGGGTGGAAGTCCCGAGTAAGCCCTAATAGCGGGAATTACATAGCCAAAGGCAAGGGTGTTCATCGTGAGGTGAAATCTGAAGGAAGCCAGCGGCAAACATCTGGCCTAACGAACAGAAACTTCATATAAGGCATATGACCATGGATAAGATTGCCAGACAAATCAAAGTCCCATAGCTATTCGGAATGGTCGGTGGATTTTCCTTGAGCTTTGCGAAAAAATGAAGTAGGTATAAGATGGAAAGATAATGTTCTTATCCGAGGAGGTCTCACGGATGTTTCAAATAGTTGTTTTTACGAAAGAAGCGGAGTAAAGCTTGCCGTGAGAAGTCAGCAGAGGTCATAGTACCCAAGGCACGTGTGCCTACAGGGAAGGACCGAATCGTGCAGTGCAATAGTAAATGAATGCTACCCTGCGAACCTTTTCGTCAGATGTCCGAAAGGAGCTCTCTATCCAAGACGATAGGACGGAATCCGACAATAGGATAGAAGTGACGTTACTCAAAGGGATAGCTGAAAACAACTTGCCACACACCGTGAGGTGTAAAAGTACGAAACCGCCGTATGCCGAACGGCACGTACGGTGGTGTGGAAGGTCGGTAAATGTGAAAGTAGGAGGTAAATGCCTTTTATGAATAACATTTACCTCCTACCCGATTTATATAAACTACATTTAATTGCGTTATCCACATTAAACTTATTTATCATTTAATTGGTTCCGCATGCACATAGTATTCACTGTTTATAGGGTCTTCTTCGTCAGTTTTAAGCATCAGTACCATGCGTGAATGTTTTGTACGCCAATATGCCTTAATATCAGCATCTTCGGGTAGTGCCTTAAACGTTTTACACAGCGAAGCCTTTTCTGTTTCTTTTATAGTACTGTGTGCTTCATAGTACTGGTCCATAATCTTCAACAGACCTTCTCTTTCACGTTCAAGCACGCCTAACATATATTCCTTGTCGTTTTTGTCTTTTGCTCCTTTCAGTACAATACGTAACTCTGCATACGGATTTGCAATGTCTTCTTTGTAGGCTGTAGGTGGAGTGATGATGAACTCACGGTTCTTGTCAAGCAAGCAATATTCTGTTAGCTCGGGGTTCTTTGGATTATACCTTACAATATCCCAATCGTAACCAAAGAATCCATCATTTACTAAATAGAGCCTCTTATGAGCTTGATAGACAATATGACCATCTTTATAGCCATTGGCATATACGGTAGTATTGTCATGAGGTGTGAAGAAGTATGTACTCCACCAATAGGAGGTCTTCAAACTGTTTGTCTTGCGTTCCATGATGCCAAAGCTATCTGGCATATCACGACAATCACTCGTCCAAGTAATTGAATCGTAGTAATTGTAAAAGGCGTTATCCGAAGAGTTGAAACCATATTCATCGGTAAGTTCAAATGTTATAAGGCGGAAAGTCTGAAACACAGGGTCTGTGTTGTCTTTATTGTCTTCTGTATAGTATGTCTTAATCTTGAACTTGCAGTTTTCAGGTACAGAACGGTCTATATCCAAATCATATGTGTAACTTTTCTTCATCATTTCCAAATCTGTTTCTGTCATGCGCTTATATACAATCATGCCATAAACAGACTTGGAACCATTGCTGCCTTCACTTCTCGTTCCTATTTTTTGCATGGTATACATTAAAGTCTTGCCATTCGACTCGTCAAGTTTAAGAATCTGCATGTATCTGTTTTCTGTTGTCAGATTGTTGTTGCCAAACAGTATGAAGCCATTACCCACGTCATAACTCCATGATACACGACTGAAACAAAAGGCAGGCAAGTCATCACTATAAAAATAACTAAAAGCTTGCTGTGATGTCTCAAACCAAAAGTGTGTAGGGCTGCCACCAACTCTGTCTTTCCAAAATTCCTCCTTGCTCAACTTTCCGTTTTCCTGTACCTCATAAGTGGCAATACTCTCCCAACCATAGCCCTTGACCTTACTCTGTATTTCTTCTGCTGCTATTGGCTTTCTCCCTTTTAGCACACAGCACCCCTCATCATTGACAGTATAGGTTTGGTTGAATAGATTCATATCCAACTTACGTTGCTCAACACTCAATTCCTCAGACTTATCGCAACTGCCAAATACAACAGTGCAAGCTACGATGAGTGCTATTAACCAAAACTTCTTAGTCATAATAATCCAAATTTAAAGATTTTACATATAGACAGATTACGGATTTTCAGTGTTTCAAATTCTGCTGTTCAAGATAACTGAGTGCAAAAATACAAAAGTATCAACGTAATAGTGCTTTTTTTTATTTTTTATAACACTCAAAACATACTTCTGTAATCGGTAACTTTGAATCGTCAAAAATCGGATCGAGTGATACGACAGTCATGCAGTGCATACACTTCCCTCTTCCCTCTTCCCTCTTCATTCTTCTCTCTTCACTCTTCCCTCTTCATCCTTCATTCTTCATTCTTCATTCTTCACTTTTCATTCTTCACTTTATAAAATATTATTACCATTTCCTGTCATTTCCTTTCGTCGCATCTGGGCAGAAATGCGCCATGTTTTTTCGGATAATTACAAGACCGAAGAATATCAAAAACACAAGGCCGATGCGGTTACAGCCTTGTGGCACCGCGATTTGAGCTTATCGATTGCGCGACCGAACCTTTGTCGCATCGTGATTAGAGTTTAA
>ERZ1036438.504-NODE-504-length-14783-cov-5.800856_pt1 | contig 14783 bp, 9 predicted proteins | sample MGYA00514224_ERZ1036438 | MGnify/ENA primary metagenome ERZ1036438 (study PRJEB33795, sample SAMN09464924) | human gut metagenome | host: Homo sapiens | place: USA: Stanford, California | collected 2016-07 | study: EMG produced TPA metagenomics assembly of the...
AATGATACGGCGACCACCGAGATCTACACACTGCATATCGTCGGCAGCGTCAATGTGGTTATCCTTTAAGAGAACGCCGTCGGACAGGTTATAGCGGTGATTCTGTCCGCCGCCAATCCGAACTGCATATTTTTCAAAAACACGCATGCAGGGAGTGGTTTTCCGGGTGTCCAGAAGCTTTGTCCGGGTCCCTTCAAGCATCCCTGCAACCGTATGGGTATAAGTGGCAATGCCGCTTAAACGTTGCAGATAATTTAACGCGGTCCGTTCGCCGGATAAAAGGACGCGCACATCTCCTGTGACCGTGGCCAGATGCTGGCCCTTTTTTACTTGTTCTCCGTCCCTGACATCAAATACCACCTTGGTTTCAGGATCCAGAAGCGTAAATACGCGCTCAAAAATCTGTAACCCGGCAATGATGCCGTCTTCCTTGCAGATAAGCTGTACCTGACCCTTTTTATACTCAGGCATGACTGCGTTGGTGGATACGTCCTCGCTGCTGATATCCTCCTCCAGGGCAAGACGTATGTATTTGTCAGCAATAAGCTGCATGGTAATTGGATTCATAATGTATTCTCCCTTTCTGGCTGTTCTCTATTCTTTTTGCGGCTTTTCCGGCAAACACCAGGCTTTCCAACAGGCTGTTGCTGGCCAGGCGGTTCTTTCCGTGAACCCCGTTGCAGCTGGTTTCACCCACTGCGTACAGATGCTCCATGGAGGTTCTGGAATCCAGGTCCACCCACACGCCTCCCATAAAATAATGCTGGGCAGGCACCACCGGGATAGGCTCTTTTGTGATGTCATAACCCTCCTCAAGACATGTTTCATATATGTGGGGAAAATGTTCCAGTATGGTTTTTTGGGGTATGGGCGCAAATGACAGCCATACATGGCAGCTTCCCTCTTTTTTCATCTCTGCTTCAATGGACTGGGATACCGCGTCCCTGGGCAGCAGCTCATTGACAAAGCGTTCGCCTTTGCCGTTTAAGAGCACAGCCCCTTCGCCGCGGGCTGATTCCGAGATGAGAAAGGACCTGCCGGGCTTTTCCGTGTAAAGGCTGGTGGGATGAATCTGGACGTAATCCAGGTGTTCCAGCTTTACGCCATGCTTTTGGGCAACGGTCAGTGCGTCGCCTGTGAGACAGGGAAAATTAGTGGAATGCTGATAGAGCCCTCCAATGCCTCCGGTGGCCATGACCGTGTCACGGGCATGGATGAAGAGGGAGCTGTTGTCCCTTGTCCTGGCCTGGATGCCGGCACAGGCTCCGTTTGCGGTCAGAATATCTGTCATAACGGTATATTCCATGATATCCACATTGGGGAGCGCGGCTGTCCGTTCCTGGAGTACCGTGGTGATGGCCTTACCGGTGATATCCTCATGAAAACAGATTCTGGGCCTGGAATGGGCGCCTTCCTTTGTATATTTTAAACTACCATCCGGGTTCTTGTCAAACCCTACCCCAAGCTCTAACAGATGCCGGATGATACCGGGGCTGGTGCGTATCATCAAATCCACGCTTTCCTTCCGGTTTTCGTAATGGCCAGCTCTCATGGTGTCCTCAAAGTACGGCTCATAGTCATCCTCTCCCCGGAGCACACAGATGCCTCCCTGAGCCAGCATGGAATCACAGGTATCCATATCCTCCTTGCATATCATCAGGACATGCAGGTCCTCCGGCAGGTTCAGGGCAGTGTATAATCCTGCCACCCCGCAGCCTGCAATCACCACATCACAGTATATATGTTTTGTCATTTCCTATGCCTCCTTTTGGAATCGGCTGCCTGGAATCGGCTGCCTGAAATCTGCATCCCGGCAGCTACCGTGCAAGCTTAAGCATCTGCTCCAGCGCCCTGCCGGCTGACGGGACATAGGCTTCGGGGACAAATGCCTGGTTTTGCCCTGTGCGCAGGACATGGATGATTTTGTCCAGGGTTATCTTTTTCATATCCCGGCAGATTGGTTCTGTATCAGGAAAATAAAACTGTTTGTCCGGATTCTGCTGTTCCAGCTCATGACGCACGCCAATTTCTGTGCAGATAATGAATTCCCGGGAGGTGCTGCCGGCAGCATATTTGAGAATCCCGGTGGTGGAACCGATATAATCAGCCAGCTCAAGCACCTGGGCATTGCATTCCGGGTGGGCCAGTACCAGGGCATTTGGATGTATTTTCTTTAAGCCGGATACCTCCTTGGGGGACATTTGGTCGTGGACAGGGCAGCAGCCTTTTACCAGCATCACATGCTTTTCAGGTACCTGGCTGGCCACGTACCGGCCCAGATTCTTATCCGGTATGAAAAGGATGTCCTGGTTTGGCAGGTTCCTTACAATCTGTACCGCATTGGCAGATGTGACGCACACATCGGACCAGGACTTGATTTCGGCTGTGGAATTGATGTAACAGACCACTGCAAGGCCGGGATATTCTTTTCTGTATTGCTCCACTTCCTCCTTGTTTACCATGTGGGCCATGGGGCAGTCTGCCTGGGCGTCGGGCATCAGGACCACCTTGTCGGGACTCAGGAGCTTTCCGCTTTCGCCCATAAAGGAGACTCCGCAGAACACAAGCGTTCTGTTTTCAAGACCGGCCGCCACCTTGCTCAAATAGAAAGAATCTCCTATGTAATCCGCCAGTTCCTGTACCTGGGGATCCACATAATAATGGGCCAGGATGACGGCATCCTGCTCTGCTTTTAACTGTTTTATTTCTTCCTGCTTAGTCATAATTTCCCCTGTTCCGCCGGTATTGCAGCGCCGGCCTTTTTAAATTGGCTTTTTGTTTACGTCCGCAACAGTATAACACATATATTTACATGTGACAAGACACATAGGGCGTTAAAATTTTAGCATAACAAAGCGGTCGGCGTAATTGTAAGGATTATTAAAGAAAAGTTCAGCACTGGAAAATGGGGATATGGTAGAATTAGGATAGGAATTATGCCGGACGTTTTCTGACGTGGCGCAGCGTTCTAAACGAGGAGGATTAATATGAAAAAAATCCATGAAATATTAACTCACAGAAAAAGAATCTGCAAAATACGAATTCACAGAATGACAGCTCCGGGACTTGCGGCATGTCTTGTGTTCATGGCTGTAAGCCTGGCGGCCTGCCAATCAGCGGACAGCGGGACCGGGGGACAGAAAGAGAACATCGCGGCTGTCCGGGAACAGGACGGCGCAGGACAGACAGACCAGGAGAATCATGCCGCAAAAGGAGAAAACGCCCAGGACACAGGGACAACCCGGGGGCAGGAAGGTGTACCGGATACACCGGATATGGAAGCCGGACTGGAGACAGCCGCGGAGCAGCAGGGGGAGGACGGTTTGATGACAGCGGACCAGTGGCAGATGGTTCCTGGATACGGCATATGCAAAAAGGGAGAACCAGTCCTGTATGTATTGGACATGGACGCAAGCCAGATGAAAACAGATGAGAAAGGAGTCAGCGCCAGGCTTCTTTCTGCGGTGTTTCAGGACAATGTAATCAGCGTCAGGGTGAAATTTAAGGATGATACCGTGACACTGATACCGGATGAGAAGGTAAAGGAGATTCTGAAACAGGAGGAGGAAAACCGGAAAAAACAGGATCAGGGAATTAGCGTACAATGGGATGACAGTTATTTCTGTATTGACAGCGAAAAGAACATTTACGGCCGCAGTGCGTTTCAGGACAGAATCCGGGCGGAGAAGAAAGAGCAGAAGGCGCAGGGCGCAAGGGCCGTTACCTTTGACCGGATTAAAGGAAAGGGTATAGACGGACTGGGTTTTACCCGGCAGAGGAACAGCACATCTTACAAAGACAATGGAAAAGGCGGCTTCTATATATCCCAAGTGTCGGAGAATACCATAGGTAAGGACAGGTTTACACTGGATGAACCGGAGGGGGTCTATGAACTCTGGCTGAGCGGCTTTAAAGACCCCATAAAAATCGTCTTAAAAAAAGCGCCTGCCTATGATTCACTGGAGGATATAAAGGGAATGGTGAACCATGAAGGATTTTATGGGATGGCAGAGGGAATCGTGGAGGAGGACGGACTCAGGCTTACCACCTATACCTACTCAGAAGATGGATATAGGATTGGGTTCAGCCGCGGAAAACTGATGGCTACACTGTCAGACGGAAGGACTGCCGAACTGGTCCCTGTGCTGGGGGAACAGCTGACCACATCCCTGGACCAGCTGTCCGGCATACAGCCCAGAAGCATTCAGGAGACACTTTACAGGAGACCGGAGGGTACTGTGGTTACGGAAGCATCCCTGCATGCAGAGAAACCTGTTGTCATATCGCCGGAACAGGGAAGTGTGCTGGAAATTCCCATTCCCGGAGAGCGGCAGCCTTTGGATATGGTGGTGGAATTCAGGGACTGCAGGATATATCTGACCGGCATCAGCCCCATGGATGAGCTTTATGAATATGGTACGGATGACAACGGAGACCCTCTTACCAGGCATATGGTCTACATCAATGCCAGGGCAGAGATGAGGGATGCGGATAAGAATTTGTACTACGTATATGCAGTACAGCCGGAGGAAGGCCAGGAGGGCAGCTCCGGTGATCCCATAAAAACCGTATACGCACTGGCGGATATGGCGGGGGCAGATAAATATAACGCAGGTGAGCTGGCCGGGTTCAAGGCATTATATGAGGAGGGGGAATCTGTAATCCGTCTACAGCTTCAAAGACCCACCTACGGATGGAACCAGGAGTTTGTACTGCCGGTACAGATGTGACCGGATAAAAAGGAGGAGACTGTTTGCAGAATCTTCTTCCTTTTTTCTTAATTATCCGGTTGTGCTATTGATTTTGCCTGCTTCATGTGCAATAATTTATAGATGGATTCAGCGGCAGTATGTCTGGGCCGTTATCATGATGGATATTTAAGAGAGGAACATAAAATGAGAAGCAGAAGGAGACGGAGAAGATCAAGGGCGGTTATTATCATTCCCCTGGTTTTGGTGTGTCTTATGGCCGTTGCTGCGGGCATGGCATTTTTATGGTTTGCAAAGGGACAGGCGGGTGTAAGGCAGGCTGCGCCGGATGAACGGTTCATGGAGTATACAGGATATCTGACCGAGGGGAATTACGAAGCCATGTACCGGATGCTGGATTCCGGGAGCCGAATGGACATCAGCCAGGAGGATTTTATCACCAGGAATAAGAAGATATATGAGGGCATCGGCGCCTCCTCCATCCGGGTGGATATTACCGGAGTGGAGGAAAAGGAGGACCAGGGTATTCAGACGGTCAGCTATGAGACCAGCATGGAGAGCCTGGCAGGCACCATCCATTTTTTCAACCAGGCGGATTTTAAGCTGGAGGCATCCTCAGGGGCTGCCGGGACAGACAGCCATGACAGTGAAAAGGCAGGAAAGAAAAGGAAGGAAGCAAAAGACGAAGAATACAGATTGATCTGGAACGACCGCGTCATATTTCCCAACCTGAGCTGGAACGATAAGGTAAGGGTCACCACGGATAAGGCCGTAAGGGGAAGCGTCCTGGACCGAAACGGTATTATGCTGGCTGGAAAGGGAAGCGCGTCCATGGTGGGACTTGTGCCGGGAAAGATGAGCCGTGAGGCAGACAATTATTCAGAGGACGAAATAAACATGCTTTCAGAGCTTTTAGGTGTTTCCGCTGACAGTATCCGCAAAAAGCTGTCGGCTAACTGGGTGAAGGATGATTCCCTTGTTCCCATTAAAACATTAAAGAAGGTGGATGAGCTCAATCTCCAATCCGCTCTCCCTGAGGATGAGAATGTACAGAACAGGGCGCTTCAGGACGAACTTCTGACCATTCCGGGCGTCATGATCACAGATACGCCTGTCAGATATTATCCCCTGGGCGAAAAGGCTGCCCATCTGGTGGGTTATGTACAGAATGTAACGGCAGAGGATCTTGAGGAGCACAAGGGAGAAGGATACCTGTCGGACAGCGTCATCGGCAGGAGCGGCATGGAAGGTCTGTTTGAGAAGGAGCTAAAGGGACAGAATGGCCGCATTATATCCATTGTTACATCCCAGGGAGAAGAAAAGCAGGTTTTGGCAGCCATTCCTAGAATTGACGGTCAGGATATCACCCTCACCATAGACAGCAGCCTGCAGGAGTTGGTGTATGATGCATTCCGGGACAGTAAAAGCTGCACCGTGGCCATGAATCCCTACACAGGAGAGGTTCTTGCTCTGGTGAACACGCCCAGCTATGATAACAATGACTTTATCCTGGGCATGTCGGAGGAAACCTGGACCGGACTGAATGAGGATGAGAGAAAGCCTATGTTAAACCGTTTCAGGCAGCGCTTTGCCCCAGGCTCCTCCTTTAAGCCCATCACAGGCGTTATCGGCCTTACAGCAGGCGTCCTTACGCCGGATGAGAATTTTGGGGAGGACGCAGCAGGACTAAGCTGGCAGAAGGATGCCGGCTGGGGCGGCTATCACGTTACCACCCTTCACGGTTACAGTCCGGTCAACCTTAAAAATGCCTATATCTACTCGGATAACATATATTTTGCTAAAGCAGCCCTGAAAATCGGATATGATGATTTCATGGCAGGACTGGACCGGCTGGGCTTTAACCAGAAGCTTCCCTTTGAAATCTCGGTGGCTGAATCCCAGTACTCCAATGCTGACCGGATTGAAACGGAAATCCAGCTGGCGGACAGCGGATACGGTCAGGGCCAGGTGCTGGTGAATCCCATCCATCTGGCATCCCTTTATACCATGTTCCCCAACCAGGGAAAGGTTCTGAAACCCTATCTTATATACAAGGATACACCGGTGCCGGAGATCTGGATTGAGGACGCCTGTACACAGGAAACAGCAGAGACCGTGGAGGACGCAATGAAGGCTGTAATCAGTTCGGAACACGGCACAGGACATGCAGCCATGCGTTCAGACATTACTCTGGCAGGAAAGACAGGAACGGCTGAGATAAAAGCATCCAAGGAAGATACAAGCGGCACGGAACTGGGATGGTTTGCCGTTTACACGGCGGATAAGGACATACAGAAGCCGGTTCTTATGGTCAGCATGGTGGAAGATGTGAAGAATGCCGGAGGAAGCGGCCTGGTGGTCAGAAAATCCAGGGATGTGCTGGGAGCCTATATACCGTCAGGCCAGTAGGACAATCCGAAGATACAGACATATACTATTATGGAGGAGGGAATCAGCATAAACTGTATATGGGGGATTGGAGGGGAAATCAATGCCTATGGATTCATTTTCATCAGAAGGGATTTTGCGGAGGCTTATCAGGCTTCCCTATCTCCCGCTGTATGTGGGAGTATTGAACGCGGCGGTAGAGCTGGACGTTTTTTCGGACCTTACCCAGCGTAAGAGCGTCAGGGAGCTTTCAGAGGAGAGAGGGTGGAATGAAGATAACACGCGGTATTTCCTGGACGCCCTTTACTGTCTTGGATTTATCTGGAAAAGGGATGGAATGTACTGCAACTGCAGGGAAACGGACCGTTATCTTGTAAAAGGCAGACCGGAATACATCGGAGGACATCTGGCTTTTCACTGCGCAGAGGATTGTATGGGATGCAGGGATATTAAGAGGCTGGTTGAAGAGGGGCCCGGCGGAGACAGCCAACCGGAGGGGCAGCTGGCCTTTGAGCAGTACGTACAGAACATGCGGGATTCCCAACTGGGTTTCCGCCAGACCGAGATACAGAAAATGGTAAAGGAACTTCCGGAATATCCGGAAATCCGGAAGATTTTGGATTTAGGCTGTGCAACGGGACTGCTGGGCCTTGGCGTGATTGGAGAACGGGAGGATGTGTACGGGATCCTCTATGACCGGCCAGCTATGGAACCGGCAATCCGGGAGTCCATCCGTCTGTCAGGCCTGGAAGAGAGAGCGGTACCTATGACAGGAGATTATCTGACGGATGATATAGGAAGTGGCTATGACCTGGTTTTGGCCATTGCCACCTTAAGCTTTGTTGAACAGGAGATGGCCGGCCTGATGAAGAAACTTTACAAGGCCATGAATCCGGGCGGCGTGCTGCTTTGCTATTCAGAGGGAATCGAGCGGGATGGCTCCGGACCATGGGACATGATGCTGGGCTGGCTTCCGTATAATATGCAGGGATATAACCTTGGAGTGAAGAAGAATGAAATAACAGAGGCTGCCATGGCAGCCGGCTTCAGGAGTGCTGAGAAACGGACCGGGATCTATTCCACAGGCAACGTGGATGTGGATATATTCAGAAAATAACATTATAAGAGCCAGATATGAAAATAAGCTGGATACGAAAAAACAGAGAGGCTGCCGGACTTTGCGGGTACAGCCTCTCTGCCTTTGTGTGAGCTCTCAGCCCAGCCAGCGAAACATGATGGTCTCCAGCTGTCGGATATCAATGGGCTTTGCCATATGCTGGTTCATACCGGCTTCCAGAGCCAGCTTAATGTCTTCGGTAAACGCATTTGCAGTCATAGCCACGATGGGGATGGAGGCTGCGTCCGAACGTTCCATGGCACGAATCCTCCGGGTGGCCTGGTAACCGTCCATGTGGGGCATCTGTATATCCATGAAGATAAGGTCATAGTATCCTGTAAAGGAGGCCGCGAACATTTCAACTGCCTCCCGGCCATCCATGGCTGTCTCTACATGGGCCCCGGTGTTCTGCAGGAAAGCCATGGCTATTTCCTGGTTCAGGGGATTGTCTTCCGCCAGCAGAATCCGCTTGCGGGAAAAATCAGCGTTGGGAAGCCCGGGAAGGGAGGCTGCAGCGGTTTCTTCCTCCTCATGGAGGGCAAAGCGCCGCAGCATGCATATGAGCTTGGAGGGAAACAGGGGCTTGGAAATGAATCCGTTGGCTCCGGCTTCTTTTGCGGCGGCCTCGTATTCAGCAGTGTCATAGGCTGAGATAACGATAATGGGAACGTGACAGCCTGCCTGGGCACGGATTTGTCTGGTCACCTCGATGCCGTCCATGTCAGGCATACGCAAATCCACGATGACAGCAAAAAATCCTTTTAGGTCACGGTGGGCGGAAACCACTCTGGAGACAGCCTCCCTGCCGGATGTCACAAAGGAGCTGTTCATGCCAATCTGGTTCAGACACCGGCATGTCTCCTCGCATACGATTCTGTCATCATCCGCCACAAGGACCGGAAGCTCGGTAAGGACCGAGGAATCTGGCAGAATCTGGTTTCTCAGTCTCAGGTTAAAGGTAACTGTAAAACGGGAACCACGGCCGGGCGTACTCTCTACCCAAATGTCGCCGTCCATCATCCTGGCTATGTTGCGGGTGATAGCCATACCCAGGCCGGTTCCCTGAACACTCCGGATTCGTTCATCCTCAGCTCTTTCAAAAGGCTCAAAGACGCGCTCTATGAATTCAGGCGATATTCCCACCCCGTTATCCTCACATACCAGCCGGTAGGTGCTGTAACCCTGCTGCGGACTGCGTGTTTCTGACAGCTCCAGCGTAATGGTCCCGCCGTGGGGCGTGTATTTGATGGCATTGGACAGAAGATTATTGATGATTTGCTGAAGCCGCTGCATATCACCGCACACAGCCTCGTGTTCCAGTGTTTCTATATGGATATTGAGAGTGTGGCCTCTGCGCTTTAAGTCTGGCTGTATCATGGAGATAACATCCTTAAAGAGGGAATCCAGAAGAAAGTCCTCCTCAGACAGGACGATACGCCCGCTTTCTATCTTTGACATGTCCAGAACCTCATTAATCAGTGAGAGAAGAAGCTTGGAGGAACTGGTGATTTTTCCTAGACAATCTATCACCCGGTCCGGATCATCGGCGCAGGAGGCAGCGATGGCTGTCAGCCCGATGATGGCGTTCATGGGGGTGCGGATATCATGGCTCATTCTGGACAGAAAGGTGCTTTTGGCCTGGTTGGCCACCTGGGCAGCGTTGAGGGCATCCTGCAAAAGCTCCTTCTGGCGTTTTTCCTCCCTGATTTCCGTGATGTCGGAGCGGGTCAGAAGGATGATCTTCCGCTGACGGTTGTAGTAACTGTAGCGCAGCCTTTTATCCCTGAGGATACCATTCTGGATGGTTCGGGAGTAAAGGATGTATTCTTTGTTTTGTTCCAGCTCCTTTATTACATTGTCAAGGCTCATAAGACGGGTAGTTTCTTCCCATTCATCCACAGGAAGATAGGCCCGGTTATATTCCATGAGCTCGTTTTCGTAATTGTCTCCCACCTCCGGGGGAAGCAGGTTTTCTGAACTGTGGGAAGACAGGTACCGGATATGGTGGTTTGTATTTGCATCTATGTAAGTCACATAATCATAGTCATCCTGGGCCGCCATCTCCACCAGATGGGACCTCATTTCTGACTCAATCCGGCGGGCGAATAAAAGAAGCCTGTCACTGCTGCATCCGGAATGGGGACAGGTACTTAAATAAATTTCATGCCACTCGAACCCATAGGGCGCTCCGATAAAGCGGATTTCTATGCGTTTGTGCTTCCGGCCGCTTGCAAAAAAGCTGCGCAGGGATTCTGTACAGAAGAATTCATTCCATATGGCCTGGTCCGGACCATATACATTATGCTCTGACAGCTCCCTCAGCGTTTGCTCCAAATCAAGGGTCTGCCCTGTGGTGGAGGGGAGGGTACGGTCCCTCCAGACATATACTTCCTCCTCCTTCAGACGGAGTTCCCAGATGGTATCAATGATACCATCTGTTGCATCAATATAATCATTTAGTGACAGACCGGTCGATTTCATTTTTATATTCCTTTCCCGTTTCATGCTTACAGCATACTGTGCATTTATGATAATAACAGAAATATCCGGAAAACACAATGAAAGTAACAGCATCGTCAGGGATTACTTGGCAAGGGTTTTCAGATATGGTACAATAGACAAAGCTGTGTATCATTTGAAAAGAGGGAAATTAATGTTCACACAAAGAAAAATTTTAGTTGTGGAAGACAATGAGATAAACCGTATGATGCTGAGCGCCATTCTTTCGTCGGAATATGAGGTGCTGGAAGCAGAGAACGGACAGGCTGCCCTGGCGGTTCTGAGAAAATACAGGGATGGAATCGCGTTGATTCTTCTGGATATCATTATGCCTGTGATGGATGGGTATACCTTCCTTGCCCGTATGCAGGAGGATCCGGCGCTGGCATCCATACCGGTCATCGTAACCACGCAGAGCGATGATGAATCCGATGAAGTGACTGCTCTTTCCCACGGGGCCACAGACTTTGTGGCAAAGCCTTATAAACCCCAGGTTATTTTGCACCGTGTTGCCAATATCATCAAGCTCAGGGAAACCGCCGCCATGATAAATCTGATCCAGTATGACCGGCTGACCGGACTCTACTCAAAAGAATTTTTTTACCAGCGTGTAAAGGAAACCCTGGCCGCTCATCCTGAGCAGGAGTATGACATTATATATTCCAACATAGAGAATTTTAAACTTGTCAACGACATATTCGGAGTGCCTTCCGGGGACAGGCTTCTGGTCAATGTGGCCGCCATGTTTTCAAAGCAGGTTGGCAGATGGGGTATCTGCGGCCGGATTAATGCGGATCAGTTTGCCTGTCTTTCGGAGCGCCGCCTTGACTACTCAGAGCAGCTGTTTGCGGAGGCGGGCAATCAGATTAATGCCATGTCCAATGTGAAAAATATGGTGATGAAATGGGGAGTTTACCATATTGATGACCGCTCCATATCTGTGGAACAGATGTGCGACCGCGCACTGCTGGCGGTCCGCAGCATTAAGGGGCAGTACAGAAGGCATTTTGCAGCCTATGATGATGCCCTGCGCAGTAAGCTGCTTAGGGAACAGGCCATCACGGACAGTATGGAAGATGCCCTGGCTCAGGGGCAGTTCATTGTGTACCTGCAGCCAAAGTACAGGCTGAAGGATAGGGAATTGTCAGGAGCAGAGGCTCTGGTAAGGTGGATTCATCCGGAATGGGGGTTCCAGTCGCCCGGGGAATTCATTCCTCTGTTCGAGAGAAATGGATTCATCACACAGCTGGACCAGTATGTGTGGGACCGCACCTGCGCTTTTTTGCGTGACTGGGACAGTAAGGGGTATCCGCAGATACCTGTGTCCGTGAATGTGTCCAGGGCTGATATCTACAATGCGGACCTTGCCAACATCCTTCTGAGGACTGTACATAAATATAATCTGCCGCCGTCGCGCCTTCATCTGGAAATTACAGAGAGTGCTTATACTGAAAACCCGGGACAAATCATTGATACAGTAACCCACCTCAGGGAGCTGGGATTCATCATTGAGATGGATGATTTTGGAAGCGGTTACTCCTCCTTAAACATGCTGAACCAGATGCCTCTCGATATACTGAAGCTGGATATGAAGTTTATCCAGAGCGAGACAGCCAAGCCAGTGAATCAGGGAATCCTGCGTTTCATCATGAGCCTTGCGCGGTGGATGAACCTGAGCGTGGTGGCGGAAGGCGTGGAGACAGATGAACAGCTGGAACGGCTCAGAGAAATCGGATGTGATTACGTACAGGGCTATTTTTTTGGGAAGCCTATGCCTGAGGATGTCTTTGAGGAGCTGATGAAAAAGACGGACCGGGAAAAGACCGGGGGGAGGGAACCGGCAAATTATAATAACATAAAGGAGAAACAAACAAATGAAACCGAATGAAGCTGCAGAAAAACAGGAAATCATGTACCGTCTTAAAAATGCAGGGGAGCTATATGTTCTGCTTTCCATGTGTACAGGAGAACCCTATGTGGTCTGCGACCAGGAAACATATGATGATGAGATCATAGTTTTCTTTGACTCCCAGGCAGCTGTAGAGGAGGCAAAAGAACAGACAGAAGCGGGAACGCCTGTCAGGCCCATGAAGCTGGAGAATAAGCAGTTTTTAATCTTTTACACCAGCCTTTACACCCTTGGGGTTAATGCTCTGCTGGTGAAAGACGGCGGGAGGAACAGCCTGATTCAGCTGCAGGACTTTGTGAAGCGCAATAAGCAGCAGGGACAGGAGACAGGGGAGAAGGTGTGGGTGGAGAATCCGTCCCTTCATCTGACGATGCTGTATTATATGCAGGAACTTAGAAAAAAACCGGGACAGGAGAATCTTCCGGAAATAAAAGAGTGGCAGGATGAGATTTCCAATGGTTTCAGCAAGGGCAGTTTTATTGTTCCTGTGGAGAAGGAGGGAAAGGGGCTGGCTGCTGTCAAAGTCAACGAACAGTTATTCCAGGCTATCTTTACAGATATATTGGAATTTCAGAAATTTAACAGGGAGGGAAAACTGCGTCCCCTTGTGGTAACAGCTGATAAAATACCTCAAATCATGACAGAAGAGGCAAAGGGCGTGATTCTCAATCCCATGGGGGTCAGAATGCCGCTGCAAATTAAGAGGGCGCCCAGTCAGCCAAAAAAAAATGCTTAAGGCATGAGAAAAAAACTCTATATAAACCGTGAAGCGAAAATAAAAAAGGTAAATACAGAAAGGCTGCGATGAGATTTAATTCATCGCAGCCTCGTTACGTTCTGAGTTCAAGGGACAGTTGGTCGAAATCGCCGGGATTATCTTTTGGTTTATCAAGAGAAGTTACTTTTTTTAATATTTCGTTTTGTGTTTTGTTATATTCTTCCTTGGCCCGTTTGAGGATAGCCGCTTGACCTTCCCGGTATGTGTTCTGGAACCAATAAATGAGCAGCGATTCATCTGAAGTCAGCAGCTTGGTGACAGATGCCCCTGCCTCGTCCGGGCGCAGCGCTGCGGCAAGAGGCGTTTCCAACGGAATGTCGAAAATGGAATGGACGGAAGTGCCAAGTGCCTTTGCGATGGATTCCATGTGAACCATTTTATCCTTTTGATTTTCTCCATTTATGATTCTCTTTAAAGTGCTGGCAGGTATGTGTGTCTCCTTTGATAAGGTTGCCTGGGTCATGCCCTTTAAATTCATAAGTGCAATCAGTTTCTCGTTTCTCACAGTACGTCCCCGTTTCCTGGTAATCCCATATGATATATGTCTCTAACCCCGTAGTATTGCCATAAAATACCTCTTATGGATAATTCTACCATATAAATGAAGATTCTTCAAGAAACGACATTGATTTAAGGATATTTTTTCTCATGAAATTTTTTCTCGCAAATTTTTCGGTCTGTTTTACCTTGCGAAGTTTTTTCTCATAATGTTCAGCGCGGTTATGATGTCCGATTTATTCTTACATAGAGGAATCTGTTCCTGTATGAATTTTTGTTACATATTCTTTCAATTTCTTTAAATCCATGGACAGCGCCGCTTAATTTGTTTACAATAGACGGGCTGGTCAAAGGCTGGCTGCATTTAAAATACACGGGAGACCAGAATTTATGTCTAAAGATACCAAAAAAAATATAAAAGGGACTGACAACAGAAAAAATACAAACAGTAAAATCCCTAAAAACTTAAAAACACAGAACAGGCAAAATGCAATGAAGCGAATCAGTAAGACCAGGCAGGCAAAGATGCGGGAGGAGGAAGTAAAGTCCACTCTGAAGTTTGGTGTGAAGCTGGTTTTGGTTCTGGCAGTTGTGATTGGATGTGCACAACTGTTTTTTTATGGAAAGAATGTGATGGCGGACAGGAGCAATGGTCCCGCTGCCTGGATAGCGGCAGAAAGCAGTCAAACAAAGGACAATTCGTCCGATTCATCCGGTTTATCAAAAACAGGAGAACCGGAGAAAGAAGAACAGGAAGAGACAGCAGGTCCTGAAACAAAAGAAGGCATAACAGGAGGTCTGGCTTCCAAAGAAATACAAACAGGAGAACCGCCGTCCGGAATCGTCCTGGAGCCGTTTCTGCCTGATTCTGAAGAGGGTCAGCAG
>ERZ1036438.507-NODE-507-length-14722-cov-5.977160_pt1 | contig 14722 bp, 10 predicted proteins | sample MGYA00514224_ERZ1036438 | MGnify/ENA primary metagenome ERZ1036438 (study PRJEB33795, sample SAMN09464924) | human gut metagenome | host: Homo sapiens | place: USA: Stanford, California | collected 2016-07 | study: EMG produced TPA metagenomics assembly of the...
CTTATGCAGCTGGGCAGCGTGTCTTTGGTGAAAGCCGCGAACAAGAGCTTGCTGAAAAGGTGGAAGCACTGCCCAACGACATTGAATGGCACTTTATTGGACACCTGCAAACCAATAAGGTAAAATATATTGTTCCTTACATCAGCATGATTGAGTCGGTCGACTCACCGAGGCTTTTGCGTGAAATTAACAAGCAGGCAGCTCGCAACAACCGTGTTATTGACGTGCTGTTGGAGCTGCACATTGCTGAAGAGGCCACCAAATATGGCTTCACTTTGGCTCATTGTCGAGATTTCTTGGAGGCTGGCGAATGGCGTGAATTGTCGAATGTGCGTATCTGCGGATTGATGATGATGGCGTCAAACGTGGACGATGAACGGCAGATACGCCAGGAAATGTTGATGGCTAAAGACTTTTTTGACGAGGTAAAGGAGCGCTATTTCGCTGACCAACCATCTTTCAAACAGCGCAGTTGGGGTATGAGTCACGATTACCTCATCGCCGTGACGTGTGGTTCTACCATGGTAAGAGTGGGTAGTGCCATATTTGGCGAACGCTAAATCACATCATAAAATAATACAGCATCCTTTCCCTATCAATCCTTTCTGATTAATAGTGGAAAGGATGAATGTATACCTTCTTGCCTCCAATAATGTATATGCCTTGTGGCAAAATCGATTTATCGGTTCCCATATATTTCCCATCTATGCTGAAAATGCGTTTGTCGCTTGTCACTTCTTGGGAGAATGTAGGCACAATACCCTGTGTAGAGAACTTTTTAAGGAAGTCGAAATAAACGATTCCCTCTTTTTCAGTGATGTTATAAATAGGCTTGTCTAACGTCGCACCCGTCCACGGTTGATAGTTGGGAAGTGTTGTGTTGTTGGTCAGTTCGGTCACATTGTTAATGCTTGGAAACAAATCACCCTTCAGTTGTTCTTTGTATTTATTCCGGCCACCATTGTACGAACTGAATAACAATCCGTCGGCAGGTATCACGGTCATGCGGGGTTTGCCCTTTACGTAGTTGACTCTGTTACTCTCTAAACTAAATGCTTTGGCGTCATAATTAACGTGATACATCATCATGCCATGTCCACCCAATCTAGAGTTCCAACGTTTGTTTTGAATATTCTGAATGATGTAGTATTCGTTTGTACTTTTCTCCTTGTCGGCATAAATGCGGTAGGCTTTCCCGCCTTCATCAATGTTCTGCAGGGTTACTTGTTGTGCGTCTTGCAGTTCTTCAATGTTCATCCATCCCATGGCTTCACGTTCCCATGCCGTGTAGGCTGTGGGGCACCACCCGTTGGCAGTATATTCGCCGTCGTCCATTAAGCTCCATGCCTCCATTCCCTGATTGTCGCCCCTTGCACTGGCAAGGGTAGGGTAGAAGTCGGGCAAACCCATGCAATGACTAAACTCATGACAGAACAGGCCTATGCCTGAAATCATTTTTGGTTTAGGGCCTTTCTCGTTACCAATCAGTTCGTTACTGATGCCCGATCGATACACCTTCTTACCATCTTTGGTAAGAAACGGGGTGATGGTTCCTGCCTTTGGCCACATCGTTTCGTTCTTTGCACCCATGTTTTGGCCATATCCTGCGTAGACAACGTACACCAAGTCTACATAACCATCGTTGTTGGCATCGTATGCAGAGAAGTCAAGCGAGTCGTCCATGAGCTTGCACGCATCTGTAATCAATTCGGTAAACTTTTCATCGTCAGGGTCGGCATCCGTTCCTCCATAGTAGGCAAGCTTGTGGGGAAGTGTTACTGGACCATATATGTCAAATTGTGGCGTAAACTTACCAAAGCTCATGTCTTTGAAATATTGTTGTACGCTGTATGCATTCCTGTTTTCACCATGACCATAATCTTGAGGATGTCCTTCGCCATTGAGAAACTGTTGGAACGATTTGCGAGGATTGGGGAGCGTGAATGTGGTGTCTTGGTAGGCAGCTAAAATGACAATTGCCTTAGGCGAACCCGTGTGTGGAAAGTAGGTCTTGTTTGATTTCACCGGTTCTCTTCGCATGGCACGAGTTTGCAGCAGTGTGTTTGCTTGTTCAAAGAAAAGCTTTTTGTCTTGTGCGGCAACTAACTTTTTTTCAGCAGCTTGTCGTCCGTTTTCTTCATGTGCCAACTGTTTACTCGCTGTTATACGTCCAAATTTGTCAATCGCTGCAATAAAGAATGTGTTTTGCTCGCGCACCAAAATAGCACCATCTTGCGTGCTATACCAGTTAAAATGTTCATCTCCATGCTGGTAAACTTGTAGAGTGGTTCCGTCTGGTTGGGTGACGATAAGCGGCATGCGCCAAGCCTTTGCAGCCCACGTGCAAACGGAAAGTATGAGTGCGAGTGCGGTAAATAACAGTTTTTTCATTTGTATGGTATGTTTCTTTCCATGGGCAAATGTACGAAAATTGTTTTGAATATCAATTGGTTTCGTCTTATTTTCGGCAGTTAAGAAATTATTTTGGACATGACTTGAGAACGAGTCAACTGCCGGTGTGTCCATCGTATCATCGTCCTAAGAAGTATAAGGGGCTCTGTTCAGTTGTCCAAACCCATTGACTTTGGCCTCTAAAGTCAATGCTATTGGAAGGTAAACCCATTGAGTTTGGCGGTCAAAGTCAATGACTTTGCCAGGACGTTTAAATGATTACTGCAAACCAATTAAGACAGGCGGAGAATGACCTGACGTCTGTTCATAGGATTGCACCAATCCAACAAAACTCCTTGTTAGCGTTACTGATGTTCTGCTTTATTTGCCGATGCAAAAGTGTTTGAAGATGTTCTCAAGTACCTCTGGTGTAGTGATTTGCCCTCCCGTGATGTCTGCCAGTTGGTCAAGGCAAACACGCAGATCTTCAGCTATGAGATCTCCGCTTAGGTCTGCTTTTAGCCCATTGATTACTCGAGTGATGCTTTCTTTGGCATGAATGAGGGCATCGTAATGGCGAGCACTCGTGATGATGACATCATTCTCCGTGATTTCGGGAATATTTGCTTTTTGGTAGAGTAGGTTTTCTAATTGGTCAATGTTCGTTCCTAGTTTGGCACTGATTTGTATGGTTGATAAGTTGTTTGTTGACAACTTGTCAGGAATCGTTCTGATATCAATCTTATTTTGAACGAGAATCACTTGTTTGTCCTCACAATACTCCAGTATTTCTTGAATCTCGCTACGACTAGGCTGTTCATCAACCAACCATAAGATGATGCGTGCTTCGTTAAGCTTCTTATAGGTGCGCTCGATACCAAGCCTCTCTATCTCATCATTCGTTGAGCGAATGCCCGCTGTGTCAATAAATCGAAACGTGACACCTTTAATTTCGGTCGTGTCTTCAATGACATCTCTGGTCGTACCATGAATGTTGCTCACGATGGCTTTCTCTTCCTTCAACAACTGATTGAGAAGTGTGCTCTTTCCTACGTTCGTCTTGCCAACAATAGCCACAGCTACACCTTGTTTATAAGCTTTTCCTGTTTCAAAAGAGCGAGCAAGTGTATTCAATCGTTGGTCAATGGTTTGTGCCAAATCAAGCAATTCTGTTCTGTCAGCAAACTCAAGTTCTTCGTGATCGCTAAAATCAAGTTCAAGTTCGATCAATGAAGTTATCTTCAGCAGCTGCTTCCTTAACAATGCCAACTCATCGGAAAAATGACCTTTCAATTGACTCATGGCCATTTGGTGTGTGGCACGATTGGTAGAAGCAATCAAATCGGCTACTGCTTCTGCCTGACTTAAATCCATTTTGCCATTCATGAAAGCTCGCTGCGTATACTCTCCAGGATTTGCTTGGCGGCAACCATTTTGAATGAAGGTTTTAAGAATTTGTGAGATGACATACTGTGAGCCATGACAGGATATTTCAACAGCATTTTCGCCTGTATAGGAATGGGGCGAGCGAAAAACAGAGACCAACACCTCGTCAATTACATCTCCATCTTGGTTTGTCAAATGCCCAAAATGCAATGTCTGCGGTTTTGCTTCTGTTAGTCTATGATTGGATTTGGAAACAAAGACTTTGTCTGCAATGTTGATTGCGTCATTACCTGATAGACGAATCACGGCTATAGCACCACCAGCTGGTGTGGCTAAAGCGCAAATCGTAGAACTTGCGTCCACTGAAGATAGATTATGCGTGTTGTCGCTTTGAGTAAGTTGCATCGAATGATTTAATGTTGGATTGAGTATAAAAACAAGTTGTCAGACCCGACACATCATGGGTCTGACAATCGGAACGTTCAGATTGTCCCTTGTATAGAAGAGGTTAGATAGTCGCTCGTTAAATTCTATCAAGTACAATTTGTATTAACCCGTCAATAGAATTTTTGTATTCTACATTTGCCTTTTGAGCACGACGATTAGCTATTACCATACAACACGTCATAGCCTTGTGTCCTAATAGCTTAGCAAGGCCTGCCAGAGCACTACTCTCCATTTCGAAATTGGTGATGCGGTTACCGTTGTATTCGAAATTCTCGATTTTTTCATTTTGTTTCGGGTCGGCCAGAGGTATGCGCAATTCTCTGCCTTGTGGACCGAAGAAGCCACCACAAGAAATCGTCACACCACGAACCATGTCGTCTCCCGCAATGCGATTGAGTGTTTCTTTATCCGAATCAATGACATACGGGGCGCCTTTTTGAGGGTTCCAGTCCATGTGTTTTTTGAAAGCTTCTTCAAATTCTAAGTCACAGGCTTCGTTTCTTCCAGCGTAATAATTTAGTAAGCCATCAAATCCAATACTCTTTTCGCTAGCAATGTATGTTCCTTCTGGCGTATATTCTTGCAATCCGCCACAGGTACCGAGTCTGACCAAGGTGAGTGATTTAAGAGGTGATTTCTCATGACGGGTTGAAAAATCAATGTTAGCCAATGCATCCAGCTCGTTCATGACAATATCAATATTATCACAGCCGATGCCCGTGCTGACCACACTGATTCGTTTTCCTTGGTAAGTACCAGTTATGGTATGGAATTCTCTGCTTTGTATGTCGCACTCTACTTTTTCAAAATGAGAAGCTACCAGCGACACGCGTCCTGGATCGCCAACCAGAATAACCTTGTCGGCCAATTGCTCTGGCTTGATATGTAAATGGAAAACACTACCGTCGGCATTGATGATAAGTTCGGATTCTGCAAAATATTTTTTTTCCATCATTGTAGGGATTTAGTTAGTTAACAATTTGTTCTCTTCGTTTCTTACTGACTTTTCAAAGGTCTGCACATCTTTTCTTTGTTGCTGTATGGTTTCTTCCGCTTTCAACAAATTAGCTCTCATTCCTTGTTGATCGGATATGGATGCTCGGCTATAATCATATCTCATTTTGGCCAAAGTTTTCTCATTCTGTGCCAGTTGCGCTTTCATTTCAGTCAATTGAGTGTACAATTCTTTTGTCTTGTTGCTTTTGAAATCATCTATCTTTGTGTATACAATCTTTTCATTAATTGGGAACAGAAAGCCTGGCTTTGAATTTGCTTGGTGATTGTTTTGCTTCAAACTTTCCAATCTTTTCAGTGCGGCATCCCTGTTTCCAAAGGCCCATGTGTCTTTAATGCTCGTCAACTTGGCAAAAGACTTAAGCTGTTTATCTTCAAGATTATCTTGACTGAAGTTAAGGCGCGGATTGGTTGGAACGAATGTATAGATGCAAACTTTATCTTTTGGTTGGTACCGGTCACTGACTAACCAGCCCAAGGCATACATGTCATCAATAGCCAACAAATAATCGTTTGCAGTAGAATTGAATGGCAATCCATAATTCTCTGGTTTATAAAAAGTTCCGTCTTCATTGTTGAACAATGTCATGAAGATGTCATAACCTCCTAAACTCTTTTCGCCTTGACCAGAAAAAAATAAGGTCATGCCGTCAGAAAGTAGAAAAGGGTAGTTGGCATTGTCTACCTCTTCATCCAATTCTACTAATTGTTTTGGTTTACTCCAGATGTTTCCTAATAGATCAGTTGCATACAGGTGGTAACCCTTTATGGTATCACCATCGGCATAGATGCGGTGATTGCCAAGTTCGTTAGTATAGGAGGATTGGCCATTTTGTTCAGAAAGCGTACCGGCATCCTTGCTCATAGGAATTTTAGATAAGAAATTTTTCTTGTCCACCACGATGCTGTCGATGAACATGACTTTAGCAGTTCCTTCTACCATCGTCTCGAATAATTTGTCAGCAGGGGTCTTCTCTGTTTTGTTGGTTTGTGGATGAGCTGGCCTCTTCCCATGCTTTTGAGCTTGCATGAGAAGAGGTGAAAAAAGCAGTAATATCAATAAATATAATGTATACTTCATATTTGTCATGTTGACAAAGATACAAATTTATTTATGAAGTAAGTCAAAAAGAATGCAAAAATGTAGTGACTTATATAGAAGCCGTATTAACCTACAAGTTGTCTCTTTATCTATCACTTTTCAGCTCTTAGTTGCATATCCATATTTGCAGCAGCTCTTCTGCCATCACCCATGGCCAGAATCACGGTTGCGCCTCCGCGTACGATGTCGCCTCCTGCATAGATTTCAGATCTGCTGGACTGCATCTGGTCGTTGACGACAATGGTGTTTTTGCGGCCAAGTTCCAGTCCCTGGATAGATTTTGGTACCAGAGGATTTGGAGATACACCGACAGCCACAACAACCTGGTCGACTTCTATCGTTACTGTTTGTCCTTCGACTGGCACAGGACTGCGACGACCACTGGCATCTGGTTCTCCTAATTCCATGACTTGTAAAACGGCAGCGCTGACAGCACCTCTTTCATCCGTGAGATATTCAATAGGGTTATGCAAGCACATGAAATGGATGCCTTCTTCTTTGGCATGTTTAACTTCTTCAAGTCGGGCAGGCATTTCTGCTTCAGAGCGACGGTAGACCAGGGTAACGTCAGCTCCTAAGCGTTTGGCTGTTCTACAAGAGTCCATGGCTGTGTTTCCACCTCCTACGACCATCACTTTCTTTCCAAGATTGATGGGTGTGTCAGCAGAGGTATTGGCGGCATCCATAAGATTGATACGGGTTAGGTATTCGTTAGATGACATGATGTTAATGGCATTCTCTCCTGGTATTCCCATAAAATTAGGTAGCCCTGCACCCGATCCCACAAAGATGCCTTTGAAATCTTTTTCTTTGAGTTCTTCAATAGAAATGGTTTTACCAATGATACAGTCTGTTAAGAAATGAACGCCCATCTTCTTGAGATTTTCTATCTCAACATCGACGATGGCATTAGGAAGACGGAACTCTGGAATTCCATATTTCAGTACGCCACCTATTTCATGAAGTGCCTCAAACACATGAACCTGATAGCCTCGCTTAGCCATATCCCCGGCGAAGCTCAAGCCTGCAGGCCCTGAACCAACCACAGCCACCTTGATACCGTTGTCAGGTTGCATTTCAGGGATAGATATGTTTCCACTTTCCCGTTCATAATCAGCGGCAAAACGTTCAAGATAACCAATGGCGACAGCGGGCTCGTTCATCTTCAGATGAATACATTTGCTTTCGCATTGTTTCTCTTGTGGGCAAACTCTGCCACATACTGCGGGTAGGGCAGAGGTGTTCTTCAACACTTTGGCAGCTGCCAAGAATTGTCCTCGCTCAATATTTTTGATAAAAGAAGGAATGTTGATATTGACTGGACAGCCTTCCACACAGGTCGGTTTAGCACAATCTAAACAGCGTTTGGCTTCTGTCATGGCCAGTTCTTTCGTAAGACCTAAGTTTACCTCTTCCGTCCTGGTCGTTGCTCGATATGTTGGATCTAACTCTGGCATTTGCACGCGAGCGATGCTCTTCCGCTCTTTCGGCTTCATGGCATCCCGTAATGCCTTTCTCCATTCAGCATTGCGATCGGTTAGCATCGAGATACTCTCTTGCGTAGGCTCTACATCCATTTTAATGGTGGACGCATGTTTCTTCTGTGCGCTTTCTATCTCATTAAGGTGATCTTGCAAATGTTCTACCTCATCTTTTTCAACATCCTTGAATGTGTTCATGCGCTTGAACATCTCATCCCAGTCAACCAATGCGCCATCAAATTCAGGTCCATCGATACACACAAATTTTGTCTTGCCGCCAATCGTTAACCGACAGGCACCACACATGCCCGTGCCGTCAACCATGATGGTGTTGAGAGATACATCTGTAGGTATGTTATATTTTTGTGTAAGAAGACAACAAAACTTCATCATGATGGGAGGTCCAATAGCAAATGCCTTGTCGATATGTTCCTGTTTTATCAATTTTTCCATGCCTACCGTGACGACACCTTTCTCGCCATAGCTGCCATCATCGGTCATGATGATTGTTTCATCAGAATTCGCTCTTACTTCATCTTCAAGTATAATGAGGTCTTTGCTCCGTCCTGCCAACACCGACAGCACCCTGTTGCCCGCTTCCTTCAAGGCTTTAATGATGGGGAGCATAGGGGCAACGCCAACGCCACCACCCGCACAAAGTACGGTACCAAACTTCTCAATGTGTGTGGCATTGCCCAAGGGACCTACCACATCAGTAACATAGTCACCTTCATTCAAATTGCATAGCTTCATGGAGGACAGACCAACTTTTTGCACAACCAATGTGATTGTTCCGCGCTTGATGTCTGCATCGGCGATGGTCAGTGGCATGCGTTCACCTTTGTGACCTACACGGACGATGACGAAGTTGCCGGCTCTTCTGCTTTTAGCAATGAGTGGAGCCTCAATCTCAAAGAGAAAAACTTTCTCAGAGAACTGTTCTTTTCGGATAATTTTATTCATAGTATGTTTTAATAGATTGTTATAGTTCAAATTGATAGTCTAGGTAAATCAGATGTTTGACAGCCGCTTCTCCATGTCAACTCCAACCATGATGCTGTTCCTGCAATCAAGGTCACCGTTGAACATGGCCGCATAGCTCGTTCCTCCATACGATTTGATGGTGGTGATGCCATTCGCATGTTGGGCAGCACTATCCATGGAGAAGGGCAGAAGAAAAGAGATGAGTATGTATTTGAAGTTTCTCATCACAGCTATCTTCTCCTTAGAAATTTTGATCGTCAATCATCTCGAATCCACAGTAGGGAACAAGTACCTTCGGTACTCGAATGCCTTCTGGTGTCTGATTGTTTTCCAAGATACTGGCAACGATACGTGGCAAGGCCAATGCCGAACCATTGAGCGTGTGGCAAAGTTCTATCTTGCCATCTTCTGCATGACGATAGCGACATTTCAGTCGGTTGGCTTGATAGCTTTCGAAGTTTGATACGGACGAAACCTCCAGCCATCTTTTCTGAGCTGCGCTCCAAACTTCAAAATCGTAACATATAGAAGAGGTGAAACTCATGTCACCGCCACATAATTTCAAGATATGATAGGGGAGTTCCAGTTTCTTGCATAGTCCCTCTACGTGTTCCAGCATTTCGTTGAGAGATTCATAAGAATGCTCTGGTTTGTCAATTCTAACAATCTCCACTTTATCGAATTGATGCAAACGATTGAGTCCGCGTACATCTTTTCCATACGACCCTGCTTCACGACGGAAACATGCTGAATAAGCACAGCGCTTAATAGGTAGGTCTTTCTCATCGAGAATTTCATCACGGAAAATGTTCGTCACGGGCACCTCTGCTGTTGGTATCAGATACAGGTCATCCAACTGAACATGGTACATCTGGCCTTCTTTGTCAGGCAGCTGACCTGTGCCATAACCAGATGCTTGATTCACTACAAATGGAGGCTGAACCTCGAGATAGCCGGATTTACGAGCCTCTTCGAGGAAAAATGCTTCGAGCGCTCGTTGGAAACGGGCCATTTTGCCAATGTATAAGGGGAATCCCGCACCCGTGATTTTAACACCCAGGTCAAAATCTATGAGGTTAAACTTCTTGCACAAGTCCCAATGACACAAAGCGTCTTCACCAAGTTCAGGTATAACTCCTCCTTCTTTCACAACGACGTTGTCAGATGCATCTTTACCTTCTGGGACATCTTCGTTAGGAATGTTAGGAATGGTATAAAGTAGGGTAGTGAGGTCGTTTTCAGCTGTTTCCATTGACTGTTGAAGACCTTTAGCTTCCTCTTTCAACTTTGCAACCTGCGCTTTCACCTCATTGGCTTCATCTAATTTTTTATCTTTCATGAGCCCACCTATCTTCTTGGAGAGCAAATTAGCTTGTTGCTTGTTCTTGTCAAGTTTTTGTTGGGATTCTCGACGTAGCTTGTCAATGGCTAGCACCTGATTGACAGTTTCTCTAGCTCCCTCGAAATGTTTCTTCTCTAATCCTTTGATCACACGTTCAGTTTCTTCACTGATGAGTTTTAGTGTAAGCATATTTATATTTTTTTGAAAAATTTCCTACTGCTGACAAAGTTACTAATTATAATTAAATATTATTCATTAAATACCAATATTTTAATGGAACTTTCTACAAAGTAAGAGCCCAGTATCAAATATCGATACCAGGCTCACTCTTTTTGTTGATATGATTAATCATTCAATTCATGTGTCTATCTTACACTGTAAGAAGGTTGTAGGGCGACAGCTACGCTGAATAGTGTAGCATGACTTCATGTCTTCTTATATTCCTAATGTTTGCTGATTCTGTAGATTACGCCGAACGTTCCATATACAGGATAAAGAGTTTGTTCTATCGTTTTGAATGAACGCTTGAAGATACCGTTGAGACCCCAATTTAAATCGGCATATAATCCGAAACGGCGGTAAATATGACAGTCTATTCCAGCCGATATGCCAACCTGGAAGCGTCTCATGTGATCAGAAAAGTCATAGATACCCCTTGTTCCAGGATCGCTACCCATCTCGATTCTGGGCCCAGTTGGATCTCCTACCCGTAGGTGTCCGTCATATACGCTTCCTTCAAAGTCTTTTGAGAGCAGATACGACATATACGGTCCCATGCGCAGTTGTATTCTGTCGTTCACGTCGTAGGTAGCTTGTATAGGTAGGGTTATCATCCATTGCCGCACCTGTGTCTGCACATAGCCTGTGAACACCCCTTTCAATGACTCGCCTCCGCGAATCATTTCCATGTGGTAGTTCTTCACCTTGGCATCCACGTCCATATCTTTGTTCTCCGCCCGAAGGCCTACCAGGGCACCCCATTTACCATCGATGGTTTTATGGCCATCAAGTTCTATAGTCACATTATTATGTAACTTGTATGATTCAAGCGACCTGACGGTTGCAGGTAAGCCGATTGGAGCGGTTCCTCCCAGATTATATCCTATGCGAGCCTGGAGCTTCACATCCTTCAGAAAAGAATCTGCCATGCTGTTCAGCGACAAGCACCCCATCCACAATATGATTAATATAAACTTACGCATGCCGTTATTCCTCCTTTGTACAAATGATTCTTACTTCATCAATAGACAACTCACTGCCAATAGCTCCTTCAAACTGAGCGCCTCTTTCGCTGGACGAAAAGACTACGGTTAAATTGTATCCGCGGTTGGCCAAGATTCTATCATCAGGTTGTTGTATATAGTCGAAAACCACTTCAAAAGGCGTCCATTGGTCAGTAGTCTTCACTTCTGCCAACTTGGCGATGGCCAAGATGTGCTTGTTCGTCAAGACATCATCCCCATACAGCGTTACGGGATTGTCCTGTTCGTCAACATTTCTATAAAACACAGCATAGATAGCCGCGCTGTCCGTGCGGTTGGGAACTATTTTTCGATTCTTGTCTTGATACTTTTTACCTGGCTGATACCGGTACCATCCCGTCAGTTTGATGGGCTTTTTATCAAAAGGAATACCAAACTTGGTCGCTTTCATGGCATCGCGCATGGCCATTCCAAAATCGAAAGATCCCAGATACAGATTGCCTGCTGCCAGGGGCTTACCAACCAAGGAGCCTAACAAGCCTGTGCTTTGGGTAGTCAGCTTGGCATACGACCCACTGTGACCATCCTTTGCAGGGACACTGGGATAGCCCTCTGGTGGTGCCGATTCCCTGCTCATTCTAAACCCTGGATTACCCGTAGCCCAATAGTCGTATCGCTGACCATCTTCACCTATATAATACCAGGTATAGTATTTCAGTTCTTTCTGTTCCAACTCATAATGTTCAAAGTCAAATCGAATGGTGTCACTAACCGTCTGGACAACCGGAAAGAAGCTAACGACATAGCGCCTATTCCACTGCTTGTCCTCAGAAGTTACCGTATAGATGACGGGACCTTTACTGAAATTTTGAACCGAACCGTTTGCCGGAACGATGGTTGCCCCATCCGTCAATGTGAAGTGAGGAGCGATGGCGTTCAGATTTGCATGACGTCTTACATTGAAAATAATGGTACTGTCCGTGTAAGGAACATGAAGCTTGCTATCTGAAGGGTGATAGAACATCTCCTCAGGCTTACTTACCGAAACAGAAGCCTCTAGAATATCACACTCTGCATTCAATGGTTCGTCCTTAAAGCATGAGGTGAACACGGATGAAAGTGCGATAACCAATAAGTTTTGATAAAATTTCATTGTAACATAATCTTTTCGACTGCAAAGTTATGCTTAATATCTTAATGCGGCAAACGAATATCTTTAAAACTATTCAGATAAAGGACAAAAATGGTGGATTTAATAACAATTTCTGAAATAGTAGTATACCCAATGAACTCTAACAGAATGAATTGCGGCGATAATTGCGCTATGATGACCGTTGCTCTGCCATATTCCTATTACAACAGCCGTCAAAAACTATGTTTGAAATCAGCATGGTTAATCATCATGAAGCGAGGAATCGGGCCTGGGTAGTTCGGTCAACCTCACTTTCCATTGTTTATTAAGTTGTACCAGTTGCAGTGTGTAGGTGGCAGATTCAACAAAATGTCCCACGGTACCTATCGAGTCCATTGACAAGAAGTTTTCAACCTTCATGACCACTGAAGCCACCGAGTCACCTTCTTCATAATGTATTTTCTTGATATCCGACCTGGCACCTTGCTCAGCACTTCGCAACTTGTCTACATCATCTTGTTTTACCTGTGAGGCCGCATAACTAATCCATCTTTGTGAGGATGGGGTACAATGGGTTAGTGCATCGTTGAATTGCCAGTTGAAATAGGTTTGGGCAAAAGCGCTGGCCGTATCCCGGAGTTGCTCTTCATTTTTATGGTCTGTACAAGCACAGAGGCCTATCAACATACAGCCTACTATCGTGAGGGAAATTGTCAATTTTATTTTCATCCGAAAAAACATTTTATTGATGCATCAACAGTGCAAGCCAAAGGATAAGAGGGTTCACTGTCTGATGCAAAGGTACCAAAAACTTTGTTCATGTCAAGCCTTTTGTTTACTTTTGTGCCAAATATTTCAAACATGTTAAAATTCATTTGTTTGGGAAGTGGTAGCAGTGGAAACTGCTATTGTCTTTTTACAGAGAATGGCGGCTTGATGATTGATGCCGGAATAGGCATCAGGCTATTAAAAAGGTCATTTAAAGAGTATGGACTATCACTTTCACAAATTCACCATATTTTAGTTACGCACGACCATGCAGACCATGTGAAATCAGTGGGGGCGATAAGCCTTGATTATCAATTACCCGTCTATGCGACGCAGCTTGTTCATGCGGGCATAGAGCGCAACTATTGTGTACATAAGAAAGTTGCACCGGCATACATGGAGGTCATAGATAAAGGACAACCGTTTAAACTGGGTGATTTCACCGTTACACCCTTTGGTGTGCCACATGACAGTTCTGACAATGTAGGTTATAAGATAGCATGCGGTAACATCGTCTTTACGCTGATGACAGACATTGGTCATGTGACAGACGAAATGAAAACCGTCATCTCCGAAACGAATTATCTGGTCATAGAGGCCAATCACGACCCGAAGATGTTGATGTATGGCCCCTATCCCCAACATTTAAAAATTCGCATATCGGGCCCAAATGGGCATTTGGCCAACCAGGATTGTGCGCAAGCTTTGGCTGAGAACATGACCGAGCGGATGCGCCATGTGTGGCTGTGTCATTTAAGTGAAGAGAACAATCGTTATGATTTGGCACACGAAACGGTAGCACATATTTTGCGAACGAAAGGTATAGAGGCTGGAACAGACGTGCTGTTGGATGTGTTGAAGCGGAAATCGCCCAGCTCGCTATACATTTTGGGGTAATCATTTTCCTACCCTCCATTTGTTCGATTTTTTCCTCATTTTAGGGCTTCAAAACGACACTTGTAAACTTTCAATCTGGGAAAAAATGATAGGCCGTGAGGATGCAACCATGCGCTAATTTTGTGACAAAAACCGTCTTTCACCGCAAGAGCATTGAGTTTACCTCACTAAACGTATCACTTTGGCAGACTATTAGCATGCTTTTACCCGTCAATAGCATGCTAAAAACTCGTTTCTAGCAATGCTTTTGGCTTGAAAATACTTGGAATAAAGCCAAACAACTTTAATATAAAAGTATAATTCCTTGTGTATGAGCAACGTATGAAAAACGCTCATATTTCGCTTATTTATGTCCATGAGCATGTTTGTTTGTCTATACGCCAAGGAGCAGAAGGCATGTTGTCAATAAAATTCAGAAAGATTTTCAATCCTCATTTTATTTTGCCTTCTTTCATACCGTTTGTCACAACAACAAACATTGCTGCCAAATAACAAAATGAGACGAATGAAAAGCACCTACGCGAAAGACCGAGAGAAAAATTAAACTTTTCTACACCAAAACGAGAGTTCTTCAAA
>ERZ1036438.527-NODE-527-length-14066-cov-15.833773_pt1 | contig 14066 bp, 8 predicted proteins | sample MGYA00514224_ERZ1036438 | MGnify/ENA primary metagenome ERZ1036438 (study PRJEB33795, sample SAMN09464924) | human gut metagenome | host: Homo sapiens | place: USA: Stanford, California | collected 2016-07 | study: EMG produced TPA metagenomics assembly of the...
AGATTTGGGACATTGAGGACTTTTTTATCTTTATTTTCTGCCATAGTCATTATTCTTTAATTTTCTTGATGAGTTCAGTTGCTGCAATGTCGTGCATGAGAGTAAAGCCGAACCACTTTTTACCCAAGTCCTTGATAGAAGCTCCAATATGATATACTTCGTCGTCAATAAGTAGGAAACGGTCATGTGCCTTGCTAAACTGTTTTATTTCAATGAATGGATATTGAGAGTTATGACGGTCGACATCCAACTGAAATTGGTTACTGATACGTTGTGTGTAAATAGTTGCTGTTACTCCATTCTCTCGTTTGTCAAGCAATGTAAGCACGGTGTCATCCACATAATTATCAATAAGTACAATTGAGTGTTTGGCTTTTCGTATCAAGTTAGATACGAAACGGTGCGCATCAAATACTTGACCATCATAGAATATACCTTGTATGGGTAGATTGTTCGCATCTAATCGTTTGAAAACCTCATCAATGCGTTTGTCTATCAGATTTTGGTGTTGCTTCATTTCCAACTGATGATACTCAATTGTTTCAAGACGTTGGAACAGTTGGGCATTGGAAGCTACAAAACGGCGCATGACAACAAAGGCATCCATAATCTTAATGCTAACTGCAATAGCTATTTTACTATGAAGCACTGTAGAAAGCATGGATATACCTTGTTCTGTAAAGACATAGGGCATAACCGTGGAATGCTTCAACGTATTAAGGCGGTCGCAATTTGCAACCAGTTTATCAGTTTCTTCTTTTGTCAATTGGAAGCGAAAGCGTTCAGGGAATCGCTCAACGTTACGGCGTACTTGCTCATTAAGGCGTTTGGTTTCAACGCCATAGAGGATAGCCAAGTCTCGGTCAACCATCACTTGTTTACCTCTTATATTCATAATAAGCCGTGCAATATCATCCTGATTAGAAAGTTGTTGCTCTACCGCCATAGGTAACTGGTCGCAATTTGCGACCGGTTCAGTTGATTGTCGTTCTGTATTTTTCTTATCTTTCGCCATAACTTCTTATTTTGACATTATAACTTGCGACCCAATATTTTACATTATCCCCAATTCTTTCAAATAACCTTCAATTTCTTTGTCAAGGTCGGCACGCTTGGTTTCCAGATCCTTGATTTCCTTCATTACGGCATGGATGTCAATAGGTTCTTCCTCCTCGAAAGTATCCACATAACGAGGAATGTTGAGGTTGTAGTTGTTTTCGGCTATCTCCTCCAAGGTGGCAAGGTGGCTGTATTTCTCAATCTCCTTGCGATCACGGTAACTCTCAACAATCTTCTGAATATGCTGTGGGCGGAGCTTGTTCTGTGTCTTTATCTTCTCAAAATCCTTGCTGGCATCAATGAAGAGAATACTGTCGTCCTCTTTCCTGCATTTTCTGAACACCAGAATACAGGTAGGGATGCTTGTGCCATAGAAGATGTTGGCAGGCAGACCGATGATAGCATCCACATAGTTTTTCTTTTCAATGAGGAAGCGGCGGATTACACCCTCAGCATTTCCACGGAAGAGGACACCATGAGGGGCAACACAAGCCATTGTTCCACCCTCGTTTAAGTGATAAAGCATGTGGAGGATGAACGCATAATCAGCTGTCTTGCGTGGAGCAAGCCGTCCTGCCTTGCTGAAACGATCATCATTGTTGAACTTATCAGCAGCACTCCACTCTGCAGAGAACGGAGGGTTGGCTACAACCGCATCAAACTGAGTGTCACCAAAAGCATCGGCTTCGAGTGTGTCGCCATTCTCAATACGGAAGTTGCTGAATTTGATGCCATGAAGGAGCATATTCATGCGGGCAAGATTGTAGGTCGTGGGATTCTTCTCCTGTCCAAATATCTCATTAGCATGCCCTATACTTGCTGCACGGAGCAGCAAAGAGCCGCTACCGCAGGTTGGATCATAAACATTGCGAAGGCGTGCATGGCCGAGGGTTACAATTTCAGCCAAGATACGGCTTACTTCCTGCGGAGTGTAAAACTCACCGGCTTTCTTTCCTGCACCGGCGGCAAACTGGCTAATCATATACTCATAAGCATCGCCAAGAATATCAATCTCTTGTGAAGCCTCTACGCCAAAATCTATGTCATCGAGGGCAAGAAGTACATTACTGACCAATGTATTTTTAGCCTCGGCTGTCTTTCCCAATTTAGGAGAGGCGAGGTCTATGTCTGAGAACAAACCGCCAAAGTCCTCTTCACTGTCTTGCCCCAGAGTACTATCTTCAATACGCTTCAAAGAACGCTCAAGTATCGGCAGGATATTTTCTTTCTTTTTAATACTCTCAATAACGGATGAGAACAAGAAGCTGGGTTCTATGAAATAGCCAATGTTTTCGATACATTCGGTCTTTACGCTCTCTTGTAGCTCTTCTATATCGGTATCTTTTTCCATTGCCCATAATTCTTTGAATGTAACATCATCATCCACTAAGGCATCATTGGCATGTTTTTCAATCTTCTCTGACAGATATTTATAAAAGATAAAGCCTAATGTAAAATACATAAAGTCACTTGCCGACATATTGCCACGCAACTTATTTGCGACTTCCCAAAGCTGGTCACGGAGTTTCTGTTGTAATTCCTCGCTCATATTGTTATTTTTGTTATTACAAATAAAATTCCTTAATCTGTTTTGTTAATAGTTCTTTCCTCTTTTGTATAAATTTAAGGAAGAAGTCTAAACTATAATCATTCATTTCTGGAATATGATGACGCTTTTTGAAATTTGTATCGCGACTTTTAAGCCAAATATCAAATGGTTTTGCATTCTTAGACTTATTTTCAGAATCATCTAATAACTCTAAGTTTAATATTGTATTAAAACAATTTGTATATTTCTGTATTGTAGCGTCATCATATCCTCTTGCACGAAGATTTTTTATCTTAAATTCATTTTGAGGGAATATATGGTCTTCATTGTATTTCTTATCTTTCCAGTCTCGACCAGGATATAGCAACGATAAAATAAGATAACTATATCGTGTCCCATAATTATATTGCAACAGGTTCTCTATCTCCATATCATTGAATGTCATCTCTGTTTTAAGTTCTTTGCTAATTTCAGCATAAGGGAAATATTCCGATACTGCTCTTACAACGGGACGCATTAAATTCAATTTATTATCTGTTGCGCTACCTAAAGCACCCTTAAGAAGCATCATTATAATCCATTTCTGAATATTATTTTGGTCTTCAACATCTTTAATGTGTGATGATGTTAGATAGCCCTTTGACTTCCTTTGTAAATATTGTGCCACAGGAAGTAAAGTTAATCTTGCAACCAAATTCTTGTCAGTAAAACCATATTTACTAATTAACTGAATACTATTAGAAATAGCATCTTTTGTTTCTTCCCAATGGTCTTCGATACATTCGAGATTTTTTCTTGTAAAAGAACTTATTTTATATTGTATGGGCAGATTTTCGGTCAGATACATCGCTCCTTTCATAACAAAATCTTTGCCGAAATTATAACCATTTCCTATTTTGTTGATTTCATCTGTAAATTTATTTATTTCTTCCCTTGCATTAAGGTTTCGCCATTTAGCTGTTGCTGTTGATAGAAGAATATCGCTGTACTCTAATTTCTGTCCACCTGTATTAGTGCGGATAAATATTTCAAGTACTTTGTCATAATCATCTGATTTTTCCTCGTAATAGTTGATATTTTGAGTAACATTGACAACACTGAACAATTTACTAATCATTTTTCTTGCTCGTTTTTTGGTATCTTCGTCAAATCCATTAAGGTCATTTTCTATGGAATCCTTTGCATCTTCAGCATCGTCATAATTCAATATATCACCAACTCGATACCACAGTTGAGGATAGTCTGTTCGTGGTAATATTTGATTATTTTCTTTAAAAAGGAATTGATAAGTCATTTCCTCTGGATTATCATCTCCTTTATCCCATAGAAGATTCAAGTAAAGTCTCGTTATCCTCCATTTTCTATAAAAAAAACGATATGTACCACGAAGTGCGATGTTGATTGATGTTATTCTCTGTTGTCCATCAAGAACTAAATATATATCCTGATTAACTCCATCAAGATTTGCCTCCTTGTTGTGAGGAGTCGCTTGATCAAAATCCTTTATGAATTCATAGGAAGTCCAATCCTTTTTCTTTTCTTCTCTTATTTTCCAAAATAAGAAAGAACTAATAGGATAACCACACATTATCGAATCAAATAGTTTTTCTACTTGGTTTGGATTCCATACATATTCTCGCTGTATAGCAGGTAGAAATGTGTTTCTACCTATTCTTTCAGATATTAAATCTTTGATTGTTGTATTAAAATATGCCATGTCGATTTTTATTTTAGTCCCAGTTAAATATTCTGATGATACTACGTAATCTATCCATTACCCTTGTCAGAGATTTTCGAGTCTTTATCAGACCAAGATGTTTCTCTTTCAATGCCTCCTGTATGATTTCCGGCTGTTCTTTCTGTAGGTAGTCATACTCTGAAAGATAATGATTAAGTATAGAGACATCCAATCCCTCATCCTTGGCAAGAGCGTCAATCGCATTATTACGCTCTGTGGAAATGTAATCGTTCAACCGTTCTTCAAGGTCGCTTGTACCGTCAAACTTCTGTTTGCGTGCCATAAAGTTGTCCCGGTCATCATCCACGTTCTGCTGTATAAAGCCATCAATCAGTTTTGCCTTGTTACGTAACTCAGCATCTTTAATCATCGTATCAATAATATACGTACGTTTTTCCTTATAATCTGCGCTGTAAGGATTAAGATCAGCAATCAGTTCAAGTATGTAAGTTACATTGATAATATCACTATGCAACAATTCTAAACAGAAATCAATATCATCAATACCCGACTCTGTTGAAGTTTCCGTGGACCCTGTATCTTCGTCAGGCGTTTGATTCCCTTCTGAAGGCTTACAGCCACTAGCAAATGTATCGTAAATATCAAGGTATTTGCTTCGGAAGTCCATAAATTGCTGCTCTGTCATACCAAGATCTGCGGCATCTTCTTCAAATTCATCGTAAACCTGAATCTCTGCATGTTTCTTAATGACATCACGGAATGCAAGGATAAACAGCTTTTTATCTTTCTCGCTCTGCAACAAATCTATGCTGCTGGGAGTTGGGTATTGTTCTAAGAAGTTTGTCGTAAGTTCCTGATAATTCTTCTTGACTTCATTAAAAGGCGGACGGACAATATCTTCAAAGTTATTGCTGTTACTGAAAAGCTTGATAGAAGCATCCACATTGCTTTTCAAATCGCGGAAGCAAACAATCTTGCCAAAACGTTTCTTTTCATTCAATACACGGTTTGTACGACCGAATGCTTGTAATAATCCATGATAGTCCATATTCTTGTCCACATAGAGTGTATTAAGTTTCTTGCTGTCAAAGCCCGTCAGGAACATGCCGACTACCAGACAAAGGTCAAGCGACTTCATGTCTGTTTTCTTTTTCTTCATACGAAGATTGATGTCATCATAATATGCACGGAAGTTTTCTGTAGTGAAACTTGTACCGAACATATCATTATAGTCATCCATAATAGCCTGTAACTCATCTGCTTCGCCCGTGCTTTCACTCACATAGCTACCAGTATTCATACCTGTAAGGGCATCGTCCTGACAGCTGTTAGATGCGTATGTAAACACGGCTCCTATTCTAATTCTGGGATTAAGACTCTTGAATATTTTATAATATCGAATAAGCGTTGGCACAGACTGCACGGCAAACAAAGCATCAAATTCGCCATCAAATGTTGATTTATTGAAATTATTAAGGATGAATTTGGCAATTTCCGTCATACGATTTTGGTTTGCATTATCTACATCGGCATTGCCATGATAATATTCTACGAGGAAACCAAGTACATTTTCATCAGCAATAGCATCCTTTATCAGATACTTGTGGAGGCAGTTGCCGAAGATTTCCTTTGTTGTATGACCATCCACAGCATTCTCAACGAAGATTGGTGTACCTGTAAATCCGAATATCTGTGTATTGTCGAAAAACCTGACGATATTCTTATGGCAATCTCCGAAATGACTGCGATGACACTCATCAAAAATCATCACGATACGAAAATGACGGATTTCTTCAATCCGCCTGCTATACCACTGCTTACTTACAGCGGCATTGAGCTTCTGGATGGTGGTGATGATAATTTTGGAATTACCATGAAGACGCTTCACAAGTTCATCTGTGTTATCGGTACTGTCAACAGCACCTGGCTCAAATGCCTCATATTCGGACTGCGTCTGTGTGTCAAGGTCATGCCTATCAACTATAAACATAACCTTGTCCACATCGTCCAATTCGGCTACAAGCTGGGCTGCCTTAAATGAAGTCAGCGTTTTTCCCGCACCAGTTGTATGCCATATATAGCCATTGTTATTGGAATTTTTCACACGGTCAAGCATCTTCTCAACGGCATAGAACTGGTAAGGACGCAACACCATCAGGCATTTATCTCCTTCGTGCAGTACGATATACTTGCCTATTATCTTGCCTAACGTGCATTTATCAAAGAAGCTGGTGGCGAACTTTTCCAATTCATTGAAAGGTACATTATCCGCATCTGTCCAATTGAACGTGAATTTGTAGCCACTATTCGGATTGTTGGCAAAATAACGCGTGTTCACTCCGTTGGAGATAACAAACAGCTGCACATAGTCAAACAGTCCATGGAACGAGGTCTTATGATAGCGTTGTATCTGGTTGTAAGCCTGTTTCAGCTCTACCCCTCTGCGCTTCAGCTCTATCTGAACCAAAGGTAAACCATTTATCAGTATCGTCACGTCATAACGACACTTCTTTCTTCCTTCAACAGTAATCTGATGGGAAACCTGAAACTCGTTCTGACACCAGTGGGTGCGGTTCAGGAATTCCACCCACAGGCGTTCTCCATCATCCAGTTCAAGTGGAAAGAGGTCACGAAGTTTCTTTGCCTTTTCAAAACGTGTGCCACCCTCAAGATAAATCAGGATTTTCTCAAATTCGGCTTCGGTAAACTCGGTGCGTCCAGTTTCTTCCAGTCTCTTCCTGTTATGTTTCTCAAGTTGACTTTTGAAATTTGCATGGAGATTTTTCTCTTCTTCAATCTGTACATATTCATAGTTCATTTGCTGAAGAGTAGCAATAAGTCCGTTCTCAAGAGCAGCTTCACTTTGTACTGGCATATTTATTATTCTTTAGTTATTATTTGTTAACATATAAGGTTATTCTTCGGTTGACCTAAGTAATTCTCTCACATCAACCTTTAGCACCTTGGCGATTTCAAAAAGGTTCTCAAGGGACGGCTGTACTTTATTGGAACACCACCGAGAAACGGTATTCTCTGTACGACCTATTTCATTCGCCAGACATTTGCCAGACAATTGTTTTTCTGCCAAAACAGCTTTAATCCTATTTATCGCCTTTTTCTGTTGATTTATCATTGTATATTGCAGAATACGTAAGTACAAAGATACACTTTTAAGGTTGTTTCTCCAAACATATTTAAAAGTAATTGTTTTTTTCGTATAAAATTCTTATTTTAGAATTGTATTTCATCGGAAAATGATTATCTTTGCATTATAAGATTAAGTGTTCTTTGAGGCAATGCAGAATAAAGAAAGGGAAAGAAACTCGCTCGTTTCCAACTCGTAACCCATTTATCCTTTATTCATTCTTATTTTATTGACTATCTGAAAGATACAAATATCTTGAATCTTTTGCGGGCATAGTAGGCGCTTGAAAATACTATCCTCCCACGGCTTCCTATGAATAATAAGAGCATCAGGATACCCAAAATCACTAAGATACCTCCAGAAAAAAGAGAAAAAATAACCATCAGAACTTGCTTATTTACAGATTATTATTAGTAACTTTGCACCTCGGTAGGGGGCAATACCCCTCAGAGAGTATTTTCACATAAAGTCTAACTTTATTAATTACAAACATTTTTAAAATCATTTATGACAAATTACAAAGACGTCAATCCCTTGTCAGACTTCAACTGGGAGGAGTTTGAAAACGGTAAAACCGTTGGTGGCGACAAAAACGAGCTTACAAAAGCTTACGACGACACCCTGAACAAAATCCAAGAACACCAGGTTGTAGAAGGCGTTGTAACTGCTATCGACAAAAAAGAAGTCGTAGTAAACATCGGTTACAAGAGCGATGGCATCATTCCCGCATCTGAATTCCGCTACAATCCAGACCTGAAGGTGGGCGACAAGGTTGAAGTTTACGTTGAAAACCAAGAAGACAAAGGCGGACAGCTTATTCTTTCACACAAAAAGGCACGCCTGCAAAAGAGCTGGGAAAACATTAACAAGGCACTCGAAGACGACGCCGTTATTCAAGGTTACATCAAGAGTCGCACCAAAGGCGGTATGATTGTTGATGTGTTCGGCATCGAAGCTTTCCTTCCGGGCAGCCAGATTGACGTCCACCCAATACGCGACTACGATATGTTCGTGGGCAAAACAATGGAATTCAAGGTGGTTAAAATCAACCAGGAGTTCCGCAATGTGGTCGTTTCACACAAAGCACTCATCGAAGCAGAGCTCGAAGCACAACGCAAGGAAATTATCTCACACCTCGAAAAAGGACAGATTTTGGAAGGCGTTGTCAAAAACATCACAAGCTACGGTGTATTCGTTGACCTCGGCGGTGTGGACGGACTCATTCACATTACAGACCTTTCATGGGGACGCATCAACGACCCACACGAAATTGTTGAGCTCGACCAGAAGATTAACGTCGTTATTCTCGACTTCGACGAAGAGAAGAAACGCATTGCACTCGGCTTGAAACAACTCGCTCCACACCCATGGGACGCACTCGATCCGAACCTCAAAGTGGGCGACCACGTCAAGGGAAAGGTTGTCGTCATGGCAGACTACGGAGCCTTTGTCGAAATCCAGCCAGGCGTAGAAGGACTTATCCACGTTTCAGAAATGAGCTGGAGCCAACATCTTCGCTCTGCACAAGAGTTCCTGAAGGCAGGCGATGAGGTTGAAGCAGTGATACTTACACTCGACCGCGACGAACGCAAAATGTCGCTCGGCATCAAGCAACTCAGAGAAGACCCATGGGAAACCATCGAAACAAAATACCCTATCGGCTCTAAGCACACTGCAAAAGTACGCAACTTTACCAACTTCGGTATCTTCGTAGAGCTCGAGGAAGGTGTCGATGGACTTATCCACATCTCTGACTTGTCATGGACAAAGAAAGTGAAACACCCATCTGAATTTACACACGTAGGTGCAGACATCGACGTAGTTGTACTCGAAATAGACAAGGAAAACCGTAGATTGAGCCTCGGACACAAGCAGCTCGAAACCAATCCATGGGATACTTACGAGACAATCTACACTCCAGGCTCTGTACACATCGGTAAGATTACAGAGGTAATGGACAAGGGTGCCGTCATAACACTGAACGAGGGTGGAGAAGGTTTCGCTACTCCTAAACACCTTGTCAAGGAAGATGGAACACAAGCACAACTCGGAGAGGAACTCCCATTCGTAGTCATCGAGTTCGTGAAAGATACAAAACGTATCATTCTCTCACACTCAAGAACATACGAGACTCCGAAGGAAGAACAGCCAAGACGCCAGCGCAACAGCAACAAAAAGCATGCTGAACAGCCCGCACAAGTGAATAACGTTGCAGCTGGAACATCGCTTGGCGATCTCGACGTACTCGCCGACCTCAAGAAAAAGATGGAGGAAGGCAAGTAATTCCAAATAAATTTCATCTCATCATAACACAGGCTGGGGGCAAGAAAGCACCCAGCCTTTCTCTTTTTATTATCCGTTACATCACACGTTTTTTACTTTTTTAAAACTCTAACCTTTCAACTTCAATATAAATAATGTATATTTGCAACCCACACATACTCGAATAAACGTTATGAAACGACTCCTTATCATTATAATTGCAGTTCTGACACACATTAGTTGGGCTATTGCAGGTCCGAATATACGTTGGAACCAGGCTTACCAAAACTACTTTAACAAATATAAAAACATAGCAATCAGAGAAATGCAACGCTACGGAATACCGGCAAGCATTACACTTGCACAAGGCGTTTTGGAAAGCGGAGCAGGCAACAGCCGGCTCGCCACCGTGGCAAATAACCACTTCGGAATTAAATGCCACGACTGGACGGGACCGTCGATATCCCACGACGACGATGAGCAGGGAGAATGTTTCAGAGTATATGGCAGTGCAATTGAAAGTTTCGAAGACCATTCCAAATTCTTAAGAGGACGCAGACGATACAGCAGCTTGTTCCAACTCGCAAGAACAGATTATCGTGGCTGGGCTTACGGACTGAAACGAGCAGGATACGCAACCAACCCTGCTTATGCAAATAGTCTGATAGACATCATAGAACTATACAGGCTCTACGAATACGATACAATGACTTTGGGCAAAAACGACAATATCTGGTCTACTCCGAAACCGTCGCGAAGAGAGGACATGGATATGCGAACCCGACAGTTCAGAGCATTCAACGACAACTGCTATCTTACAGCCCATGCAGGCGAAACCTACGAAAACATAGCAAGGGAAATTGGTATAAAAGCCCATAAGCTGGCAAAATACAACGAGCAACCCGAAGACACACGTCTTAACGAAGGCGAAATTGTGTGGTTAAGAAAAAAGAAACATCATGTGCCGGACAACTTCAACAGACAATATCACACAGCAAAGAGCAACGAAAGTCTGTACGACATCGCTCAACTATACGGTGTCCGACTAAAGAACATAATAAAGGCAAACAAGAAAATAGCCAAACGAGGATTGAGAACCGGCGACAGAGTGAAGCTGCCATAGTATGGTAAAAGATGAAGTTACACCTTGTTATATAATAAACTCTGCCCATTGACATTTGTCAGGCTGCCTCACGAAATCAGTTATTGTGCCTGTGTGCCCTTCCACATTGACCGTAAGAAAGGCATCTGTCTACGCTATCGGCTGTTCAAGACAGTGTTTGGTATTGTCAAGTCCGTGTTTTTTATAGCCGTCTCAGAATATCATCAATGCGTTTAACCTCGTTTTTACGTGAGAATGCATTGATGTTGTACTTTAAGCTCACAGAGAAAATCCGCTTGTCGGCGTTGTTCGTTTCTACAGACTTAAGGCTTGCGTAGACCACTTCCGACACAGAGCGTTTTGTACATAGCAGGTTGTTATAGGCTATGTTGAGCTGTAGTCTCTTACGAAAGAACCTGAAATTCATGCCAGCCGTTGTGCCAAAGACTGAAGACTGCCTTGATATGGCATCGTTCTCCTGCCCTGTGTAATTTGCCCTGACATAGAAATCTGTATCTCCTATGAATTGGTAGACATAGGATATCGAACTCTGCAGGGAGGTGAATAAATGAGAGTTGTCTGCTTCGCTACTTGCTTTTAGCTCACTCCTTTGTGCTAAGAAAGCAGTACTGATGCTGATGCGATGCTTGCCAAACTGCCTCGACAGACTTGCCCCGAGGCTTACTTGGTAGCTTCTGGCAAGGTTAATAGGCGTAATTCTTATTGTTTGTTTCTCGCTGTCGGTTGTGGGGACTTCCAAAATCTGGTTCCTGATGAATGAATATTCTGCATAGATGTTCAACGAGCGGTCGTATAATACGCTGAACGAAAGGTTATTAAAACAGACAGGTTCTAAAGCAGGATTTCCAATTCGGTAACTGTATCTATCGAAATAGGTAATTATCGGATTCAATTCTTGGTAAGATGGGAGGTTCATTTTCCTGTCGAATGCGAATGATAAACTCCATTTAGGCGACAAGTCAAGGCTTAATGAAAAAAAAGGAAACAATTTGCAAAGTCGCTTTGTGCGTTGCTGAGATGGTTTGAGCTCGGTGTATTCCATGCGTACAAACTCGCTTCTGACACCAGCCTGTACATCTAAAATTTTGCCTATTTGCTTTTGCAGATTTACATAATAGGCAAATTGGCGTTCTGTGTGTCTGCCCTTTCCGTTTAGCAAACCGCTTTTCATTGACTTAGAATCGGAAAGCGTATGGTTCCGCAAAGTCATGAAATCAGCTCCGACACTTCCATCTATCCACTTGAAAAACTGTCCTGTATAGTTCAATTTTGCCAAATACACGTGGTATTGCCCATTATACAGAATCGGAAAATCAGTCTTTTCAGTATCGGAAATCTCCTCAATGGCTTGTTTGTCTCTCGTAGATTGGTATATATAATCGAGGCTGAATTCAATCCGACCTTTACTTATTATCGGGACATTATAAAATAAATTCAACCGATTGTTCCTTTCCCTGTAATCCGATGTCGTATTCGTAAAAACTTCCTTGCGTAGATTTGGCTCAAGATATTGCACAGTACTTGCCAGAAAGGGCTTATTGGTTGAGGTATAAAAGTCGTCGTGAATTTGCAGATAATGGCTCTCGCCAAACTCATATTTAATGTCTGCTGCCAAATCGAAACCTTTTCGTCGATTATTTAAAGTCTGCTGACTGAAATAGCGAATGGCTTTTAATGTGTTTTGTTGTTCTACCGTGGAATATTCCTTACTGTTACGGAAGTTGCCTGTAACGTCCAAACTCGCAGTCAGCTTATTCAGCCCCCAATTAACATTCATGCCCTCACGGTGAGACAGTTTTCTGCCAAATTGCGTCCTTTCGCTAAGTTCCACAGCCATATTATCCTTCCATTTCTTTGTCGCAATCCGTAAAATGGAAGTATATTTACTGTCGTATTTTACACCTGCATTCCGTTCTATAGCAATTGATTTTATAGATTTTACAGGCAGGTTTTCTACTTCGGAGAAAGAGCGGACCATACGATTATCTATCAAGATAAGCATGTTGTCTTTCCCCATTAGTCTTATCCCCGAAGCATCAGCCATCACTCCCGGCATATACGATAAGACATCTGTTGGAGAAAACATATTGGCAAGCTGCGTTCCTTCAACATTCATAACGATGGAATTCGCTTTCTTTTTCCACATTTTGCGCGTTGCGGTAACCGTTGCTTCCTTCATTAAAATTTCAGAAGGCTCAAGCATAACATTTAATTGGGTGTCATCTTTGGCAGAAATGCTGACCGGCAGCCGTTTCTTGGCATATCCCAAACAAGATATTTCCACGAAATACTTTCCCTCCTTCACCTTATTAAAGGAAAACATTCCCACACTATCTGTTACTGTACCAGAAATAAATAGAGAATCAGATGCCTGTCTAAGAATTACGTTACAATATTCAATGGACGTCTTGCCAGAGGTTACCTTCCCCAAAAGGTTCTGTCCATGGGTCGTAAAACCAAAGGCAAAGAAGAAGAGAAAAAACAGAGACAGGGAAGAAAAGGGTTTATTTTGCATGATATTCAGCGTTAAAGAAACAGAAGATTAGTTTGTTCCGTCTGGCTATATAGCAAACAAGACACAGACAATAAGTATAACATATAAAGCCATCTACTTCTCATTCTACTCGTTTATTTAGGATTAACAGATATCGTTTCTGCATATTCATTGGCAAATATAGGAATAATATGCCACGATAGCAAAACTATTCGCAACTTTTTTCAATCTTCCTTAATCGTTTTCAAAAGATAAAGATAAGAAAAAAACAATGCATTCACATTTTAAGGACACTACCCTAACTGGCAAAACTTATTAGTCCTAAATACATCGCTCTATGTGCATACAAGTCAGTAGACCAAAAATGATACCCAATTTACCTCTGTAATTCTGGCATCAGACTTATCGTAATACGTGATGGTGTGTCAAAACACCATTCCACTAAAGTCCCATCACCATCTTGTGAAGAGCAACCACAGTCAAAGAACTAAAAGCTCAATGATGGCAGTTGTCCCATCTGTCCAAGAGAGTGGGGAGATATCAATATGAAGGGGGAACTCTCTTCCAGGTCCATGTCCTGCAAGAAATCCCCACCGAACTTCTACCCCCACTGTAGCACACAGCAAAAATACAACATTCATGGATACCAAAGAAAGGAAGACCGTCCTGCCTTACACAGCCCCCCACCCGAAAACCATGCAGGCGCAAGGAGCCCTGAACACTTATACCGGGAAA
>ERZ1036438.528-NODE-528-length-14055-cov-6.096429_pt1 | contig 14055 bp, 9 predicted proteins | sample MGYA00514224_ERZ1036438 | MGnify/ENA primary metagenome ERZ1036438 (study PRJEB33795, sample SAMN09464924) | human gut metagenome | host: Homo sapiens | place: USA: Stanford, California | collected 2016-07 | study: EMG produced TPA metagenomics assembly of the...
GATTTCTTTCTCCCTCCCCAGCAGGGGAGGGAGAAAGAAATCACCTTGTTTGCCCATCTTCTTGCCAGATGTTGTTCGCTCAACGCTTGCGAGCTGATGCCGATAATCCACCTTAATTATATATAGAGGGAGATTCATTTTCGGCTTTAATGTAAGTTTACCGTATGATATGAAACGGAAACATGAAACGGCAGATTGTGCGAATTACGAGTTATTGAAAGCATTTGCAAAGAGAAGTAGAACGCATTCAACTCAGGCAGAAAGCATGTTGTGGGAGGCATTACATGGAAACCAATTAGGATGTAAGTTCAGACGACAACATATCATCGGCAACTATATTGCTGATTTTGCTTGCATTCGTTTCAAATTGGTGGTTGAAATAGATGGCGGTTATCATCTGCAAGGCAATCAACCACTCATGGATGCCGAACGTACAGCTGATTTACAAAGTCGTGGTTTTACCGTTTTACGTTTCACAAACGAACAGGTGCTTCACCATCTTTCATCCGTCATCACTCAAATACTCAAATCATTAGACCACATGGATCAAGCAGAACAGATAAAAAACAATTCGCAAGAGACCAACTTAGTTACGCCATTAGCTTCTTCCCCCCTATCGGGGGGACAGAGGGGGGCTTCGGCATGGGCGGTCGATGCGGCATGTTCAGGCAACCCAGGACCCATGGAATATCGGGGAATCGACTTGGCGACAGGAGCGGAAATCTTTCACTTTGGGCCCGTACATGGCACCAATAACGTAGGTGAGTTCTTGGCTATCGTGCATGCTTTGGCCTTATTATGGAAACAGGGCGATACGCAAAAAACCATTTATTCGGATAGCTACAACGCCATTTTGTGGGTGAAGAAGAAGCAATGTAAAACAAAGTTGAAGCGAACACCACAAACAGAGCAACTCTATCAGATTATCTCGCGCGCCGAACAATGGCTGAAAACGCACGCTTATCGCAATCCTATCGTGAAATGGGAGACAGCCGAATGGGGCGAAATTCCCGCTGATTTCGGTCGCAAATAAGCCGTTCAAACACCTTACTTATATTCCTTGCACACATAAAGTTGTGCGGAATCCATGTCCACATGCGGCACATGACATAAAAAACCGTTGGCGAAAAGAATGACGGCATCATCCTTTTCGCCAACGATTTTACATGAGTGGGGTGCCTTTATCACCCCACTTGTTTAACATTCCTTCATTGAGATCATCAATGATTATTAGTACATATTATTTCTAAACATGAAAATATCACCGTATTTTCCCCAGAAACCTAATGATGTAATCTTGTTCTCGTTTTCAAATCTCCAGGAACATGTGCTAAAGTTCTCCATCGGTCCCCAGTACGAACCAGGATAATATACTCGTCTTTCTGGCTTATAGAGATGAGTAGCTTCGCCACCGAGACCTTGCTCACCCATATAGATATAACAGTAAGGTACACGATAGTAGGTGCGGTTCAAGAACTGGAAGTTATAGATTCTGCCACAAGCGTCGCGCCCAAAGTTATCTACAATGTCATTTGGCTTTGACAAAGAGATATCGGTACCGTTAAAAGTAAGGAAATAAGCATTGCAGAAATGGCAGTTCGACTCTCGTCCCCAGCGGTCACGATTACCCTCCGGAACAAACTGTTGCAGCAGGTTTTCATCTTCTCCAAGGAGTGCTATTTGATAAATTTCGTCGTCGCAGTAATCGAAAGTACCTTCCGCAACTCTTCTGTTAAAGCCGGTAATCAGGAGCGAGGCACCACTCGGAAGCACTTTCTTTTGGCGATCATTGTACAAGAACTGTGCGTTGTTTTCCTCCAGGTTACCCAAGTCAATCACGCCAGAAGGCGTTTCAGCGCTACCAAATACAGAGCGAACGAGGTAATAACCCTCCAAGCTGATGTCATGGTCGCTGATATTGGTAATCTGAAGAACGTTGCGATTGCAGCATCTATTCTTTCGTGTTGACCAGAATTGTGTAATCACTAAGCCTTTGTCACAAACGGGTGCATCCTCAGTAATACTCACATTATAAGTCTTGTTGTTTATTAGTTTTTCATTTTTGTCAAAGACTTTTTTAGAATATTGAAGCATTTTGCTTGAGTAGGTAGCCTTTGTTTGAAGACTCACTGTAGTAGGCCGTTGTGATTCTTTGTTAAGAATGGGCATGAACCACACAATCAATGGCTTGCTCTCTTGCTTAGCCTTCACCTGAAAGTTTTTCACATCATACCTGATGTTCTGCTGCGTCCTAGCTTCTGGCTGCCAAATAAACTCGCCATTCTTAGAGGAGAACAGGTCGAGTGTGCCATTGGTGGCCACCACATCAGAGTTTACCACCATGAAATCGGGATTGATATCCTTCTGCACATTCAAAGTCACAGCAAACCAACTACCGAGAGCTTTGAAGTGAAGATAAATATCACCACTAGGTTTAATAAGCTTTAGTGGAGCACAGAAAGGCAAGTTGAATTGCTGTGATGCAGCATCTACTGTGTGAGAGACCTCAATCCTTAACTTGCCGTCAGCCGTCATACCACTTGCCCATGCGCCGTTGTTCACACCAGGTTGTTTACCCATGACAGCTCCCATATAGAGGTTTCCCTTTCTTCGGTCGAAGTCAGCAGGTATTTTTGTGTCAAATCTTAATCTATTTCCCTCTACTACATATACCTCATCTTCGACAATTTTCTGTCTATTATCTTGTTTGTAGTATACGAATACAGGTATTCTATCCCCCTTATTCAAACGATAGTTCAGCTTTTTGTTGCTATTGTATATTACCGTTGTTCGCGTCGTTGGAGTGGCGTTTAACATACCGTTCACTTCATCGAGATCTAATGATGCTGTCCCAGATATGACACCCGAAGCCTGGTCGGCTGCAGCTTTTTGCACATCATTCAGCACATCGTTCTCCGAACAGCCTGTCAAGAAACCCAGCAAGCTAATCGCTATGAACGTAAAAATGTTCTTTTTCATTTCGGTTTTCATATTTAATCGTTTTAATTAGTTTGTTATTCGTTGTTTTCATTTGCTTCATCGCCCCACATGGATTCATCCGAGAAGTCGTCCAAACCAAAGTCATAAGTTTTAGCATGGCTTCCATCATCAATGCCACCTCCTATATTAGTTCCTGCCAGCATCTCGCTCTCTAATCTTGTGTTAATGATATCCACCTTTGGACTTATATACTTCTTTTTCATAAACTTGCACCTCTTTTCAATTTGATTCGTTGCTGTTTTAATGTTTATCTTTTCGTACTTCGTATTTGTTATATTCTTCGGTAAAGATATTCAGTCTTTCTTCTGTTTGCAAAATTAGACATCTTTAGAATTGCACCGCATAACAAATCGATTCAAAAGGTTATCGTTTTGTATCAATCTTCACAATTCTTCCTTTCTGATAATTTCAGTATAGCATGCCTATCAGATAGTCTTTTAATAAATAATATATAATAGGTGAAAAGGATAGGATTTAAGAACAATTAAGTGGGTGAAACGAGTTGTTTATTTTAAAATTATCATTCAATTTGCAACTTTCCTTCATATTTCTGCTTTATTTTGTAAAAATTTCATATATTTACAGCATCTATCAATGAATGTAATCAGCTTATGAAAGTATATTATCTGAACAAGCACCTCATGTGCGAGCATTACCAAGGCAACTCCCCCGTAGGCTTCAGGGTTGTAAGGGAAAAGAAAGGCGCAGTGAGACACACGGCTCCTTCGCGTACGGCCATGCTCTTTCTGTTGGAGGGAACCTTGCGTGTGGAAGGCAAACGGTTTCCTGATTTCACCGTTCATGGCAGCCAGATGTTTCCCATGCCAGCCGGTGTAGACAACTCCATTCGCTTTATGGAGGACAGTTTGGTATTGGTGCTTTATTTTATAGACAGCAAATTCAAGTTTTGCCACAATATCATCACGGATGAGATGATCGAGAATGCGCCCAAGCGTGCCGACTGGTTGTTTGCCTTGGACATGATTAAACCAGTGGTAGTGCTGGCTCGGCAGACGGCCGACTATGTCATGGACGGACTGCTTTGTTGTGACATACAGCTAAGCAAGCAGCGCGAATTCACGGCCGTCATGCAGGCCTATTATTCCAAGGACGACCTGGCACCGTTTCTAGCTCCGCTCTATGGGGTGGATTTGTCGTTCCAGGACACCATTATTGCGATGTCGCACACCTATCCTTCTATTGACGAAATGGCAGAAAAGGTGTGCATGAGCCGCCCCACATTCATACGCCACTTCAAGCAATGCTTTGGCGAAACGCCCAAGGCCTGGGTGAGCAAGGTGAAAGGCGAGGCGCTGTTCAAGGCTCTGCTCAACACCAGCGACACCTTGGAGCAGATAGCCAACGAGTTTAAGTTCTCCTCCGTACAGCGTCTTTCCACATTCTGTAAGGAGACACTTGGCGGCACACCGAGTGAAATAAGAAACGGCGTAGTAAAGCCCGAGCAGGCCCTATGATGCCGGTCTGCGAAACATATCGTAACATACTGTCGCCGAACGTCTTACAAACTCATTGACTTTGACTGCCAAACTCATTGAGTTTAACGTCCAATGTCAATGAGTTTGGCGTCTAAAGTCAATGCTATTGAAATGCACACATCATCCTCTTTGTTCAAACAGGTTGATTCTTGCCCGTTCATCTCCCATTGAAGTCGCACGCAATAAAAAAACATGCTGTTTCATTCCGTCAATGAGTGATTATTTTATATATTTGCAGACAAAGCCTTGTAGCATGTAGGCTTACAAGCAGAAATCTGCACGTTGCGGCCTCAGATGATGAAGATGCCGTTGACCGATGAACTCAACAGGAAATTGTGTGAATTGTTCTGGGTATCAAAACGTGCAGTGCGACAAACTTTAAAAGTATCAAGTTAAGATGGTCATAGCATTCATTCCTGTATGGGATGGCAGCAAGTCAATCCCCCAGAAGAACATCAAACCCTTTTGCGGAAAGCCCCTTTTGTGTTGGAGCATCGAGGCTTTGGAGGCCTGCCGCGAGGTGGACAAGGTGATTGTGGCCACCGATTCGGACGAGATAGAACGGGTAGTGGCTTCCCGCTCGTATCGGAAGACTGAGATTTATCGCTGTTCAGAAGAGAATGCCAGCGACACCATCTCTGCCGAGAGCGTGATGCTGGCGTACATCCATGCTGCCAATCCGGCACCCGAGGCTTGCTTCATGCTGGTGCAAGCCACGTCGCCCATGACGCAAACGAAGCATTTCAGTGAGGCCTTGGCACTGTACAACACCGCCCGATACGACTCCATCCTCTCCTGTGTGCGCAATTACAGGTTCTTTTGGAACACCGATGGCACCAGTATGAACTACGACTACACACAGCGCCCGCACCGGCAAAACTTCGAAGGAACGCTCATGGAGAACGGTGCGCTCTATATTAATAAGGTAGAAAACATCCTATCATCGGGCAATAGGCTATGTGGTCACATCGGTATCTATGAGATGCCGGCTTACACGGCCATGGAGATTGAAAAGCCAGACGATTGGGCACTCCTGGAAAATCTCATGCGAAAGCATGTTTTGAACAAGGCGATGGACAGCCCACGGAAAACCGTGAAGCTCTTCTTGTGCGATGTTGACGGCACGCTGACCGATGGCGGTATGTATTATGCGGAAAGCGGTGACGAGCTGAAGAAGTTTAACACACGCGATGGCATGGGGCTACAACTCTTGCAGGCGCAAGGTGTCAAGGTGGGCATCATCACCTCTGAAAACACCAAGCTGGTAGAGAACAGGGCTAAAAAGCTGAAGGTAGATTTTCTCGTTCAGGGCAAGCGACATGGTGGGAAACTTGAGGCGGCTCAGGAAATTTGCGACCAGATGGGCATCACGTTGTGCGACGTGGCTTACATCGGCGATGACGTCAACTGCCAACAACTGCTGAGTGCCGTTGGAATTTGCGCCTGTCCGGCCGATGCGATGCGCCCTATTCAGGAAATTCCGGGCATCATTATCATGCAGAAGGCTGGCGGCGAGGGATGTGTGCGTGAGTTTATTGACCAATATTTGCTGGGCAGTCGGTAAAATAAAGCCTTGCAAACCCTCACCAGTCAACAATTGGCACCAATTGTTTTGCTGGTTCTTTTATTTACAGTACCTTTGCCCATCAATAGCAAACCAGTTGATAAGTAGATACATAACACTTGTGTTTGATGTATCATAAAAGTTGATAACGTTGGATTGGATTAACGCTCTTTTTACAATTCCGTCCCCAGTACAGGCAGTGGTGGTCATCTCTCTGATCATCGCTGTTGGCACGGCATTGAGCAAGATCAAGTTCATGGGAGTTTCTCTTGGTGTGTCGTTTGTTTTCTTCATCGGCATCATTGCCGGAAACATGGGGCTTTCCGTCGATTCAGCAGCGCTCAGCTATGCCGAAACCTTTGGTTTGGTCTTGTTCGTATACACGCTTGGATTGTACGTGGGTCCCAACTTTTTCGGTGCTTTCCGCCACGAGGGGACCAGCTTTAACCTATGGGGACTGGCCGTCATCGTCTTGGGAACGGTGCTGGCGGTGGCACTGTGTCCGCTGACAGGCATCTCCCTTCCCACGATGGTAGGCTTGTTGTGCGGTGCCACCACCAACACACCGGCACTCGGTGCGGCCCAACAAGCATTGGAACACATGAGCCTTCCAACCGGCGGTGTGGCCCTGGCTACTGCCGTAACCTATCCGCTGGGTGTCGTAGGCGTTATCCTGGGCATTCTGATCATGCGCAAGTTATTTGTCAAGCCGGCAGATTTGGTGCCAAAATCTCCTGTAGACGAAGACCACACGTTCGTGTGTCAGTTTCTCATTGTCAATCCTGCCATTGAAGGACGAACCATCGGTGAGCTGGCCATGAGCACCCCTTTGAGGTTCATTGTCTCACGCGTTTGGCGACAGGATGAAGTGTTGGTGCCGGGTGCTTCAACGCATCTGCACACGGGCGACAACCTCATGGTGGTGACCAACCGTGAAGATGTGTCTGGCCTGGAGATTCTTTTCGGCCAAAGAGTGGAACGCGATTGGAACAAAGGGGAGATAGACTGGAATCAAATTGACCACAAGGTAGAGTCGCGCGTCATTGTCTTAACCCGTACAGCCCTCAATGGTAAGCTACTGGGAAGAATCCACTTGCGCGACAGTTTTGGTGTCAATGTCAGCCGTGTCACCCGTGGTGACGTCAAATTGCTGGCCACTAAAGACCTCAGGTTGCAGTACGGTGACCGCCTGACGGTTGTGGGTGAGCCGAAAAGAGTAGACAGTGCCGAGCATTTCTTGGGCAATTCGGTCAAGACACTCAACGAACCGAACGTGGGAAGCATCTTCTTTGGCATGATCTTAGGACTGGCCTTGGGCGCCATCCCCATCAGTTTCCCTGGCATGGACTCGCCCATTCGACTGGGAATTGCCGGCGGTCCCATCATCATGGGCATCCTCGTAGGTGCGTTGGGACCACACATGCACTTCATTTCGTACACCACTCGCTCGGCCTCCCTCATGCTTCGCCGGCTGGGATTGGCGATGTATCTGGCCTGTTTGGGACTTGATGCGGGCAAAGATTTCTTCAGTACGGTGTTCCGTCCTGAAGGATTGCTGTGGGTAGGCATCGGTGCGCTGCTCACCATCGTACCCGTTTTAATCGTGGGCTGCATTGCCTTGCGCACCAAGAAACTTGACTACGGAACCATTTGCGGCATCCTTTGCGGAGCCATGGCCAACCCGATGGCACTGTCGTATGCCAACGACACCATCGAAGGGGATACACCCAGCATCAGCTATGCCACGGTTTACCCCATCGGAATGTTTATTCGGGTCATCATAGCCCAAGTATTAATCATGTTCTTTGTGTGACAAAAATAATGAAAACTCGTTTTAAGTATTTCTTTCTTACCTACGTTTTCTTTGTCCTAATCTTTATCATTCAGAAACCTCTGTTCATGCTTTACCACCTGCCTTTGTTCAAAGAGGCAACGTGGAAAGAGTGGTTTTTGGTGCCTTACCATGGCTTGCCGCTGGATTTTTCGTTGGCCGGCTACCTCACGCTCATACCTGGATTGTTGTTGATTTGCACCATCTGGTCGCGCAAACGTTTGTGGAGAAGACTGGCAAAAGCCTATTTTGCCGTCATTGCCATCATCCTGTCGGCTGTCTTTGTCATCGACCTGGGCCTCTATCGGTATTGGGGATTCCGATTAGACACCACGCCTTTGTTCTATTTCTGCTCCTCTCCGAGGGATGCATTGGCCAGTGCCAGCGCATGGGAACTTATCGGTGGCATCGTGGCTTTGCTGCTTATGACCGTCCTCCTCTATGCCCTGTTTTATTTGTTGCTGAGAGATGACGTGCTCGAAAAGAAGCTCTTGCCCCTCAACCGGCCCTTCTTCACCTTCCTTTTCGTGCTGCTTTGGGCGGCCTTGTTCATCCCTATCCGTGGCGGATTCAAGGCATCGACCATGAATATCGGCAAAGTATATTTCAGTGAGAACATGCGTTTGAACCATGCTGCGACCAATCCATTGTTCAGTCTGCTGGTTTCATTGATCAAACAAGAAAACTTTAAGCAGCAATATCGCTTCATGAAGGATGATGAAGCCAATAAGTTGGTTGCACAGATGTACGACCAGGACGTTGTACATCGGTCATATCAGGCACCCCAACAATGGATATTGACCACCGCTCGACCTAACATTCTGTTCGTGGTGATGGAGAGTTTCTCCTCCAAACTCATGGCGTCACTGGGCGGAGAACGCAATGTGGCGGTCAATCTGGACCGACTTTCGGCCGAAGGATTGCTGTTCCGCTACTTCTATGCCACGAGTTTTCGAACCGACAGAGGACTTGTTTCCATCCTCAGCGGATTCCCCTCGCTGCCCACCAACAGCATCATGAAGATGCCAAAAGTGTCTCAAAGTTTGCCTTCCATTGCCGCAAGTTTACGCAAGGTGGGCTATACGGCCGATTATTATTATGGTGGCGATGCCGATTTTACCAACATGCGGTCGTACTTGAAGGGTACAGGATTTGAGACGATTGTGTGTGATGAAGACTTTCCTATGTCAGATAGGCTCAGCAAATGGGGAGTCCCCGACCACCTGTTGTTCGAGAAGGTGCTCTCGAACTTGCGGCAAAACAAGCGTCAAAAGCCGTGGTTCAAGGTGGTACAGACATTGAGCAGCCACGAACCCTTCGATGTTCCTTACCACCGTTTGAATGACAAAATACTCAATGCGTTTGCTTATACCGACAGTTGCGTGGGTCACTTTGTGGACGAATTGAAGAAACTGCCGCTGTGGAAGAACACGCTTGTGGTACTGGTTCCCGACCATTTGGGCTGCTATCCCCAGGACATTGACAACCTATCCGTAGAGCGTTATCAAATTCCGCTCATCTTCTTGGGTGGCGCACTCAAAGAGCCAGGCACGGTAGACATCCATGGTTCGCAGACTGACATTGCCGCCACACTGTTGGGGCAGATGGGAATTGCGCATCACGAGTTTACTTATAGCAAGGATATGTTCAATCCGTCATCCCCTCATTTTGCGTTCTTTACCTTCCCAGATGCCTTTGGTTTGGTGGATGAAGACAATCAAGTGGTCTTCAATAACGAGTCGAAGAAGGTTGTTCTGGACCGAGGTAAGCGGCCTGGAAAGAATCTCAAGCGAGGGAAAGCCTACCTGCAAAAGATTTATGACACCATTGATCGGTTGGCTACAGAGCCAGTGAAAGAGGGTAACAGGCATTGAGTTCGTAGGCAATAGCCTTTCACGTCACCCCTGACATGGGCTGTTTCAGTTGGCAAAAACAAATGGTTTGCTGTCTGAAGCAGCCTATTTTACGTTGTTAAAGCAGTCGGGTATGGGGGCTTTCAGCGTCATGTGCTTGCCAGAGGTGGGATGAATAAAGGTGATGGAAGCAGCATGTAGGTAAAGTCTGTCAGCCTGATGGCCGTAAAGTTCATCACCAAGAATGGGACAATTCAGCCCCTCTTGATGGGCGCAGTGCATGCGCAACTGATGGGTACGGCCTGTCATGGGCGAGAGAGTAAGCAGCGTTTTTCCCTGATATACTGACAGAACACGGTAGAAAGTAATGGCCGATTTGCCATGAACGCGGTCCACTATTTGTCTTGGACGGTCGAGTAAGTCGGGGCGAAGCGGCAGGTTAATGGAACCATTTTTCTGTGTTACCTCGCCATCCAGTACGGCTATGTATTCCTTTTGGATGGTGTGAGCCTTGAATTGGGCTTGCAAATGATGGTAAACCTTCATGTTCTTGGCCACGATGAGCAGTCCAGATGTTGCCATATCCAAGCGGTGTACGGCATGCAATGGCATGTCTTGAGGCATTATCTCCTGCAAGATGGACAGGACAGAGGGACGACTTGAGCGTCCCGGAACGGACAACAATCCGGCTGGTTTGTTCACAACAACTAGGTCATCATCCTCATATACCACTTGAAGCTGCATAGGTTCGGCATCATCTGGATATTCATCGTCCACCTCAAGCCCTTGCAACATGAAGCGAAGGATGGGCAGGCATTTGCCTCGACAGGCTGGATAACATTCGCCATGGTGCCGTATGGTGGCCTTCGGTGAGGCTCCCCACCAGAACTCTGCCATGGTGATTGGTTTGTAATGGTGCTGATAAGCGTACTGCAACAGTTTGGGAGCGCAGCACTCTCCCGCCCCCGCAGGCGGAACATGTTGTGGCGTTTCAGCGAAAATATCCAAGAGATTGCGCTGCTCACCCTGTGCGTTGAGCATCACGAAATGAGTAAACAGCCACCGTTGCAGGGCGTCTGATCGCTGCTTGCGCTGGTCTTTCAGCCGCCGAATGCGGTCATCATGCCGAGCCAACTCGGCTCGTTTGTCAGCCAAAACAGCCTCCCAACGGTGCTTGAGGCGGCGCAGTTCGGCTTTCATGAACTGACTTTCCCGAATGAGTTCGGCCTCTTTTTCTACCGAAAGTGAGGAGGTTTTCCGCAGATGGTCACGATTCCGTTTAGCTTCTTTCAAGCGGTTTTGAAACGCGGCAAGTGCTTGTTGCGCCTCTTCTTCCAAGCATTTGAGTTCTTGTTTCAACGTCAAATAGCCAGCATCCCTTTCCTGTTGCTCTACCAGTGTATTGATATGCGTGATCTGTTCTTCATGTTTTTTGAAATAACCTTGCGGCTGTAGGTAATCAAACACGGCGGGAACGAAGCCCGACCAATCGCTCTTGCCCTCAATTTGTCCTGAATAAGCCGCCAAAAAGCCCAGCTGTTTCTGCTGATTTTCAACGACTAAAACTCCAAACATCTTCCCTTTTGCCACCTCTTCCTGCCACGTTTGCATGCCCTGAATGTATTCCTGGACGCACTTCATGGCCAACAAAGCCAAAGGATGGGGCTGATAACGAAAGGGATTGTTCAGCCTCAACGGTCGCTCCACGTTCGTGTTCAATGGGTGAAAACACGAGGTTGTGAAGGATGAGGAATGCGACTGGGGAAGATTGGGCATACTACTTCATTTGAAAACATGTGCTAAGGGGCAAGCACGATACACGCCATGCCCCCAATAAAGGAAAGAGAAGAGCAAGCGTTCGCCATCTTCTCAACGGCACACAAGCCTGACTATGGCACACTATTCGAAATAATACAGGAAGGTAGCGATGCCCTCCAAGGCCGGTTTTCGTTGACCTTCAATCTCTATTTTGAAGTTGATTTCGGTCTTACAGATGCCGCGTAGGTTGCTGATGGCATGCAGCTTGGTCACCATGCGCACCCTACTTCCCGTAACGACCGCCTGTCCAAAGCGCATTTTGTCCATGCCATAATTGACCAACATCTTGATGTTGTTCACCTCAATGATCTGTGACCAGAGGTAAGGCAGCAGTGAAAGCGTCAGATAGCCGTGTGCGATGGTGCTTTGATATGGACTCTCTTTCTTGGCACGGTCAGTGTCCACATGAATCCATTGATGATCCAATGTCGCGTCAGCAAACAGATTAATACGCTCCTGGTCAATCAGCAACCAGTCGGATGCACCCAATTCTTTGCCCTCAAAGGCTGCAAACTCGTCGTAAGAGTTGACTACTAATTTGCTCATACTTGTCTCTTTTTATGTTCAATACCTATGGATGCCCTTCATCATACGCCCGCAATCAGGTGTGAAAGGCTTTATATTGTTCGTTCAGATGACAAAGATAAACAAACCAAACGACATGCACAAACAATGAAAACGATTGCCGGCAACACGCTGTGTGCCATGCTGCTGTGTACCAAAAATATAAGGGCAAAGTTGTCATTTCTAAATAATTGGTTTATCTTTGCAGTGCATAAACTACGTTCCAGCATTCGGAAAGAGAGGTTGCGGCTTTCTGCTTTCCGCATCATTCTGTTATTACATGAAAGAATTCATACAGGTTTTGCGACGCTTTGTAGCTCCCTACAAGCGTTATTTAGGGTTTTCCGTACTGTTCAACATCCTGTCTGCGGTATTGAACATTTTCTCTTTCGCAGCCCTCATCCCCATTCTTAACATCCTTTTCAATATTGGACAGGAACGCATAACCACGCTGATGCCATGGCCTTCGTCGATGAATGAACTGCCCGACGTACTGAGCAACAACGCCAATTACTATGTACAGACGATGATTGACCATTACGGAGCCACCACCACCCTGCTGTTCATCGGCTTGTTTTTGGCCTTCATGACGTTTCTCAAGACAGGTTCTTACTTTCTTGCCTCAGCCAGTGTGATGCCCATCCGCACGGGTGTGGTGCGCGACATACGCAACCAACTGTACCAAAAGATTACGAGTCTGTCGCTTGGATTCTTCTCCGAGGAGCGCAAAGGCGACATCATCGCCCGCATGAGTGGCGACGTTCAGGAGATAGAAAACTCCATCATGGCCTCGCTGGACATGCTGTTCAAGAACCCCATCCTCGTCATTGCCTACTTCACCACGCTGCTCATCATCTCGTGGCAGCTCACCCTGTTCACCATTCTCTTTGTTCCTCTCTTCGGCTGGTTCATGGGATTGGTGGGACGAAAGCTGAAACAAAACAGCGTGAAGGCGCAAAACTTGTGGAGCGACACCATGAGTCAGGTGGAAGAAACGTTAGGCGGACTGCGCATCATCAAGGCCTTCTCGGCCGAAGAAAAGATGAATACGCGCTTTGACAAGATTAACTCCAACTACCGAGACAGCATCCTCAAGGTCACCATACGGCAGCAATTGGCCCATCCCATGAGCGAGTTTCTGGGCACGCTGATGATTGTCATCGTGTTATGGTTTGGTGGTACGCTGGTCTTAAACGAGCAAGTGCTCAGCGGACCCACGTTTATTTATTACCTCGTGATGCTCTACAGCATCATCAACCCGTTGAAAGAACTGTCAAAGGCGAGCTATGCCATCATGAAAGGACTGGCATCCATCGAGCGGGTAGACAAGATACTGAAGGCCGAAGTAGCCATTAAAGAGCCCGAAAAACCGATTCACCTCAACAGCTTTGAACATCAAATCGAGTTCCGCCACGTATCGTTCAGGTATGCGGAACAATGGGTATTGCGCGACATCAACCTGGTGATTCCCAAAGGAAAGACCGTGGCGTTGGTGGGACAGAGCGGCAGTGGCAAGTCTACCTTGGTCGACTTGATTCCACGCTACTATGATGTGCAGGAAGGTGAGGTGCTCATCGACGGCATCAACGTGCGTGACTTGGGCGTACGCAGCTTGCGCCATCTCATCGGAAACGTCAACCAAGAGGCCATTTTGTTCAACGACACGTTCTTCAACAACATCACCTTCGGCGTTGATCACGCCACACAAGAAATGGTAGACCAGGCCGCTCGTATCGCCAACGCTTACGAATTCATCATGGAGTCAGAGGAAGGATTCGACACAAACATCGGAGATCGGGGTAGCAAGTTAAGCGGCGGACAGCGTCAGCGTATCTCCATTGCCCGCGCCATCCTCAAAAATCCACCCATCCTGATACTCGATGAGGCCACCAGTGCGCTGGACACCGAAAGCGAACGCTTGGTGCAAGA
>ERZ1036438.540-NODE-540-length-13686-cov-12.439806_pt1 | contig 13686 bp, 8 predicted proteins | sample MGYA00514224_ERZ1036438 | MGnify/ENA primary metagenome ERZ1036438 (study PRJEB33795, sample SAMN09464924) | human gut metagenome | host: Homo sapiens | place: USA: Stanford, California | collected 2016-07 | study: EMG produced TPA metagenomics assembly of the...
AAAGTTATTTCCGTGTGTGTTATTGCAGCCAGGCAATCTTCTTAACCTCCCTATCTCCATATTTAATAACATCTAAGTCTATCAGCACAATGCCTTGTTCGTGGTTTTCGTGCTTGTCGCCCATTGCCGTTTCAATGTCTTTCAGCTGTTGCACGAGCTGTTGCAATGAAAGCGATGTGGTGAAGTTAGCCAAGCAATTCAAGTATCTGTCCGACACGACGCCAACGGGTTCGGTCCACTGCGGTTGCGTGAAAGTTATATCCGAAAACATCGTTTTCAGTCTTTCAATGGCTTCCTTTATATGCTGTTGTTGCTCGGTATTCGAGCCAAGTGCTATTGTTATCTTCATCTTCTTTATTAATAAAAGTTAGTACAATGATAGTAACTCGCAGTATCGACAGTACTATACTTTCAGTTTCATACGGGAAACTCGCAGTATCAATAGTACGAAACTCCCAGTTTCTCAGTAGAAACTCATAGTATCGATAGTATGATACTTATGAAACCATAGTGTGAAATAGTTCCTTTATACTAAGCTAACATACTTCTGCTCGCATCTTCTGGCTTGCAAAAGTACGTTATTCTATTATATAAGGTACGATAAACAGCATATTATTTATAAAAAATAACAATTGTGAATAAAAAACGCTTACACGCTTCTCACGAACTCTTAACTTTTTATTAACTTTGTAGCCACATTATATATAGTACTGTTTTTTGAATGAAAGAATTTGTTATATCGGAAGTCAAAGCCGAAACAGCCATACTTGTAGGACTGATAACGCAAGAGCAGGACGAAGCCAAGACCAAAGAATACTTAGACGAATTGGAGTTTCTTGCCCATACTGCAGGTGCCGTTACCGTGAAACGCTTCACACAGCGTGTTGGCGGACCTAACATGACGTCGTATGTGGGCAAGGGAAAACTTGCAGAAATAAAAGAATACATCAAGACAAAGGAAGACGAAGATGAACCTATCGGTATGGTAATCTTTGACGACGAGTTGTCGGCTAAACAGTTGAGGAACATCGAAAACGAACTGCAAGTAAAGATTCTCGACAGAACTTCTCTCATTCTCGATATATTTGCCATGCGTGCACAGACTTCCAACGCCAAGACACAGGTAGAACTGGCACAATATCGCTATATGTTGCCCCGTCTGCAACGCCTTTGGACTCACCTTGAGCGTCAGGGTGGTGGTTCCGGAAGTGGTAAAGGCGGTTCGGTAGGACTTCGCGGTCCGGGTGAGACCCAGTTGGAGATGGACCGCCGTATCATTTTGCAACGTATGACCCTACTGAAGCAACGCTTGGTAGAAATTGACAAGCAGAAAATAACGCAGCGAAAGAACCGCGGACGCCTCATTCGTGTAGCGTTGGTAGGCTATACCAACGTTGGCAAATCGACCATTATGAATATGTTAGCCAAAAGCGAGGTGTTTGCAGAAAACAAGTTATTTGCCACGTTAGATACGACAGTGCGTAAGGTAGTGCTGCTAAACCTGCCTTTCCTCTTGGCAGACACCGTAGGATTTATACGCAAATTGCCGACCGACTTGGTTGATTCGTTTAAATCAACCCTCGATGAGGTGCGCGAAGCCGACCTGTTGCTGCATGTTGTAGATATTTCTCACCCCGACTTCGAGGAGCAAATACAAGTCGTAACAGAAACTTTGAAAGATTTGGAGTGTGCCGAAAAGCCATCAATGATAATCTTCAACAAGATAGACAATTATACTTGGGAGGAGAAAGAAGAAGACGACCTGACACCAATGACCAAGAAAAATGTGTCGCTCGAAGAACTAAAGCGCACGTGGATGGCGAAACTGAACGACGATTGCTTGTTTATTTCGGCAAAAGAGAAAGAAAATATCGACGAATTCAGAGATGTTTTATACAAGAAAGTGAAAGAACTTCACGTGCAAAAGTATCCTTACAACGACTTCTTATACAACACGGAAGTAGAAGAAGGTATGCAATAGCATTTACGTTTCATTCATTGTTTCACAGATATGGCATACAGAGCATTAACCGACAACGAGATTTTTATTCTTGAGAACAACAACTGTTGGGCTGAAGATTGGAGCAAAATAGAAGTAGACGAAGACGGTTTTCAACCTAAATTTCTGCATCGTGTCATTTTATACGGCGATATTCGGCTCGGTGCTTTCGAGAAGAATGTTGAGGTTTCAAAAGGTTTCTTCAAGCATTCGGGCATCAACGACGCCACTTTAAGAAACGTAACCGTAGGCAACAACTGCCTGATAGAGAAGATTGGGAACTACATTCACAATTACACGATAGGCGACGATTGTCTGATTGCCAACGTTTCGGTAATGGAAACAACCGAAGGCGCAACCTACGGGCAAGGCAATGTTATATCTGTATTGAACGAAGCGGGCGACGGAAACATCATTATGTTCCCCGAACTAAGCAGCCAATTTGCTGCTCTTATGGTGAAACACTTTAAGGATAAAGACCTTAAGAATGCCATTCGCCGATTGGTTTCGGAAGAGATTGCACGCCTTACACCTGCTGTTAGCACCATAGGAAACAATGTAAAGATAGTGAACTCGAAGGAAATAACAAATACTATCATACACAACGATTGTGAGATTTCGGGGGCAAGCAGGCTTTGCGATTGTACCATTCTTAGTTCTGCGCATGCAAATGTGTATATCGGTACAGGCGTTATTTGCGAGAACTCTATCATCAGTGAAGGGTCGAGCATCAGCAACAGCGCGAAAATACAAGATTGCTTTATAGGCGAGACCTGCCATATTGCCAATGGTTTTACAGCTTCGCAAAGCGTTTTCTTTGCCAATTCATATATGGCAAACGGCGAAGCGTGTGCTGCTTTCTGCGGTCCTTTCTCCGTTTCGCATCATAAGAGTACGCTTCTTATCGGTGGACTGTATTCGTTCTACAATGCTGGTTCTGGCACAAACTTCTCCAACCACGCTTACAAGTTGGGACCATTGCACTATGGAACGTTGGAAAGAGGGTGCAAGACTGCAAGCGGCAGCCACATTGTTATGCCTGCAACAATAGGTGCTTTCTCTGTTTGTTTCGGCAAAATAACCAATCACCCTAACACGAAGACACTGCCATTTTCGTATATTATCGCTTACAATGATAAGCCTTGCATCGTTCCAGCACGTAATATTGCAACCGTCGGGCTGTATCGCGACATCAAGAAATGGTATAAACGCGACTTGCGTCCACAAGGTTCGCAGAAGAGTGTCATCAATTTCGAGTGGCTATCGCCTTTCACTGCAAACGAAATAGTTCGTGGAAGAAATACGTTGAGAGCACTGAAAAAGGCAAGTGGTGCAACTTCCGACTGCTATATATATAGTGGTTACACCATAAAAGCATCGAGATTGAACAAGGGTATTCAGCTTTACGACATTGCTCTCCATATTTATATGGGAGAGATGCTGAAGAAAGCCAAGCATTTGGGCATACTCGACAAGCCGTTGGAACAGGATTCGTTAAACCTATGGAGCGATTTGGGCGGTTTACTTCTGCCTGATTTTGAAGAGCAACGTATACTCGAAGATATTAAAAACGGCAGTTTGGAGACCATTGAAGACGTGAACGACCGTTTCAAGGAAATAAACTCCAACTATTACAGATACGCTTGGGACTGGACACGCTTCCTTATTAAAAGTTATTACGATAGCAAAGAATTTACTGAAGATATCGAAGCACAAATCGTAAGAGACTATACCGATGCATTGAAAACGTGGATTAATGAGATCCGCAAAGATGCAGAGAAAGAATATAGTATGGGCGACGTAGACAAAGAAGTATTGGAAGACTTCCTTGAAAAGCTCGAACAGGAAAATAATAATACGATAATCAATTAATAAAAATATAAATAAAACATTATGCTTAAAAACCTTTCTTTTGGAAAAATAGGTTTGTCTTTGCTCCTGCTACTTGGTGTTGTAGGCATAAAAGCACAGACACGTACCTACGAAAGCGTGCCCAATGACCCGATGAAGACACGCATCTACACCCTCGACAACGGGTTGAAAGTCTACATCAGTGTAAATAAAGAGAAGCCACGCATTCAGACTTACATTGCTGTGCGTACGGGTAGCCGCAACGACCCTGCTGAAACAACAGGCTTGGCACACTACCTTGAACACATTATGTTTAAAGGAACGGATAAGTTTGGTACTTCCAACTACGAGGCAGAACGCCCTTATCTAAAGCAAATTGAGAAACTTTACGAAGAGTATCGCCACATGACAGACCCTGCAAAGCGCAAGGTTTGGTATCACAAGATTGACTCTGTTTCTCAAATAGCTGCACAATACAACATTCCTAACGAGTACGACAAGCTTATGGCAGCCATCGGAAGTCAGGGAACAAACGCCTATACATCTAACGATGTTACTTGTTATGTGGAGAATATACCAAGCAACGAGATTGAATCTTGGGCGAAAGTGCAAGGCGACCGCTTCCAGAATATGGTCATTCGTGGCTTCCATACAGAGCTTGAAGCTGTATATGAAGAGTACAATATGGGTTTGACAAGCGATGGCAGAAAGCTATTTACCGCTTTGATGGCAAAGCTTTTCCCCAACCACCCATACGGTACACAAACTACAATCGGTAGAGGCGAGCACCTGAAAAATCCTTCTATCACGAACATTATGAACTATTACCACCGCTACTACGTGCCAAACAACATTGCAATCTGTATGTCTGGCGACCTAAATCCTGAACAAACGGTGGCAATAATAGAGAAATATTTCGGTAATTGGAAAAGAAGCGAAACACTAAGTGCACCTCAATATGGTGCTCAACCCAAGTTTACAGCCCCTGTTGATACAACAGTGGTCGGGTTGGAAGCAGAAAAGGTTTACTTGGGTTGGAGAGCCAATAAGGGAAACTCTTTGCAATGCGATACGCTGAATATCATCGGCGAATTGCTCAGCAACGGTCGTGCTGGTCTTTACGACTTAGATTTGAACCAGACAATGAAGGTTCAATCAGCAGGTGCTGGTTTCTCTGACCTTACAGATTACTCTATGTTTATGGCAATAGGTACTCCTAAGAAGGGACAAACCTTGAAAGAAGTTCGCGACTTGCTGCTTGCTGAAATAGAAAAGTTGAAGAAGGGCAATTTCTCTGACGACTTATTGCCTTCTGTTATTAACAATTACAAGCGCAGCTACTATAAGAGCCTCGACAACAACCAGTTCCGTGCCAAGGCTTTTGTAGATGCTTTTATTAACAATATTGATTGGAAACAGGAAGTAGGTAAGCTCGACCGTGTTTCAAAGATGACAAAAGCAGAAATCGTTAGCTTTGCAAATCGTTTCTTTGACAATGGCTATGCAGTCATTTACAAGGTTCAAGGCACCGATACTACCATTCAAAAGGTAGACAAACCAAAGATTACACCAATCCCAACAAACAACGATAAACATTCTGCATTCTTGCAGGAAATTGTCAATCATAAGGTAGAGCCTATCAAGCCTGTATTTGTTGATTTTAAGAAAGACCTTACCAAGTCTACAACAAAGAAGGGTTGGCCTATCCTTTATAAGCAAAATACACAGGACGACCTCTTCACACTCTACTTGGAAATTCCTTTCGGAGAAGAGAGCGATTTACTGCCAGGCTATGCTAAGATGTACATCGACTATCTTGGCACTGACAAAATGACCAATGCGCAGATTAAGCAAGAGTTATATAAACTTGCCTGCGACTACGACATCGGTCAGACTGATGACGAGACTTACTTCTATCTGACAGGCTTAAACGAAAATCTTCCAAAGGCTTTGGCACTTATCAACGACGTGATTGATAATGCAAAAGTGGACAAGGAAGCTTATGCTGCTGCCGTAGATTTGCTGATTAAATCGCGAAAGGATAAGAAAGCTGACCAGAGAGGCAACTTTAGAGCTTTACAAGATTATGGTATGTATGGTCCATATAACTCTACACGCAATATGTTGAGCGAACAACAACTCAAGAGCATGGATCCACAGAAGTTGTTGGATTCGCTGAAGAAACTGAAGAACTACAAGCAAACAGTGCTCTACTATGGTCCTTCTTCTATAAAAGACATTGATAATCTTTTGGCTAAGACTTTCAAGACTACCAAGAAGTTTGCCCCATTGCCAAAGGAAAAGCGCTATGTTTTGCAGACAACGCCTAAGAACGAAATTCTTATCGCACCTTATGATGCCAAAAACATCTATATGGTTCAGTTCCACAACGAGAACAAAGAGTGGACACCAAACGATGCGGCAAAGATTTCGCTCTTCAACGAGTACTTCGGAGGCGGTATGAATGCCATCGTTTTCCAAGAAATGCGCGAGGCTCGTGCATTGGCTTACACAGCAAGTGCGCGCTATCATATGCCAAGTCGTTTGGGCGATAAAGAGTACTTCAATACATTCATTATCACACAGAACGATAAGATGATGGACTGCGTTGCACAGTTCAACGAGCTTCTCAACAATGTTCCTGTGCGCCAAGCCAACTTCGATTTGGCAAAACAGAACCTCTTGAAGAGCCTTGCGTCGGCTCGTACAACCAAGTTCTCTATTCTTTCAGCTTATATGGCTGCACAGAAGATGGGCTTGGATTACAGTTTGAGCGAGAAGATTTATAAAGACCTGCCAAGCGTAACGCTCAATGACATCATCAACTTCGAAAAGACCAATATGGCAAACAAGACCTTCAAGTATCTCATTCTTGGCAACGAAAAGGAACTCGATATTAAGGCTTTGGAGAAGATTGCGCCTGTCAAGCGTGTTACAACAGAAGAAATCTTTGGTTATTAAATCAAGATAACGTCTTGCAAGTTGGGTAAACCCTACACTGCAAGACCAAAACAAAAACATTATTAAAACATTAATAGAAACCTGACACCATGAATTGTAAGACAAGAGAGTCTTATATATAATGGTGTCAGGTTATTTTAAAAGACTATGACTGAATTCAAGTATGCCCCAATGTTCCAATTGGGAAAAGATGAAACAGAGTACAGACTGATCTCTAAAGAGGGAATCACAGTTGCTAACTTTGAAGGAAAAGAGATTGTGAAGGTAGCCCCAGAGGCACTGACCCTATTGGCGCAAGAGGCTTTTCACGATTGTGAGTTCCTTCTCCGTCGCGAACATAACGAGCAAGTAGCTGCCATTCTTAAAGACAACGAGGCTTCTGAAAACGACAAGTATGTTGCGCTTCAGTTCCTCCGCAATGCCGAAACGGCTGCAAAGGGTGTCCTGCCTTTCTGTCAGGACACTGGTACAGCGATTATCCACGGCGAAAAAGGTCAGCAGATATGGACTGGTTTCGAGGACGAGGAAGCACTTTCGCTTGGTGTTTTCAACACGTTCACACAAGAAAACCTACGCTATTCGCAGAATGCTCCGCTTACAATGTTCGACGAAGTGAATACCAAATGCAACCTTCCTGCACAGATTGACATCGAAGCAACCGAAGGTGCCGAATACAAATTCGTGATGGTGGCAAAGGGTGGTGGCTCTGCCAACAAGACCTACTTCTACCCAATGACCAAAGCTACCATTCAAAACGAAGGCACACTCATACCTTTCTTGGTAGAAAAGATGAAGAGTCTTGGCACAGCAGCTTGCCCTCCGTACCACATTTGCTTTGTTATCGGTGGCACGTCAGCCGAGAAGAATTTGCTCACGGTCAAGCTTGGCAGCATCAAATATTACGATACGCTCCCTACAACAGGCGACGAAACAGGTCGTGCGTTCCGCGACATCGAGCTGGAAAAGAAGATTCTCGAGGAAGCACATAAGATTGGACTCGGTGCGCAGTTCGGTGGCAAGTATCTTGCACACGATATTCGCATCATTCGTCTGCCACGCCACGGTGCCAGCGTGCCTATTGGTATGGGCGTATCTTGCTCTGCCGACCGCAACATAAAGGGCAAAATCAACAAAGACGGTATTTGGTTGGAGAAGATGGATACCAACCCGGGCGAGCTTATTCCTGAAGAATACCGCAAGCCAGGCGAAGGTGCGAAGGGCATAGAAATCGACTTGGACAAGGGCATCGATGCTGTGCGTGCCGAACTTACCAAATATCCTGTCTCTACTCGTGTGAGTCTGAAAGGTACAATTATTGTGGCGCGCGACATTGCACACGCAAAACTCAAGGCTCGCCTCGATGCCGGCGAACCGTTGCCACAGTACATCAAGGACTATCCAGTGCTGTATGCAGGTCCTGCAAAGACACCAAAGGGATACCCCTGCGGCTCTATGGGACCGACAACTGCCAACCGTATGGATCCATACGTCGATGAATTCCAAGCCAATGGAGGCTCGCTCGTAATGATTGCCAAAGGTAATCGTACGCAAGTAGTTACCGATGCTTGCAAGAAGCACGGCGGTTTCTATCTCGGAACTATCGGCGGCGTGGCTGCCGTACTTTCGCAAAGCAGCATCAAGAGCATAGAATGTGTGGAATATCCTGAACTCGGTATGGAAGCCGTTTATAAGATTACAGTTGAAGACTTCCCCGCATTTATCCTTGTAGACGACAAAGGCAACGACTTCTTCAAGCAGCTGAAGCCTTGGACGGGTTGCCCCAAGAAATAAATAAACAGCTTTATTAGTTGCGAGGGCATACCGAATAGGACTTTCGATATGCCCTCTTCTTTGTCCCTTCCACTATTCTTTCTGCAGTATTGTTATAGGCCTCTCTGTCGATAGCCCATGACCTTTTACCGATTTCGGTAGTGGGTAGTGTCCTAAAAAGTGTGTAAGTTCTCTCTTCTTCTCTTTGTTTTTTATTCATTTTTCTTTCTTGTGTTTCCAGAATTTCCATTGATGAATCTTCCTGGCATATATTCTGACAAAATAGATATGCACTTAGTGCTTTCTACTATGGGCAGAAATGTGCAGAAAGAGTCTTGACACACAACACTGACACCGAGCCCGAAACTGCGAATTACCTATTTTTAGGTATTGGCAAATCGCAATATTAGCTTTATCTTTGCACGCAAATAATCTGTTTTGAATGTGTAAAAGCTTTAGATGACACTAAGGAAAAGAAAATATAAAAGGTGGGCACAATGCCCACAAACAAGCAAAGTGCGCTGTCCGTCATACCGACAGCGCACTTTATTTTTGAATATTCATGAATATTATTCGTTTTTAAACCCTGTATCTAATATGGACAAAGAAAGAACAAAAAGAAGGATATTGGAAAAAACAGAAAGGCTTTCCAGCGCACTACAAAGCAGGAAGTTCGTCTGCATAGCATTGCTCTTCCTACTCGGCACGATCGCCATTCCGGCACAGACAGCCATTGTGTACGGACAGGTTACCGACGGACAGACAGGTGAACCCATTGCCGGGGCATGGGTGTCGGCAGCAAAAGGCAACAAAGGAACGGCTTCGGATGCCGACGGTCGCTATACACTGAACCTGCAGGGGCTGAAGCGGGCGCAACTGACCTGCCAGTATTTGGGCTACAGAACAGAACGGTGCGATGTAGCACTGCGCGACAGCGTGTGTTGCGACATACGCATGAAGTCGGTGGAAACCGTACTGGGCGGAGTAACGGTAACCACCCACAGCGAGATGCGAAAGCTAAGAGAGTCAGCCATGCCCATATCTGTTATCGGGCAGCGACAACTGCAGGGCACAGCCTCTAATATCAACGACGTGCTCGCTCGCACCGTAGGCGTTACGGTGCGGAACACTGGTGGCATGGGAAGTGCGTCGCGTATATCGGTTCGTGGATTAGAGGGAAAGCGAATGGGTATGTACATTGACGAGACGCCTATGTCGCAACTCAGCAACTTCGTGGCACTGAACGATATTCCTACAAACATGATTGAACGCATAGAAGTATATAAAGGTATCGTCCCTTACAAGTTTGGCGGTTCGGCATTGGGCGGGGCTGTCAATGTTGTAACAAAGGAATATCCACCCATTTACTTGGATTTTTCTTACGAAATAGGGTCGTTCAATACCCACCAAGTGTCTACCGTACTGAAGCGAACCGACCGCAAGAGCGGCTTGCAGTTCGGAGTTGGCGGAGTAGTGTCGTATGCCAAAAACAACTACAAAATGACTTTGGCCAATCTTGACGGACGTATCGTTGAACGGGACCACGACCGTTTCAACAAGATAATGGGCGGAATGTCGGTAAAAGCTACCAAATGGTGGTTCGATGAGATGAAGTGGGAAGTCATTCTGATGAAGACTCGACAGGAAATACAGGGCATTGACCTTAACGTACGAGAAGCTTATAACCACTCAACCAGCTATGTTACAGCATTGACACTGAAACGTAACAACTTCTTTTTAGATGGTTTGGACTTCGATTTCAATGCAGGTTACATCATCGGCAAGTATGGTTTGTGCGACAAGGCTGAACATCGCTACGACTGGGACGGCAAGGTGCTTCCGCCCGTTTCATCTTTTGGAGGCGAGCAAAACAACTTTGCGTCAGACGGCAACAACCGTTCCAACGAGCTGACGGCAAAGCTCAATATGGGTTATACCATTGACATGCACCACGCATTGAACCTGAACATTTACGCAGACCACAACTCCCTACACCCTAACGACTCGCTGATGGACAAGTCGTTGGGCTTCCGTGCCAACTTCCCAAGCAAGATGAAAACGCTGACTGTAGGACTTTCGTACGACCTGACACTCTTCGACGGACGCTTTCAGAATGCTTTTACATTGAAGGAATTCCTCTTTTCATCTCACTCTCGCAGCATTGACATCTACTCTGTGAAAGAGCCTCAACCTGTGAAAACCTCCAAAAACTACATTGGATTCAGCAATGCCATGCGCTATAAATTCACAAACGATTTGATGCTGAAGGCTTCTTTCAACTCGGAAGTACGTATTCCGACAAGCGAAGAACTCATAGGCAACGGTTATTCGATACTCGCCTCGCCGGCGTTGAAACCCGAACGCACATCAGGAGTAAACCTTGGACTTCTCTATCGCCACATAAAGGCAGATGGAGGACTTATAGAAATAGAGCTGAATGGCTTCTACAACCAGCTGGAAGATATGATACGCTTCACTCCCGACATGATTCCAACCATGGCACGCTACCGAAACTTCGGCAGTGTACGTACGAAAGGAGTAGAGCTGGAAGCCAAGGGCGACATCTGCCCCCTACTCTATCTCTACGCAAACGGAACCTATCAAGACCTTCGCGACGTCCGAAAAACAATCCCAGGAACAGAAGTAGAGAATCCTACACGCAACAAGCGCATTCCCAACGTGCCTTATCTGCTTGCCAACTTCGGTGCCGAACTGCACAAAGAAAACCTCTTTGGTGGCAGTGGACAGAACACACGGCTGCTTTTCGACGCTTCGTATATACACCAATACTTTTACGATTTTGAGGTAAGTAAGTACCAAGAACGCAAAATTCCAACCTCGATGACAATGGACGCAGCCTTGGAACACAGCTTCTACAACGACCGTTGGACGATTACTTTCAAGGTTAAAAACCTTACCGACCGTCGTATTGTTTCTGAATTAAATCGCCCGTTACCAGGTCGCTACATAGGAATAAAGGTGAGATACCTATTTAAATAATTAATTAATAAACAGATAAAACAATGAGAAATTTAAGATTTATCCTTCCAGCCATCGCAATGATGGCACTCGTAAGTTCATGCAGCCACAACGACGAACCTACACCAAAACCCGATGAACCAACTGGAAAGGCGTTCAAGGGAATTATCTTTGCCGCTGGTATCACCAATCCTGAGGGAAACAGTGGCAGCGTTTACATGCAGAGTCTCCCCGATATGGTGCCAGGAAACTACGACAACAGCAATGGTATTCCTGTAGGATTCGGTACCGCTCCGATAGTTGCAAAATCGGGAAATATCTATGTTCTGCCAGACTATATGGGCAATACGAAAGCTGAAATTACACGTTATAGGATATATTCCGACAACAAATGGCACAAGAAAGGCGCACTGCAGATACCACCAAAGGCAGCTGCATGCTGCGTAACTGAACTGAACAGCGAGAAAGCATACGTCAGTTTGCAAGGTTTAGGCAGCATAATAGTGTTCAATCCTACCACGATGACACGTATTGCGGAGATTGATTTGAACGGTCTTAAGCAAGCAGACACAAATGTTTCACCTGCATCTATGGTCATAAGAGATGGTAAACTTTTCGTCGGTCTCAACCAAATGAACGCTCAATACATGCCGGCGCGCAACAATATAGAACTTGCAGTAATAGACACAAAGACCGATAAAGTGGAGAAACACATCGTCAATACTTCGTTGGAAATGAGCTTTGCCACCCGCCCCATCGACCCAGGCTCTATCTTTATAGACGAAAACAACGACATCTATATTAACTGTATCGGTTCGTTCGGCTTTATCCCACAATTCCATGGCGGTATTGCACGTATCAAGAACGGAACTACCGAGATAGACCCCGACTATTGCATACGCCTCGACCAAGTAGAAGTGGCAGGACTGCCAACGAAGTTTGCCGACTTCTTCTCTACATTCTACTACGCAGGTAACGGAAAGGTCTACACCTATGCCAATTCGTTTGCCCTCGACTCAAAGGGCCTTGAAAATCCTTATTTAAGCTTTACCAATATACCCGTTGTAGTTGATTTGAAACAAAAGACAATGAGTACAATCGAAGGAATGGAGATTTCCAACCCACAAGGCATCGCTATTGGCAAACACAGAAACTTGATTGTATTCGGCAGTTCCAACAAGAAGGCTAACGGCTTCTATACCTACGACCCTGCAACAAAGAAAGTAGCAGGACCAATTATGCAGGTAAAGGGAAATCCAAGTTTCTTCCATAGCTTTGCAGAATAAGACAATCAATCGTGCCTACTATTTACTAAAAGCTACTGTCTATGCAAATACAGAAAGACGAGATACGCAACCGGATACTCATCGTTGCAAGCAACGAGTTTATGAAGAACGGTGTGAAGCATACGTCCATTAAGTCTATTGCCGACAAAGCTGGAGTAGCAGTAGGCAATGTGTATAATTACTATAAGAGCAAGGACGACTTACTGAAGTCTGTCCTTGCCCCTCTTTTCAAGGCTTTCAAGGATTATCGCAGCAAAACGGGCGGCGAAGAATACGTAACGCTCGACATATTTCACCATGAGTTCTACTATGAGATGATGCGCCAACAGGTAGCTTCGCTGATTGTTCCCTTTCGGAAAGAGTTGCGTTTACTTATATTCGAAACTGCCGGCACATCGTTGGAGAACTATTTCGACCAACTATTGGAAGCGACATATACCGACGGAATAACTTATCTCGCCCGTATAAAAAGCCTGTTTCCACATATCAATTCAGACATTTCCCCACATTTCACCCGCATTCTTTGCGATTTGTGGGCAGGTGTAATTAGATATATCGTTACCCACGATGACTTAACCGAGACTGAAATAAACCAAATCATTACCGATTATATACATTTCACCTTCGGCGGATGGCGCGAACTGATGGGTATTGAATAAAGGCAAATGAAAACGATGGAAATCTTTTGGGCAAGTCTTAAAACTCTGCTGACAGAACAACACGCAAGAGAAATAAAGAAGAAAAACGCCTTTAGCTTGTAAAGATATTTCTATTAAAAAATGGTAATTTCGATTTGGCATTGCGAAAGCGGCTGTTTTGCGCTCCAAAACCTACGCTTTT
>ERZ1036438.541-NODE-541-length-13658-cov-16.669044_pt1 | contig 13658 bp, 5 predicted proteins | sample MGYA00514224_ERZ1036438 | MGnify/ENA primary metagenome ERZ1036438 (study PRJEB33795, sample SAMN09464924) | human gut metagenome | host: Homo sapiens | place: USA: Stanford, California | collected 2016-07 | study: EMG produced TPA metagenomics assembly of the...
GAGCATCTGCCTTACAAGCAGAGGGTCGGCGGTTCGAATCCGTCAACGCCCACAGAGGCATAAATAGGGCTTTACAACGATGAGTTGTGGAGCTTTTTTGTTTTTATAAGCAACCTTTAACCTTTAAAATACAAAGATTATAGAGATTTATTGCTTTCATTCCATTTTAAAATACTACTTTTGCAAGAAATAAAAAATAGATTTATGGTTCTTGATATTTTAACAGCCATATCACCGGTAGATGGACGTTATAGGGGCAAAACTGCAAAATTGGCAGATTACTTCTCAGAGTTTGCACTCATACGATACAGAGTACGCGTAGAAATAGAGTACTTTATATCTCTGTGCGAACTGCCTTTGCCACAGCTGGCTTCGTTTAATAAACAACTGTTCGAAAGTCTACGCAACATCTACAAGGACTTTACGGAAGAAGATGCGGCACGGGTCAAGGAGATAGAAAGTATCACGAACCATGATGTAAAAGCCGTAGAATATTTCATTAAGGAAGAGTTCGACAAGATCGGAGACTTGGATTCCTACAAAGAATTCATACATTTCGGTCTTACATCGCAAGATATCAACAATACAAGTGTACCACTCTCCATATCAGAGGCGTTAGTAAGAGTTTACTATCCGCAGGTAGAAGAACTCATTGCGCAGCTTCAACAATATGCTGAAGAGTGGAAAGACGTGCCAATGTTGGCTAAAACACATGGACAACCAGCTTCTCCCACTCGTCTGGGCAAGGAAATAGAGGTGTTTGTATATCGTTTGCAAGAACAGTTGGCGGGTTTGAAGGCATGCAAACTCACTGCAAAGTTCGGTGGCGCAACCGGAAACTTCAACGCACACCATATTGCTTACCCTGAATATGACTGGAAAGCGTTTGGCAATAAGTTCGTGAACGACTACCTTGGCCTACAGCGTGAGCAATGGACAACCCAGATTAGCAACTACGATCACCTTGGAAGCATATTCGATGCAATGCGCAGAATCAATACGATTATCATTGATTTAGACCGCGACTTCTGGTTGTATATCTCTATGGAATACTTCAAACAGAAAATTAAGGCAGGCGAAGTGGGCTCGAGTGCAATGCCCCACAAGGTAAATCCCATCGACTTTGAAAACAGTGAAGGAAATCTTGGCATGGCAAATGCCATATTACAGTTTCTCGCACAGAAGCTTCCAGTGAGCCGTTTGCAGCGCGACCTTACCGATTCTACCGTGTTGCGCAACATCGGGGTACCGTTTGGACATAGTATTATATCTATCCAAAGCACATTGAAAGGGCTTCGCAAGCTCATTCTGAACCAAGAAAAGCTAAATGCCGACTTGGAAAATACATGGGCTGTAGTGGCAGAGGCAATTCAAACCATTCTCCGTCGTGAGGCATACCCACACCCATACGAAGCCTTAAAGGCACTGACACGTACCAATGCCCACATGACAGCCGAGACTATCCACGCTTTCATTCAGACATTGAATGTAAGCGACAAGGTGAAAGCCGAATTAATGGCTATCACACCACTCAATTATACAGGCATGTAAGCTAAGAAGAAAATTAAGAAGTTACACATTATATATATTACGGAAATAGAAACAAAACTTAAACACAAGTACAGTTAGTTTTCGACCGTGAGGTTAAGTATTATTCAAAACAAAAGAAATTAAAATTATGGCAGAAGAATTCGAGAAGAAAGAAAATCAATCTGGACAGGCTGAAGAAAGCCAAGAAAGCAGTTCAACTACCGGGCAAGGAAGTTATTATGAAAGAAACTACCACAGCACGGGGCGTCCACAACGTCCTCGCATCCAAGCACAACGTGCTTATGGAATAAACCGTGAAGACAACAAAGAGGAAGGATTCCGTCCTGAAGGCTTCGGTTCTAACTTACAAGGGAGTGGTTTGGCAGATCGTAAAACCAGCTATCGTCCACGCACCAACAGTTATGGAACTGGCTATCAGAGCCGCCAACAACAAGGAGGATATCGTCCTCGCTATAACAACGGTGGCGAAGAAGGCGGATACCAAAACCGTGGTGGTTACCAGAACAGACAAAACAACTACAACAATCGTGGTGGCTATCGCCCACACTACAATATGAACGAGGGCGAGGAAGGTGGTTATCAGAGCCGTCAGTCGCAAGGTGCATACCGCCCACGATATAACAATAATGGTGAAGAAGGCGGCTATCAGAGCCGTGGTGGATACCAAAATCGTCAAGGTGGATACAATAATCGCGGCGGATACAACAATCGTGGCGGATACAATAACCATCAGGGCGGATACAACAACAACCGTCAAGGCGGATATAACAGCCGTCAGGGTGGATACAACAACCGTCAAGGCGGATATGGACAGCAAGGCGGATACCGTCAGCACAATGCCGATTACGATCCAAATGCAAGATATTCGCTCAAGAAACGCATAGAATACAAAGAAGAGAATATAGACCCGAACGAACCATTGCGTCTAAACAAGTACCTCGCAAATGCTGGTGTATGCTCTCGTCGTGAGGCAGATGAATTCATTCAGGCAGGTGTCGTAACCGTAAATGGCGAGGTTGTTAAAGAACTTGGAACAAAGATACTACGTTCAGACGAGGTGAAGTTCAAAGACAAACCAGTTTCTCTCGAAAAGAAAGTTTATGTTCTTTTGAACAAGCCAAAGGACTATGTAACTACAAGCGACGACCCACAGCAACGCAAAACCGTTATGGATCTTGTCAAAGGCATCTGTCCGGAACGCATCTATCCTGTAGGACGCCTCGACCGCAATACTACGGGCGTGTTGCTGCTTACCAACGATGGCGACATTGCAAGCAAGCTAACTCACCCTAAGTTCTTAAAGAAGAAGGTTTACCACGTATTCCTCGACAAGCCTGTAACACCACAGACGCTTCAGCAAATATCTGACGGTATTGAGCTTGAAGATGGAGAAATCAAGGCTGATGCGATTGAATATGCTGACGAACGCGACCAAAGCCAGGTGGGAATCGAAATCCACAGCGGCAAGAACCGCATTGTTCGCCGCATCTTCGAGAGTCTTGGCTATCGTGTTGTAAAGCTCGACCGCGTACAGTTTGCAGGTCTTACAAAGAAAAATCTCCGTCGAGGCGATTGGCGTTACCTAACCGAAAGAGAGGTAGACATGCTTCGTATGGGATCTTTTGAATAACAAAAGAACCAACTCCTCGTACACAACTGCTATATGAAGCGAAGCCGTGTATGAGGAGTTATCGTAATAAATAAAATATAATGAAAAGAACAAAAGTCGTCGATGCTTTAAGTTGCACCGACTTTGGAAAAGATATTAACGTCAGAGGATGGGTACGTTCTCATCGTAGCAGTAAAGCTGTCGATTTCATTGCATTGAACGACGGTTCTACCATTAAGAACATTCAGATTGTTGTAGACCCCACAACCATAGATGCAGATACGCTCAAGAACATAACAACAGGTGCTTGTATCAGTGCAACAGGAACGCTTGTGGAAAGTCAGGGTAAGGGACAGACTTCTGAAGTACAGTGCAAAGAGATTGAAATATACGGTCTTTGCCCAAGCGACTACCCTATGCAGAAGAAGGGTCAGAGCTTTGAATACATGCGCAAATATGCACACTTGCGTCTCCGTACAAACACTTTTGGAGCGGTCTTCCGCATCCGTCACAATATGGCAATAGCCATTCACCAATACTTCCACGAACACGGATTCTACTATTTCCACACACCGCTCATCACAGGTAGCGATGCTGAAGGTGCAGGAAATATGTTCCAAGTAACCACACTCGACTTAGACCGTGTGGCAAAATCGGACGAAGTGGATTACAGTGCTGACTTCTTTGGCAAGAAAACCCATCTTACCGTATCGGGACAGTTGGAAGGCGAACTCGGTGCAACGTCGCTCGGAGCCATCTATACGTTCGGTCCTACGTTCCGTGCAGAAAACTCTAACACGCCAAGACACTTGGCAGAGTTCTGGATGGTAGAGCCCGAAGTGGCTTTTATCGACCAAAAAGAATTGATGGACTTGGAAGAAGACTTCATTAAATATTGTGTTCGTTGGGCATTGGAGAACTGTAAGGACGACCTTGAGTTCCTCAACCAAATGATTGACAAGGAACTTATTGCCCGCCTCGAAGGTGTTTTGAAAGATACTTTCGTGCGCCTTACCTACACAGAAGGCTTCGAAATATTGAAGAAAGCACAGGAAGATGGAGTTAAATTCGAGTTCCCAGTAGCTGAATGGGGAATGGACTTGAGCAGCGAGCACGAACGCTACTTGGTGGAAGAACACTTCAAACGCCCGGTAATTATGACCGACTACCCAAGTCAGATTAAGTCTTTCTACATGAAGAAGAACGAAGACGGAAAGACTATGCAGGGCACCGACGTACTCTTCCCACGCATTGGCGAAATCATTGGCGGCTCTGTTCGTGAGGAAAGCTACGAAAAGCTGCTCGAAGAAATCCACAACCGCGGTATGAAGGAAGAAGTTTACGACTGGTATCTTGACACCCGTAAGTATGGAACGTGCCCTCACGGCGGTTTCGGACTTGGTTTCGAGCGTCTCATTCTCTTCGTAACGGGTATGCAGAACATTCGCGACGTCATTCCATTTGCACGTACTCCGAAGAATGCTGAGTTTTAATACCCACTTAATAAATAGAATTAAAATAACATTCCGGTCTGCAGATTACTTTCTGCGGACCGTTTTTTATATCATTTGACCATTTGTTCCCATCTTACTTTATCGGTCTTTCTGCAGTCAGACTATTATCTTCCTGCGCTTTCAATATAGCTTTTTTACCAATAGCTTATAAGCTTTTTGTAAAATATCTACGGTGTTCGGGTGCTTTATTCATAGTGGACAGTGAGCTTGTTCATAGAGTTAAGCCCTAATCTGACTATACCTTACAGAGAAAATATCTGCTTTTTCAGCATGGCATACAATAAACAACAGCACGTATCGTTTATAAAAATGTATATACGAAATACTGTTAAAGCAGGAAAAGCAAAGAGATTTTTTTATGATAGAATATATAAAAGGTGATCTAACCGACCTTTCGCCGGCGTTGGCAGTTGTTGAAGCACACGGCATAGGCTACGGATTGAATATTTCGCTGAACACTTACAGCGCCGTTCAAGGCAAGAAAAACATAAAGCTATACGTACACGAAGCCATCATGACGGGCGGACGCGACGACAACTATACACTTTACGGGTTCGCAACCAAGCAAGAACGTTCGCTCTACCGACTGCTTATCACCGTGTCGGGGGTGGGAGCGAACACCGCACGTATGATACTGTCGTCGCTCACGCCTGCCGAACTGTGCAACGTGATAGCCAACGGCGACGACAAGATGCTGAAAACTGTAAAGGGCATCGGTCTGAAGACGGCACAACGTATCATCGTAGACTTGAAAGACAAGATTGTGCAAAGCGGTATAGCCGAAGAATTGCACGTCAGCAGCCAACCAGCCACGGCGAACGTAAACAATGCTGTAAAAGACGAAGCAGTGGGAGCACTCACGATGTTGGGCTTTTCGCCTGCACCATCGGCAAAGGTTGTGGTAGCCATCTTGACCGAACAGCCCGATTTACCAGTGGAACAGGTGGTGAAATTAGCGTTGAAGCAAATAAAATAGACAAACCGTTGCGCGTTCGTTTTTTCATCGTTGAAAGAATTTCGGAAAGAAAAAGCGGCGGGCAAAGTTTTCATCAATGAAACAAAGAAAATACATATTATCCATTCTTATGTTGCTTGCAGGCATCAGTCTGTTGGCTTTGGGACGCTCGTTTGCGAATGTGTTGCCATTTGTAAGCGCATTGCAGACGATGGTTGCGCCACCCGACACAACGAAGAAGGCAAATGTATTGGACGTTGAATTGGAGAACGAGGACATTCCCGACTCGCTACTGCACCCACGTTGGAAGGTGCAACGCACCACACCCATAACCCACGACGACTTGGAGCAAGGCTCTTACGACCTCGCTCGCCCCGAAAATCTGAAGCAGAGCGTGGAATACAACGACACGCTCAACATGTATATAATAGGCAACAAGATAGGCGACACCTATATTACAACACCTATTATGATGACGCCCGAAGAGTACAGGGCGTGGAGCGAGAAGCGCAGTTTTGCCGATTACTATCGCCAGAAGAACAAGGAGATATTAGAAAAGAAAGGTAAAGAGAAGTTCGACTTCACGGATATGCACTTCGCACTCGGCCCGGCAGAGAAGATATTCGGTCCCGGAGGCGTCCGTGTAAGAACACAGGGAACAGCCGAACTGCGCTTTGGTGCTACGCTGAAGAACATCGACAACCCATCGTTGCCCATCAGAAACCGCAAGATGACAACGATGAACTTCGATGAGAAGATAAATTTGAATGTGAACGGAAAGGTGGGCGACAAGGTGAACATGAACCTTAACTACAACACCGATGCCACATTCGACTTCGATGCGCAAAACTTCAAGCTGCGCTATGAAGGCAAGGAAGACGAAATAATAAAACTTGTGGAAGGCGGCAACGTGTCGTTCCCATCCAACAATTCGCTGGTGCAGGGCGCATCATCGCTCTTTGGTATCAGAACCGACATGCAGTTTGGCAAGCTGAAGCTGCAAACGGTGCTGTCACAGAAGAAATCGTCCAACAAGAGCGTAAGTTCGAAAGGAGGAAAACAGCTTACTCCGTTCGAGATTGACGCAGCCGACTACGAGGAAAACCGCCACTTCTTCTTGTCGCACACGTTCCGCGAACGCTATAATGACGCCATGAAGACATTGCCCAACCTAACGACGGGCATAACCATAAACCGCGTAGAGATATGGGTAACCAACAAGACAGGCGTAAGCAGCAATACCCGAAATATCGTGGCACTGAGCGATTTGGGAGAGAATGCAAAGGTGAGCCGTACCGATTTGTGGGGCATCGGGAGTGGCAATGTGCCATCGAACAATGCCAACAGCGAATACAGTACCATTGCACAGGGGCACCCGCAAGCCCGCAACATAGACCAAACGTCTACCGTGCTCGACGGTTTAGGACTTGTGGGCGGTACCGACTACGAGAAGTTATCGAGTGCCCGCTTGCTCAACAGTTCAGAATACACCGTCAATCAGGCGTTGGGCTATGTGTCTTTGCGTACAGGATTGCAGACCGACCAAGTACTTGCCATCGCCTACGAATATACCTCTGGGGGCGTAACCTACCAAGTTGGAGAGTTTTCAAGCGACCGCACCGATGTTTCGGAAGCGCTGCTTGTAAAGTCGTTGAAGAACACAAGCAACAACCCAAAGCAAGCCAACTGGAACTTAATGATGAAGAACGTGTACTACCTTGCCTCTACGGTTGAGCGCGACAAGTTCCGTTTAGACGTGAAGTATCAGAGCGATACGACTGGCGTTTACATTCCTTATATTCCGGAGAAGCAAGTAAAAAGCCAGCCTATCATACGAATTTTAGGTGCCGACCGCTTAGACAACAACAACAATCCACACCCGAATGGATATTACGATTATGTAGAAGGATACACAATTTCCAACGGTCGTGTGTTCTTCCCCGTTACAGAACCTTTCGGCGAATATATGTATAAGTACTTGGTGTCGAAAGGGGTCTCGGCTGCAAAGGCCAGCAAATATGCGTTCACAGAATTATACGATTCTACCAGAACAGTAGCGAAACAAATTGCAGAGAAAGATAAATACTTGCTCGTTGGACAATATCGTGGTACAAGCGCCAACGTTATTTCGTTAGGAGCATACAACGTTCCGCAAGGGTCGGTAGTGGTAACAGCAGGTGGTGTGCGGCTGACGGAAGGTTCGGACTATAGCGTCGATTACAATGCGGGCGAGGTTACGATATTGAATCAGAGCATTATAGACGCAGGTACAACCGTAAACGTTTCGTTGGAAAGCCAGAGCGATTATGGGCAACAGCGCAAAACGATGTTTGGGTTGAATTGGGAATACGACTTCTCGAAGAACTTTATGATTGGCGGTACGTTTATGCACCTGTCCGAGCAAGCACTGACGACAAAGGTGAATATGGGTGCCGAACCGCTCAACAACACCATTTGGGGATTGAACATGAGCTGGAAGAAAGAGAGTCAGTGGCTCACGAATATGCTCGACAAGATACCTTTCCTGCATCTTACGCAACCTTCGCACATCTCTCTTTCTGCCGAATTTGCTCAATTGATAGCAGGACAGAGCAGCGGAACACAAGACCGGGCATCGTATTTGGACGACTTCGAGAATACAAAGAATACCATTGATGTAAGCCAGCCTACTACTTGGGTCATCTCAAGTGTACCCTCTGATTTCCCCGAATCAACAGATAAAACAACACTTCGCAGTGGATATAATCGCAGTTTGCTAGCGTGGTACAACATAGACCCACTATTTACACGCCAAAGTAGTTCGCTTACACCAGCCCACATCAAGAGCGACTTAGAACAATTATCTAACTTCTACGTGAGAGAGGTTTACACACGCGAACTCTTCCCTAACCGTGAACAAAGCAACTATAACGGTTCAACACCCACATTGTCAGTGCTCAATCTTGCTTACTACCCTACCGAACGTGGACCATACAACTTTAGTCCAACACTCGACATCAATGGACGCTTGTCCAATCCGCGTCAAAAGTGGGGAGGTATGATGCGTAAGCTCGATACAAATGACTTCGAAATGGCGAACATCGAATACATTGAATTCTGGTTGCTCGACCCATTTATCTATTCAAACAAGCAAACTGATGCTAATTTATATGGTGGTGATTTCTATATAAACCTTGGAGAGGTGTCTGAAGATATATTGCACGACGGCAAGAAGTTCTATGAGAGCGGTATGCCTGTAGATGGCAGTCAGGCTTGGATAACTACTCAGTGGGGCAAAATACCAACGCAGACCACCATAACATACGCTTTTGCCACTACAAAAGGCAGTCGTGCACTGCAAGACGTGGGATTCAACGGACTCAATGATGAGGAAGAACGCAACTTCCCTTCTTATCAGGCATTCCTTACATACGCTCGCAGCCATACTAATCAGGCTGTATTCGACTCTATCTGGGCAGACCCTGCCAACGACAACTATCACTATTTCCGTGGTTCGGACTGGGACAGAATACAAGCGCCTATACTTCAACGCTACAAATATATAAACAACCCGCAAGGAAACTCACCCGATAGTGACAACCGCAACGAACGTTACGACACGTCGTATAAGTCGGGACCAGATATTGAAGACATCAATCAAGATTATACGCTCAACGAATATGAAAAATATTACCAGTACAAAATAAGTATCAGACCACAAGATTTAGTGGTTGGACAAAACTACATTGTTGATAAACGAGAAACTGTTGCACCATTACGTAAAGGAGGAGGAGCACCAGAGACGTGGTATCAGTTCCGCATTCCTGTGCGAGAATATCAGAAACGGGTGGGGGGTATTAGCGATTTCACAAGTATTCGCTTTATGCGTATGTTCCTTACGAACTTCGAAAAGCCTGTCGTTATGCGCTTTGCTACGCTCGACCTCGTGCGAGGAGAGTGGCGCCAGTATCAGCAGAACCTTACCAACTCGGCTTCAACGTCGGGGACAATGTCGGTAGGAGCAGTGAGTATCGAGGAAAACAACGATAAAACACCTGTAAACTACGTACTTCCTCCAGGCATTTCGCGCGAGCAAGACCCATCACAACCACAGCTTGTGCAAAGCAACGAGCAGGCTTTGGCCATGACGGTGCATAATTTGGGATATAAAGAATCGAAAGCCGTCTACAAGAATACTACGCTCGACATTCGGCAATACAAGCGTTTGCAAATGTTTGTGCATGCCAATGCGCTCAAGCCAAATGTTTCTAATCTTGCCGATAATCAGTTGGCAGTATTCGTCCGCTTGGGTTCCGACTACAAGAATAACTATTACGAGTACGAAATTCCGTTGAAATTGACTCCCGAAAAGCAGTACGACAAGTATTCACGACAAGATTGTGAGGCTGTCTGGCCTGAAGACAACATGCTCGATGTGCCTATCTCGGTATTCACCGATGTGAAGAAGCAACGCAATATTGGTCGTGGAAACGGAACGGCAAGTTTCAATAGAGAGTTTTCTATGTACGATGAGAAGCACCCAGCCAACCGTGTCAGTGTGATGGGAAATCCGACATTGGGCGAAATAAAAACAATGATAATTGGTGTGCGTAACCTTTCGAGCAGTGAAAAGAGCGGTGAAATCTGGGTGAACGAAATGCGTTTGCTCGAGTTTAACAACGAAGGTGGCTGGGCTGCGCGTGGTCAGCTTAACATTCAACTGTCCGATTTTGGTACGGTAGACATCAATGCCAGCCACAGTACTGATGGTTTTGGCGGTCTGGAACAAGGTGTAAATGCCCGCAAGAAAGAGACAAATACTGACGTTACGGTTACAACAAGTCTTGAGTTGGGCAAGTTCTTCCCAGACAAGGCTAAAGTTTCTGCACCTTTATATTATAGTGTAACGAAGAGTGAAAGCCGTCCGAAGTATAACCCTCTTGATACGGATATGCTGTTAGACGCTGCCCTTGATGGTACTGCGAACGAACACGAGCGTGATTCTATTGAGTCGATTGCTGTTACAAAGCGCACCACCACCAACTTCTCGTTGTCGAATGTGCGGGTTGGAATACAGAACAAGCGCCACCCAATGCCCTACGACCCTGCCAACTTCTCGTTCTCTTACAGTCATGCGTACACACACACAACTGGCGAAACAACCGTATATGAGAATGAAGACAATTGGCGTGGTGCTATGAACTACAACTGGACGCCTGTCTACAAGTCGCTGTCTCCACTCAGGCGGCTCATAAAAAGTAAATCGAAATGGTTCGATATTCTTAAGAGGTTCGAGCTAAATTGGCTACCACAGAACGTTGCTTTCAACACGGAAATAACGCGTAACTACTACGAATTGCAGGAACGCGATATGGAAGCGACAACCATGAACAAGCTGCCATTAACCTTTAGCGAGCAATTCTTGTGGAACAGAGACTTCGCTGTACGTTGGGACTTGACACGCAACCTGCACATAAACTTCCAAAGTGCTACCCATGCCGAAATAGAAGAACCATACACACCAATCAATAAAGATCTTTATGCCGACCGCTACCAGGCTTGGAAAGATTCTGTATGGACCAGTTTAAAGCACTTCGGTACACCATTAGACTATCAGCAGAACTTTACGCTTTCCTATCAGCTGCCTTTAAATATGCTCCCAATATTCGATTGGATTAACTCTGATGCTACTTACAACTCTACCTATACATGGGTTCGCGGTACACGGTTAGAGAATGGAAAATCGTTGGGTAATACGATTACGAACAATCGGACACTGAATATAAACGGTTCGTTCAACTTAGAACGCCTCTACAATCATATTCCTTTCTTGAAGAAGACCAACGAAAGGTTCAACAAGTCGCGTCCAAGTCTTGGCCGAAGTGGTACGTTCGATAGTCGTGGACGCGTAGATGAAGGCAATTTTGCCGAACAGTTGAACAAGGAATTAGGAAGAGACACCAAGAAGAAGAAAGACGGCGAGCAAGAAAAAAAGAAGGCTTTGCCTAAAAATGCAAAGAGTTTTGAGCAAGAAGTAACGCTTCCTGCCGATACTGCTATTATTGTTGCACATTCTAAAAAGACAAAGCGCATAGTAGTTTCGCTGAAGGATATAGATGGGCATGCCGTGAAACTAAAGTGGAAGAAGATGGACGACAATAGGTTGAAGCTATACAACAAGACCGACTCCGTCCTGCGTTTAAAACTCACTGTTACACCTAAAGAGCCACTCGACAATAAGGGGTGGTATAAAACAGCGCAATGTGTAGCACGCGCTTTAATGATGGTACGCACCGTCAGCATATCCTACCGTAATCAATATTCTATGTCGCTACCAGGCTTTATGCCTACCATCGGCGATGCTTTCGGACAAACTCGGCAGAACGGGATTATGGCTCCTGGACTCGATTTCGCATTTGGCGTTATTGACGACGACTATATAGGAAAGGCAAGAGACAACAGATGGCTCCTCGTTTCGGACAGCATTGCTACTCCTGCAACAACAAACAAGACGGAAGACTTGCAACTCCGTGCAACGCTCGAACCTATCCGCGACCTGAAGATAGACCTCAATGCAAGTCGTACCGAAACGGTCTCAAAGAGCATTCAGTATATGTATGCTGGCATTCCTACCACGCAAAGCGGAACGTTAACAATGACAACAATATCTATAGGGACAGCTTTCGAAAGTATGGGCAATGCCAACAACGGCTACCACAGTGCCACGTTCGATAAATTTGTTAAGTCGCTCGACACCTATCGCAACCGTGTAGAAGCCCAATACATAGGTGCCAGCTATCCGATGTCGATGGGTGGAGGCAGGTTTAATCCCACCGTAGGAACTGTAAATAAATATAGTGCCGATGTCATGATACCTGCTTTCTTAAACGCATATACCAGTATGGGTGGCAACGGACTTGACATCTTCCCTAAACTTAAAAGTATGTTGCCCAACTGGACCATTCGTTACAGTGGTCTTTCACGCTTGCCTTTCTTCCAGAACATCTTTAAAAGCGTAAACATCAACCACTCTTACAAGAGTATTTTTGCCATCGGATCATACCAAAGTTTCAGCACGTGGCAGGAATATATGAATGGTTTGGGATTTGTGAAAGATGCAACTTCTGGTGCACCAATCCCGAGTTCAATGTACAATATAGCACAAGTAAGCATCAACGAAGCCTTCGCTCCGCTGCTCGGTATCGATGTTACATTACAGAATAACCTCACGGCTCGCCTGGAATATCGCCAGACACGTATTCTGTCGCTCTCTATGACGAGTGTGCAAGTAAACGAAGCAATGTCGAAAGACTGGGTTATTGGGTTTGGTTATCGCATTAACAACGTAAACTTGTTTGGAGGTCGCAACACCAGATTGGTGAAGAGCATTAAGAAGAACAGTGGTCAGCAAAACCAGCAAAGCGGCAATACACAAAGCGTAAGCAACAGAAACAACGGTGGAATAAATCGCGACCTGAATCTTCGTCTCGACCTAAGTTATCGTAGACAGGCTTCCGTTACACGCGATATAGCGACACTTACATCGGCGGCATCGAGCGGAAACACGGCTTTCAAGGCTTCTTTCATTGGCGATTACACACTTAGCCGGCTTATTACGGCGAGCATTTATTACGACATTCAAATCAATACGCCGTTGCTTTCTTCGAGCAGTTTCCCTACAACGACCCACGATTTTGGCGTCAGCCTAAAGCTTAGCCTGACACGATAGTAACCTTTTGTAACTAAGAAATCAAGAAGAATAGTTTACCTAACTCCTCTAAAAGAACCATAGTTCTCCCTATTTACAAAGAATTGCAATTCGTTGAGCCACGTTAATTAACGTTCGTTCGATGGAATTAAAATGATATGGAACCTGACGGTATCCCTCTTCCGGACAACTCATAAAACCGCAACTCCGTAGCGACCATTGTCGCTACGGAGTTATGGCAATCATCGCTACGGGGTTACGGCAATCGTCGCTACGGGGTTACGGCAATTGTCGCTACGGGGTTACGGCAATCGTCGCTACGGGGTTACGACAATCGTCGCT
>ERZ1036438.544-NODE-544-length-13560-cov-6.036135_pt1 | contig 13560 bp, 9 predicted proteins | sample MGYA00514224_ERZ1036438 | MGnify/ENA primary metagenome ERZ1036438 (study PRJEB33795, sample SAMN09464924) | human gut metagenome | host: Homo sapiens | place: USA: Stanford, California | collected 2016-07 | study: EMG produced TPA metagenomics assembly of the...
AATGATACAGTGGAAGATGATGTGCAACCGAATGCCCCAAGAGAAGATAGGTTTGGCGCAACGCATGAAGAACTTGACGCCCCGTATCACCAACTTCCCGAACATAGAAGTGGTCATCGACAACGACATCCTACTGAAACAGCTGCAAGATGACAAGGAAAACATCTTGGCAGAGATGCGCACACTGCTGAAAAACGCGCAACTCAACATCAACCTGCGCCTTGCTGAAGCCCAGGAAGTGACCAAGATTTACTCGAAACGTGAAATCTTTGAAATGCTCAAAAAGGAGAATCCACAGTTCTCCAAATTATGCCAGAGCTTAAAATTGCAGTTGGGATAAGTTTGTTTTCATTTGATTCTTCAATACTTTCACGCACCCTAAAATGGGCCATTGGACGATGCCCGCCAAGTAAATTTATTTAACATGAGTTTTCTGTAAAATAGCATTTTCCAGCACGGAAAATAGCCCTTTTCCTCCTCCAAAATTGCACTTTCACGTCTATTGTCATGCTTTTACACTTCAAAAGCATAGCGTTTACCATCCAATTTACATGAGTTTGCACGCCAATAGATAGCATTTAACCGCCCAAAAACAGCGTTTTTCAGTGCTTCCGAATAAGCTAAAATAACACAAACGATTAATTATCAACGATTTATATTTTAAGCGTATTTCAGACAGAAGATTATTTTTTTAGAAATACGCGAGTTATGAAGGGGGTAAAACCGCAAAGTTTTCTGTTTTTAACACTTGCGACATCCCACCACATACATATACAAAAAAGAGGCATTGCCACATGTGACGCTGCCTCTTTACCGTATTACTAAATAAAATAAATTCTCCTTTCAAAAGATGAAAGGCAAGATTTTTACTTGCTATTCAAGTTAATCTTGCTTCCCAAATGAATGGCCTGTGCTACAGATATAGCCACAACAGCCAAAGTCATAATTGTTACCATAATCTTTTTACCTTTCTTTTAAATTTGTTATCCTTTTGTCTTAATGACGATGCAAAGATACAACCATCGTGCTGTGTGCGCAAACATTTTCACTCATTAGTCGCATTTTATGCTGTTTTGTTGATACAAATCAAAGAAAACAGTCATTGAGGTACCTCAAAAAACCCATGTATTTATTTGGATATCCCCTAATATTACGCTACATTTGCATAGTATATTTCACATACCAGTATATCAAACAAACAATACAACAAACGGCTCTACATGAAACAAGCCACACATCAAACCTTGAACGTAGCACTGTCTTTACTCCTTGGCAGTGCCATTCTATACTGGATGTACCGCGACTTTGATTTTCAACTCATCAAGAATGTGGTGCTACATGAGATGGACTGGACCTGGATGTGGCTGTCGTTTCCGTTCGGAATATTGGCAGAAGCCTTTCGAGGTTGGCGTTGGAAACAAACGTTGCAGCCCATGGGCGAGCGTTCCAGGGCATCGGTCAGGGTTCATTCTGTATTCCTATCGTATGCCGTCAGCTTGTTGATTCCGCGCATAGGCGAGTTCGCCCGTTGTGGCATTTTAAGCAGATTTGACAGCGTGTCGTTTCCCAAAGCATTGGGAACCGTGGTGACCGAGCGCATCATCGACTCTCTCTTGGTGTTGCTCATCACCGCACTCACGCTGACAGCCCAAATCAAGATATTCGATACTTTTTTCGTTCACACGGGCACCAGCATTGACGCGATACTACGACAATTCTCCACTGCCGGCTACATTGTCACGGCCATCTGCGCCATGGCGGTGTTGGTGCTGGCATTTTTCCTACTAAAACGTTTGTCTATATATAATAAGGTGAAAATCACCTTGCATGACATCGGACAAGGCATCGCTTCACTTCGACAGGTAAAAAGCATACCTTTGTTCATTGCTTTCACCTTATTAATATGGCTATGCTACTTTCTGCACTATTATCTCACCTTCTTTTGCTTTGATGCCACCGCCCACTTAGGACTGTCGTGCGCATTGGTAACGTTCATCGTAGGCTCTATTGCCGTTATCGTTCCAACGCCAAACGGAGCCGGCCCCTGGCATTTTGCCGTCAAGACGATGCTGATTTTATACGGAGTAGCTGAAACCGATGCCCTATATTTTGTGCTGATTGTACACTCTGTGCAAACTCTTTTAGTGGCCTTGCTGGGCATATACGCATGGATTGCTCTATCGTTCACAAAGAAAAAACTTAAATGCGTGAAGGCAGGAAAAATCGTTCTGCCTGCACAAGAATAATTGAAAAACCTATTTATTCACCACGAGTTGGAAGCAAAGTGTATTAAAACTCACCAGCAACAACTCTAAAAAAAACAAAATACTATGAGTGAAATTAAAGATCTGAAACCGACCTGTGTATGGCGAAACTTTGACGCACTGACGCAAGTGCCACGTCCTTCTGGACATCTTGACAAAGTACATCAATTCTTACTCGACTTTGCAAAGCGTGCAGGTGTCGAGGCTTATGTAGACAAAGCCAAGAATGTAGTGATGAAGAAGCCCGCCACAGCAGGCATGGAGAACAGAAAAACGGTGATTTTGCAAGCACACATGGACATGGTTCCACAAAAGGCACCGGAGAGTAAGCACAACTTTGAAACCGATCCGATAGAGACTTGGATTGACGGCGAATGGGTGAAAGCAAAGAACACCACCCTGGGAGCCGACAATGGAATGGGTGTAGCCGCCATCTTGGCTGTCATGGAAGACAAGAATTTGAAACATGGTCCGATAGAAGGCCTCATCACCGCCGACGAAGAAACGGGGATGTTTGGCGCCAACGATTTGCCCGAAGGCGAATTGGATGGTGACATTCTCATGAACTTAGACTCTGAAACGTGGGGTAAATTCGTCATTGGTAGTGCTGGTGGTGTTGACATCACCGCCGAATTAGATTACAAAGAGGTGCCAACTGACGCTACGGACAAGGCCGTGAAGGTAACACTTTCGGGTCTTCGTGGCGGACACTCGGGCTTGGAAATACATGAGGGTCGTGGCAATGCCAACAAACTGATGGTTAGACTGGTACACGAAGCAATATGCGAACTCGATGCCCGATTGGCCACATGGCATGGTGGCAACATGCGCAATGCCATTCCTTTCAAGGCCGAAGTGGTGCTGACGCTGCCGAAAGAAAACATTCCTGCGCTGCAAGAGATGGTAGCCGACTGGAAAGAAGAGTTCATACAAGAATACAAGGACATTGAGAGTGGCATCGAACTGGTAGCCGAAGAGGTAGACACGCCGGCCACACAGGTTCCCGAAGCCATACAAGACAACCTCATTGATGCCATCTATGCTTGCCACAATGGCGTGATGCGCATGATTCCTTCCATCCCTACAGTGGTGGAAACCTCATCCAACTTGGCCATCATTGACATAGAATCGGGCAAAGCTTCATTTAAGATTTTGGCTCGTTCATCTAACGAATCCATGAAAGCTTACATCGGTGAAACTCTGCAAAGCTGCTTCAACATGGCTGGAATGAAGGTAACGTTCAGCGGAAGTTATGGCGGATGGGATCCAAATCCTGACAGTGAGGTGCTCGATTTGCTGATGAAACTGTACAAAGAGCAAAACAATGAAGAAGGTATCGTGCAGGTAGACCACGCCGGTTTGGAGTGTTCCATCATCTTAGGTAAATATCCTCACTTGGACGTTGTATCGTTCGGACCTACCATTCGCAGTCCGCACACCTCAACAGAGCGTTGCCTTATCAGCACGGTAGAGCCTTTCTGGAACCTGTTGAAGAAAGTGTTGGAAGAGGTTCCTACGAAGTAACAGAAGTTAAACTGATTCATAATAACAATTAGATTCAAGGAAGAATCCACATTCTTCCATGACACTGAATCTCATAGAGAGCCGATGTGCGAGCCAAAAACCCTGCACATCGGCTTTTTATGTTTACCGCCTTGAATGCCTATAAATCTTAAAAAAGCAACGAGGTCATGGACAAATTGATTTTTTTTGCTTAATTTTGCAACAACTTGTAAAGGTTGATAAAGAGAAAATTATGAAGAAAAAAATACAGTTTAGTCTCATTTATAGAGACATGTGGCAATCTTCCGGAAAGTTTCAGCCACGCAAAGATCAATTAGAACGCATTGCTCCAGTCATTATAGAAATGGGCTGTTTTGCTCGTGTAGAAACCAACGGAGGCGCTTTTGAACAAGTAAATTTGTTGGCAGGCGAGAACCCTAACGATGCTGTCCGCGCCTTCTGCGCACCCTTTAACAAGGTGGGCATCAAGACACACATGCTCGATCGCGGACTGAACGCATTGCGCATGTATCCCGTACCCGATGATGTGCGTGCCCTGATGTACAAGGTAAAGCATGCACAAGGCGTGGACATTCCGCGCATTTTCGATGGTTTGAATGATGTTCGCAACATCATTCCAAGCATCAAGTGGGCGAAAGAAGCGGGCATGACACCACAGGGAACCCTGTGCATCACCACCTCTCCCATCCATACACTGGAATATTACGCCAACATTGCCGACACTTTGATTGAGGCAGGCGCAGAAGAAATCTGCTTAAAAGACATGGCCGGCATCGGTCAGCCTACATTCTTGGGACAGTTAACTAAGATAATAAAAGACAAACATCCAGAGATTATCCTCGAATATCACGGTCACTCGGGTCCTGGACTGTCGATGGCATCGATGTTAGAGGTGGCCAAAAACGGCATCGACATCTTGGATGTGGCAATCGAACCCCTATCATGGGGCAAAGTACATCCTGACGTTATCTCGGTGCAGAGCATGCTGAAGACGGCTGGTTTCGATGTTCCAGACATCAATATGGATGCCTATATGAAGGCTCGTGCATTGACTCAAGAGTTTATAGACGACTGGTTGGGCTACTTTATCAATCCACAAAACAAATTCATGAGCTCACTCTTGCTGGGCTGTGGCTTGCCTGGTGGCATGATGGGCAGCATGATGGCCGACCTGGCCGGCATTCATGGCACCATTAACAACATCCGCAAGAAGAAGGGAGAGGAAGAACTTTCCACCGACGACATGCTCATCAAACTGTTTAATGAGGTGGCATACGTATGGCCACGCGTGGGTTATCCACCCCTGGTGACACCTTTCTCACAGTATACCAAGAACATAGCACTGATGAACCTGTTGACCATGGAGCAAGGCAAGGGCAGATTCGTGATGATGGACGACTCGATGTGGGGCATGATTCTGGGCAAGAGTGGCAAGGTACCCGGCAAGATTGACCAAGTATTAGTTGACCTTGCAAAGGAAAAGGGATACGAGTTTACGGACGCAGACCCACATACTTTGTTGGAAAACAACTTGGATGACTTCAAGAAAGAAATGAAGGAAAACGGTTGGGACTTTGGCAAAGACGATGAAGAGCTGTTCGAATTGGCCATGCACCCCGAGCAATATCGCAACTACAAGAGCGGACAAGCGAAGAAAAACTTCTTGGCTGACCTGCAAAAGGCAAAGGATGCGAAACTCGGCAGCAAAGTATCGAAAGAAGAACTCACCGCATTCAAGCACGCAAAAGCTGACGCTATCGTGGCTCCGGTCAAGGGACAAGTGTTCTGGGAGTTCAATGGTGACGGCGAATGTGCTCCATCTGTTGAGCCATATATCGGCAAAGAGTACGCCGAAGGCGACAAACTGTGTTACATTCAAGCACCGTGGGGCGAGTTCGTAGAGATACCTGCGGCCTTAGGAGGTAAGTTGGTTGAGATTAACGCCAAGCAGGGAAGCAAGCTGAACAAGGGCGACGTGATTGCTTACATCGAACGCCCACAAGCTTGATGATTTTGTTTTAAAGCCAAACAAAATACAACTCATCTTCGGGTACTTTCATGCCTGAAGATGAGTTTTTTTAATGATTAAAACGCTTTATCATGGACTATTTAGCCATCATCGACCAGTATTATCCGCAAGGAAGCAAGGCGCGGGACATTCTCTTGATGCACAGCGAATGCGTAACCCGCAAGGCATTGCAAATTGCCGACAAGCATCCGGAGCTGAAACTCGACCGTACCTTCATTCAAGAGGCGGCCATGTTGCACGACATCGGCATTGTAAAATGCGATGCGCCTGGCATCGAATGCTTTGGCACTGAACCGTATATCAAGCATGGCATCATCGGGGCAGACATGCTGCGCGCGGCCGGATACCCCAAACACGCGCGGGTTTGCGAACGCCATACGGGTGCCGGAATCGCCTTGCAGGACATCATAGAACAGCACCTGCCCCTACCCCAGCAAGACTTTTTGCCCGAGACCATGGAGGAACAGGTGATTTGTTATGCCGACAAGTTCTACTCCAAAACGCACCTTGACCGTGTGAGAACGCCCGAACAGGCACTGAAGAGCCTCGAAAGATTCGGCAAAGAGGGAGCGGAGAGATTTGCCAGATGGATGCAACTGTTCGAATAATCGCCACCCATCCCATACAGCATAGAGCATCGCACTTACTGTCATTTTCTTTTACAACACCCTCTTAAATACGGCCATATTTTCAAACAAGCATGCTGGTGGCTGCAAATACGCGAGTTATGCGATTGTTTTGTATCTAATTGACGGCCAAACTATTACGTCAAGACAGTCAGTTTTCTCATGTTCACCGCATGCTATTTTATGCTAAAAGCATTGCTTTTGATTGGCAATAGGTATGCTATTGAGTGGTAAAACGTATGCTTTTGACGCTCAATTACATAGAGATAGAGGTGAAATGTGATGCAAACAAGGGCATTATCACCCTATTTTTATCGGAAAAAGTCTATTTCGCAGCTCCAAAAATACATTTTTTCGGTCTGAAAACATGACCGCTTTTTCTAGTTCACAACTTTGCAACCATCGTTTTTTCATCATTTTTTTGGACAGAAGCTAACAAGAGGTTACGCACAAGAAGAAAAGCAATCAAAGCGCATGTTTAGCACGATGTGTTAAGTTAAAAATAAAAAATTGTATATCAATTCGTTGTTATTTGTGTAATTTTGCACATTAAATGAGAACTCCGTCGGTTATAGTTCTGCTGCTGTTCATCTTTGCCTTCGTCATGGCAGACATGAACAGGTTTGATTCATACGCCAGGCAACAAACGCAACAACGTGACACGCTGGGTGTGGACGACACCTTGTCACCAATCAAGCGCAATTCTACTTTTGACAAACGCCCTGACTCCGTTGCCGCCGACACCACCACATTAGACTCACTGCAGCTGGCCATACGCAAGCATAATCAACTGATTGACGACTCTATTCGGCTCGACTCGCTCAACAGAAAGAGGGCCAATGGCATCGATGCACCGGTAGAATATACCGCAGAGGATTCGCTGATTTATGATGCGAAGAGCAAAACCACGCACCTCTACGGCTCGTCTACCGTGAAATACGAGAACATGGACCTCAAGAGTGAGAAGATATACATGAGCATGGACAGCAACCTGGTGCACGCAACTGGTGCCATCAAGGATACCACAACCAAAGCGTTGGAAGGCACGCCCGTGTTCAAATTGGGGCAAGATTCGTACGAAAGCGACACCATGGCGTTCAACTTCAAGACCAAAAAGGGACTCATCAACAACGTTTACACCCAACAAGAAGAGGGATTCTTGCGTAGTGAGCGGTCAAAACGCGACTCATCGGGCGTGGTGTACATGGAACACGGCCGCTATACCACCTGCGATAAAAAGCATCCCGACTTCTATATCGCGCTGTCAAGGGGCAAAGTGCGCCCGGGCAAGGACGTGGTTTTCGGTCCCGCCCACCTGGTAGTGGCCGACGTTCCGTTGCCTCTTGCCGTTCCATACGGTTTCTTTCCCTTTACCAAGAGCTATTCATCAGGCTTCATCATGCCGTCTTATGGCGATGAGATGGATCGTGGTTTCTATCTTAGGGACGGCGGATATTATTTCGCCATCAGTGACAAAATCGACTTGAAGCTGCTTGGCGAGATTTACACCAAGGGTTCTTGGGGCGTTTCGCTGGCCAGCAATTACAATAAAAGATATCGCTATAGCGGCAGTATATTTCTCAGTTACCAGGATTCAAAGACGGGTGACAAGGGCCTACCTGACTTCTCTCGGCAGCAAAGTTATAAGATACAATGGAGCCATCGACAAGACCCAAAAGCCAATCCCTTTAGCTCGCTGTCGGCAAGTGTCAACTTCGCCTCCTCCAGTTACGAGCGCAACAACCTGACGAGCCTGTATAATCCGCAGGCATTGACGCAAAGTACCCGTACATCTTCTGTGAGTTGGAGTACCACTTTCTCAAGCATTGGCTTGTCACTGAGTAGCTCGATGAACCTTTCGCAGAACATGCGCGACTCGTCCATCGCCTTGACAATGCCCGACCTGAACATCAGCATCAGCCGCTTCTACCCCTTCAAGCGCAAGCATGTGGTGGGCAATGAGCGATGGTACGAGAAGATTGCCGTAAGCTACACAGGCCGTTTCTCCAACTCTATCCAAACAAAAGAGGACAAATTGTTCAAGTCGAACCTCATCAAAGACTGGAGAAACGGTTTCCAGCACGACATTCCAGTCAATGCCAACTTCACACTTTTCGACTATCTCAATGTCAATCCGTCGTTCAATTTCACCGACCGCATGTACTCAAACAAGATACATCGGTCGTGGGACGCTGCCTCTCAAAAGGTTGTGAACGACACAACATACGGCTTTCACAACGTCTATAACTGGTCGCTCAACTTGGGTATGTCTACCAAGCTCTATGGTATGTTCATCCCAAACCGCAAGATTTTCGGCGATAAGGTGCAGGCCATCCGCCATGTCTTGACCCCTTCCGTTTCGTTCAGCTATGCTCCTGACTTCGGTGCGCGCCGCTATGGCTATTACGATTACTATCAAAAGACCGATGCCGACGGCAATGTGTCGCTCGTTGGATATTCACCTTACGAGAACGGAATGTACTCTGTACCAGGCAGAGGACGCAGCGGAAACGTATCATTCGACCTGGGCAACAACGTAGAAATGAAGGTCAAGAGCGACAAAGACTCAACGGGAATGAAGAAAGTGAGCATCATTGACGAGCTGGGATTATCGATGTCGTACAACATGGCGGCCAAAGAAAAGCCGTTAAGTGACTTAAACATGCGTATCAGATTGAAGTGGTGGAAGAACTACACCTTCAACCTCAACGCGCGATTTGCATCGTATGCCTACGAATTGGATGAGAATGGCAGACCCTACGAGGGCAATCATACGGAATGGGGAATGGGCCGTTTCGGTCGCTTCCAGGGCATGTCGCAGAACATCTCTTACACACTAACGCCCGAAAAACTGAAAAAACTCTTCACCGGCAGCCATGATGACGAGGATGAAGATGAACAAAACAAGAACGATATTGAAGGTCGTGACACCGATATCGAGAGCAACATTGATGACAATATGATTGAGGGGCAGCGCGGAGCAAAGAAGAAAACAAAGGCTGGCAAGGCCGAAACCGATGACGATGGCTACATGGCGTTCAAGATACCATGGTCACTCACCTTCGGTTATGGTATCACCATGAGTGAGAATAAGGACCTAAAAAAGTTCAATTATAAGACCATGCGCTATCCCTACAAGTTCACTCAGACCCTCAATGTCAGTGGTAATGTTCGCATCAGTGATGGATGGAACATCAGCTTCTCATCGGGTTACGACTTTGAGAACCATGCCATGTCCATGACAACGGCATCACTTCAGCGCGATCTCCACTGCTTCAACATGAGCTGCTCCGTGGTGTTGGCCCCTTATACCAGCTATAATTTCACGTTTAGGGCCAACGCTGCCACCCTGACTGACGCACTGAAATACGATAAACGCAGCGGATACAGCAATGCCGTGCAGTGGTATTGAGTTATAGTTGACAAGTTTACAAGTTGACGAGTTTACGAGTTGATAGTTCACAAGCTCACACATTGCAACCTCAAAGTTCAAAGTACATCTTTCTTTCTCGTTACATACAATCCTACAAAGGTGAGCAAACCGTTGAGCAAGAGCAACTCATAGCCAAAATGATAGTGCCAAACATGCTGTGCAACGGCATCCAACACATAGCACAACACAGGTGCGGCAATGGCTAAATAGGGTACCCATCGGTCGTTTACTCGGTACTTCGTGAGCAGTCCAAAGGCAAACAATCCCAACAAAGGTCCATAAGTATACGATACCAATATATAGATGGCATCGATTAAATTGGTCGAGTTGAACGTCCTGAACATCAGGATGAACAACACAAACACCACGCCCATGGCGGCATGAACACGATGCCTGAGCCGCTCATCGGCAGGCTTTTGACAAATGTCCACACAGTAAGTAGTGGTCAAAGCCGTCAAGGCAGAGTCGGCACTGCTGAACGATGTCGCCACAATGCCAATGGTAAAGAACATCACCACCATGGTTCCCAACTCGCCCGTCGCTGCAAACATGGGCAACAACTCATCACCTGCTGACGGCAGAGGCACGCCCTGTTGCGCGGCCAACATAGACAACAACACGCCCAACGCCAAGAACAACAGGTTGACAGGCACAAAGGCAAGTCCGTAGGTACACATGTCTTTCTGCGCCTCACGCAAGGTTTTGCACGTCAAATTCTTCTGCATCATGTCCTGATCGAGTCCCGTCATCACGATAACTATAAAGATACCACTCACAAATTGCTTCCAAAAATTCTGTTTAGATAGCCAATCATCAAACACGAAGATACGACTTCTGTCATCCTGCGCGATAGCTTTCACGGCCTCAACCACATTCATATCGAGCATAGACATCACCTGTACGATGATGAAGATGAGTGCCGCGAACATGCAAAAAGTTTGAAACGTATCAGTCCACACCAAGGTCTTGATGCCTCCGCGCCGCGTATACAGCCAGATAAGCGACACCAACACCAACGCAGTAACCATGAAAGGCACCCCGATAGCATCGAGTACAAACCGCTGTAAGAGCATACACACCACATAAAACTTAACCGCCGAACCCGACATTTTGGACAACAAAAAGAACCAAGCACCCGTTTTATACGAACGAGTTCCCAAGCGTTGTTGCAAATAAGTGTAGATGGTGGTGAGATTCAAACGATAGTAAATGGGCAACAACACAAAGGCCACCGCCACATAACCCAGCACAAAGCCCAGGCAAGTTTGCAGGTAAGTCATACCAATGGTATTGACCATGCCTGGCACAGACACGAAGGTGACACCCGAAACCGACGCACCTATCATGCCAAAGGCCACCAAATACCAGGGCGACTGTCGGTTTCCGCGATAAAAAGTATCATTTGTGGCATGCCTTGTCGTCATCCTACTCAGTAACAACAAGGCCGAAAAATAGCCTAATAGCGTAAGAACAATCGTCATGTTTTTCATGCAAAGTTAACAAATCTCGCATGTATTGACCGACAAATGCAATCTTTTTCTTACCTTTGTTGGTGATAAAACCAGGCTTATCGGCCTATTTCGGGCCATCTGAATCATCAACCCAACAAAAAAAAGACAACAATGCTGAGCAAACAAAAGAAATTCATACTTCAGGAAAACGACATTCCAACACAGTGGTACAACATACAAGCCGACATGGTGAACAAGCCCTTGCCGCCGCTAAACCCAAAGACCAAGCAGCCAGTCACGGCAGAAGACTTGTCGCACATCTTCAGCTTAGAATGCTCCAAGCAAGAACTTGACACCGAACACCGATGGATTAACATTCCCGAAGCGGTGCTGGACAAGTACAAATACTACCGCTCCACCCCACTGGTTCGTGCCTATGCACTGGAGAAAGCCTTGGACACGCCGGCGCATATCTATTTCAAAAACGAGAGTGTGAATCCGCTTGGCTCGCACAAACTCAACTCGGCTCTTGCCCAATGCTACTACTGCAAGCAGGAAGGCACCACGAACGTCACCACCGAGACGGGTGCCGGACAATGGGGAGCTGCCTTGAGTTATGCGGCAAAAATCTTCGGATTAGAAGCTGCCGTGTACCAAGTGAAGATTTCGATGCAACAAAAACCCTACCGCAGTAGTATCATGCGCACCTTCGGAGCCACCGTGGAAGGCTCGCCATCGATGTCAACACGCGCCGGAAAGGACATCATCACGCGCGATCCACACCATCAGGGAAGCCTCGGAACAGCTATCTCTGAGGCCATCGAGCTGGCTACTACCACACCCAACTGCAAGTACACGCTGGGTTCGGTGCTTAACCATGTGGCTCTACATCAAACTGTTATCGGCTTGGAAGCAGAGAAACAAATGGAGATGGCGGGCGAGTATCCCGACGTCGTGATTGCTTGTTTCGGAGGAGGTAGTAACTTTGGCGGACTGACCTTCCCCTTCATGCGTCATACTATCTTGGAAGGAAGACAGACTGAGTACATTGCTGCCGAGCCCAGCAGCTGCCCAAAACTAACCCGAGGCAAGTTTGAATACGACTTTGGTGACGAGGCTGGCTACACGCCTCTGTTGCCCATGTACACGCTGGGACACGACTTTAAGCCCGCAAACATTCATGCCGGCGGTTTACGTTATCATGGTGCGGGCATGATTATCTCGCAATTGGCGAAAGACAAGCTGATGCATGGCGTAGACATTCCACAGCTGGAGGCATTCGATGCCGGTATTCTTTTCTCCCGAACTGAAGGCATCATCCCGGCACCAGAGAGCTGTCATGCCATCGCTGCCACCATTCGTGAGGCGCAAAAGTGCAAAGAGAGTGGTGAAGAGAAAGTGATTCTCTTTAATCTCTCGGGCCATGGACTCATCGATATGACGGCATACGACAGTTATTTGAGTGGCGACTTGCGCAATTACAACATCACCGATGAAGAGATTGCGGACAGCCTCAAAGATGTTCCCGAGGTGTAATTTTCTTGACAACACACCGCTTCATATTTGGCGTATTTGCAAACCAACCTTCCTTGTGGTGCAAATACGCCAAATATAAGCAACTTTCATAAACAACTACCTCACAGTGAGTTATAGCTTTCGCAACCACTTTTAGCATTCTATTTCTAAACTAATTGAAGCCAAGAGCATTGCTTTTAGTGCACAATTCCTATGCTTTTGAAGCACAAACTCATGTTAATTGACCGCCAAAGTGATTCAGATTGACCACCAAACTCATTGCTTTGTGGAGAAAAGTGGATATCGATGGCAGATCAATCGGATGTTTGCTACCTTCCTGCCTACCGATTTTTTCTATTTCATCACTTTTCAAGTGCCATTTTAAGGGCTTAAAATGATGAAAATATCCAACATTTTTTGGTGCATAATGGTATGATTCTTCACCTGGCACACTGCTCCTTTGACTTGTTGAGTCCTTAAATTCGTTGTTGAAAACAATGGCGGTGAAGTGTGTGCAGCGGCACAAAATAGCAGTCAGCTTGTCACGCAATTATAAAAAATATGAAAAGGTAGGCACATTCAGATTTATTTCGTACTTTTGCATAAAATAGGCTGCGCCTTAACAAAGCAAACAAGCTTTCTTTGTCTTCGGCTTGCACTATTTTTGCATAAAATAGTTTCTTTGTACATTTAATCACTAAGTGTATGAAAGTGAACG
>ERZ1036438.545-NODE-545-length-13544-cov-35.608941_pt1 | contig 13544 bp, 16 predicted proteins | sample MGYA00514224_ERZ1036438 | MGnify/ENA primary metagenome ERZ1036438 (study PRJEB33795, sample SAMN09464924) | human gut metagenome | host: Homo sapiens | place: USA: Stanford, California | collected 2016-07 | study: EMG produced TPA metagenomics assembly of the...
ATAAGACAACCAAAAGGGGAATATAAGACAACCAAAAGGGGAATATAAGACAACCAAAAGGGGAATATAAGACAACCTTTAAAATTTTAGTTGTCTTATATTGAAATTAATGATATAATTAATTATAAGATAAACAGAGGAGGATAATATATAGAATGAATGTAATAGAGAAGTATAATATAGTTAAATATCACAAGGATTTTGAAAAAAGATTAATTTTAAGAAATTTTAATGCAAGTGAATTAAATTTTTTAATAGCTATCTGCACAAAAGTTAGAGATAAAAATGAAGAAGAAGTTATATTTACTTTTAATGAATTGAAAGAATTAAGCAGATGGACAAAAAAAGATGATGAAAAATTTATTAATTCATTGGAAAAAACAAATAAAAAACTTATGGAATTAAATTTTAAAATTAAAAATGAAAAAGAAATTATCCAATTTGTTTTATTTCCTACATTTAAGGTAAATAAGAATAGTAAAATTTTAGCAGTTAGAATTAATAAAGAGTTTGCTTATTTATTGAATAACTTATCTAATAATTTTAATTGGTATCAACTTAAAGATTTTACTTCCCTTAAAAGTAGATATTCTAAATTACTATATAAAGAGTTAATGCTATTTAAAGATACCGGATATAGAATTTTTAAAATAGAAGATTTTAGGGAAAGATTAGATATTCCTGAAGATTATAGAATGACCAACATAACTCAAAAAGTTTTAACACCTATTAAAGAAGATTTTAAGCAGACTTTTAAAGATTTTGAAATAGTGAAAATAAAGAATGGAAGAAATATTGCACAAATTAGATTTAACTTTACATACATAAAGCCAATAGAAGTAGTTGAAGATACAGAAAAAGTTGTTAATGAAAATATTGGCCCAGCTGGAGAGCTAGAGCAATATTTTAAAACAACTTTTCCAGAGGCAAATTATACAATTAAACATAGAAAAGTATTAGAAAATTTATTAAAAAATAATAGTTTAGAATATATAAAACAATATTTAAAAGACCAGTGGGAATATACTCAAAATGATAATAATATTAAGAATAAACCTGCATATTTTTCAAAATTAATTTTAGAAGAAAAAGCTGTTCTAAAAGATTATTTACCAGCTGATTATGAAGAGAAAAAAGCTGAAGAAAATAATAGAAATACAAAAGGCATAATTTCATTAAAAGAGTTAGGAAAAGATATAACAGATTATGAAGTTAGAAAAAATATAACTCCTGAACAAATAGAGCAACAAGTATTATTAAAGGTAAATGTAACTGAGGAAGAATATAATAAAATTAAACAAGATTGGATAAATAAACAAAAGGAAGAAAATTCTAATAGTGATATAGAAATTTTAGAAACTATTTTTAGTGCAAGTCAATCAAAAAAATACAATATTATCCCAGCTGAAAAAGAAGAAACAAAATTAAATCTTAAATATACAAAAGAAGTTTATGAGGACAAAATTAAAAAAGCAGAGTATAAATTAGATTATTTTAAAAAAGAATTTAATAAACTAATGGAAATGGAAGATGAAGATATTAACTTCAAGGAATTTGACAAAAGAACAAAAGATTTAGAAAATAAAATTGAAAGTTATGAAACTAAAATAGAAAATTATAAAAAAGAAATTTTAAAACTAAAAGAAGAAAAAAATTAATTTAACTTTCTCTTCCTTAATGTCGTTCTGTTTTGGCGTATAGCCTCTTTATACACTGAAAAGGAGATATTTATCTCCTTTTCTAATCTTCATTATCACTGTCCATAAGGACTATTAGTAATTATATTATTATATAAAAAACATATATAAGTTAAATATTATTTATAAAATTATTAACTTTTTATAAAATAATATAAGTTATTTATTTTCAATATTATTTTACTGAAAGTGCAAAATGAAGTTTCGGTTAAATTTATTTTTATTTTAAAAAATAAAAAGGACTTCCAAGTCCTTTTTTGTCTTCTATAAAACTAAAGGAGAGGTTTGATCCTCTCCTTTTTACTCAGGCGTAAAGCCCATTTTAATACTAATTGTACTCAGGCGTAAAGCCCTATATTTGTAATTAGATTATAACTTTTTTTTTTAATTTTGTCAAATTAAAATAGACACATGTGTCTATTTTAATTTTTTAAGGATTCTTTAATAAATATTTCTTTAAAGCAATTTCAATATTATCAAGTTGATTTGAAGTTAATCTTATAGTTTGTCTTACCCCATTTATTTTTGGTCTCATTAATCTTGATTTACTAATTGATGATATTTGATTTATTAAAGCATAGGATATTATTGTATTTCCATCAGGTGAAGATGAAGATATATATGGAATAATTCCTAAATTAACTCTTGTTATAGATGAATTTATAGGATTTTTAGAAGTAAAAGGAACTACTGTTGCCACATTTCCTTGTGTTGCTAAAACTACACAAAAATGTCCTCCTCTTAATTCAGAACCATAATTAAACCCAAATTCCACATAGTAAACTTGTCCTCTTTTAGCTTGTGCTATTGATTCTATTTGAGGTTTCTGTAAAATATTTAAATTTCTTTTCACTATGTTATATAGAGTTTTTTCTAATAATTCATATTGGTCTTTTATTAATATATTTTTAATTTTTTTTAGAATTCTTTTGAAAATACGATTGAATTTTTTCATTTTAATAAAGTCCTTTTCTTTTTTTATTTTTATAGTAATATATATTATTATAGTATTTCTACTATTTTATCCTCAAGAGCTTTAGGTTCAGTATATCCTAATCTATTTAATTGATTTCTCAATTCATATATTTCTTTTTCCATCTGTTTATTTTGCATAAGTAAAATTCCCATTTGTATCCAACTTGATATTGTACTTTGTTCTACTCCCATAAGTTTTGCAATATTTTGTTGAGGATATCCTAATTCTTTATTTAATATTGCAGCCATTATTTTATGTCTTACATCTCCTTTAGGTCTCATATTTTCCCTCCTTTTTATAAAATATTTATATCTGATATAATTATAGAATAGTTTAATTTATAAGTCAAGTAATGAAGTTTCAGTTAAATTTATTTATTTTTATTGAGCTTCTTTTTGTAAAAAAGAAGTTAACGAAAAAGAAAAAGAGCTTCAAGAATTAGAAGAAAATATTAAAAGAATGCAAGAAGAACTAAATAAATTAAAAAAAGAGGTATACTATAATACCTCTTTTTATTTTGACAAGCATTAAATGACCTCTCACGAGTTCATTTTTTTATAAATAAAAATTAAAATTTTATTTACTTCATTTTTTAGTATTTTTTTGTTAAAATTATAATTAATTACAAGTGTATCTTTTGCAAGAGATACATTGTAATTAACTTAATAGGAGTTATGTCAAGCCATAGCCACCTATTAAGGCAGGGAGTACCCTTGCAACCCCTAAAAAATTTTAAATTAAAACATTGTTCCAAGTGTTTTAAGATTAAAATTTTAAAAACTAAAAAAGGTAGGTGTAAAAATGGCTGATGAAATTAGTGTAAGTATGCATATAGGAAGTGGTAAAAATGCAATAAATAATATGGATAAAATAAAAAGAGCAGACCTGCACAATAACAGAAAATATAAGAACAATAAAAATGAACAGATAGATTTAAGTTTAAGTAAATATAATATTACTCTTGCAGGAACTAAGAATATTACAGAAGATATGAAGAATTTTTATAAAAGTGAATTTGCAGAGGTAGTATATAAATATAATCAAAAGCAAGAAAGAGAAGATAGAAAAATTGTTAATTATTTAGAAAAAATGAATAATGATACAAAAACAAATATAGCTGTTGAGTTTATATTCCAAATAGGAGATAAACAAGATTGGGAAGAGGTTTCAATAGAGGATAAAGCAAAAACCAAAGATATATTTGAAAAGGCTATTAGTATACTAGAAAAAAGAGGAATAAAAACAGTAAATGCAAGTTTACACTTAGATGAAACAAGTCCACACCTGCACCTTATAGCAGTACCTATTGTAGAAAATCAAAAAAGAGGATTAGAAAAGCAGGTAAGCCAAAATAAAGTAATTACTAAAAGTTTAATAAAAGTTATTAGAAAAGAAGTAGAAGAAATATTTATACAGGAGTATAACAAAATATATGGTACTTCTAAAGAGTTAAAAAAAGGTTGTGAAATAGAGGAACATTTATCAGTAGAGGATTACAAAGATACTAAAAAAATATTGGAAGTCGCCAAAAAAGTAGGAGATAGAAAAGAATTTAAAAGAGAACTAGATATAAATTTATCAGAACTTGATGAAGATCTAAAAAAGCTAAAAGAAGAAATTGAAACCAAGAAAGAGGAACAATCTAAACTGACAAGATTAGAAAAAGAGTTAGATATTGTTATAAAAGAACAAAAAAGGGTAAAGGAAGAAAAAGAAAAAGAAATTGAAAAAGACCTATTAGAGATAAAAAATGAAGTAGATAAAATTAATGAAAGTGTAGAGTTTAAAAAAGAAGAGTTAGAGAGTGCTAAAAATTCATTAAATGCAATACAAAACAATATTGAAAAACAATATCTTCTTGAAAACCAATTAAAAGATAAAATAAATGAGTATAATAGAATAAATGAAGAATTAAAGACAAAGACTATTGAAGTAAAAGAAATTGAAGAAAAAGTAAAAGCAAATGATGAAATAATGTCAGTCTATAAAACTAAAATAAATAGTTTTGATGATGATTTAGAGAAAATAAAAAAAGAAGCTGAAGAAAAGGAAAAGAAAATAAAAGAGGAAGAAGAAAAAACAACACAAATACAGAAAGAAGCCGAGAAAACTAATGAAAATATAAGAAGAATAGAAGCAGATTTTCAAATAAAAAAGAAAGAAGAAAAAGAGTACCAGGACAAACTGGATAAAACAAGAGAAAAAATAAAAGAGTTAGAAAAGGATAATAATACTGAAAATGCTAAACTTAACGAACTAATTAATAAAGAAAAAGAATTTAATGTAAATGGACTTGTTGTATCTACTTATGCAAAAGATTTTGTACAAGAAGCAGTAAAAGAAGGTATTACAGATATTGTTATATATTCTTCTCCTGATGATATAAAAATAAATTATTATAAAGGCGATAATAAAGTAGAGTTGAAAAATAGTATTTTTTATAATGGCGTTGGTAAATACTATAAAGCTGTTTTAAATACTCTTGGAGAAAATCAATTTGTATATAATTTAAAATCAGGAAAAACTATTTTACAAACTGAAACTGAAGATATTAATTTTAAAAATAGTGGAATTTTTAATATAATCAATATCTTAAACAATGAAAAAATTGAAGAAATAATAGACTTAAATTATAAGGTAAGTAAAGGAAAAATTAAAGATGAAGAAATGAAAAAAATTGAAAAGCAAATAGGCTATAATATAGAGAAAGAACCAATAGATAATGATGAGAAAAAATTTTAATCTTAAAACACTTGGAACAATGTTTTAATTTAAAATTTTTTAGGGGTTGCAAGGGTACTCCCTGCCTTAATAGGTGGCTATGGCTTGACATAACTCCTATTAAGTTAATTACAATGTATCTCTTGCAAAAGATACACTTGTAATTAATTATAATTTATATTTATAAAAACCCTTCAAATGAAAAGAAAAAAATGATATAATTAGTTAATGAAAGTGAAAAGTGAGGTAGTTATCTATGGATAAAAAAGAACAAGAAGAAATAATAAAAAATTATGAAGATATTGTAAATAGATTAAAAAGAAATGAAATAAGTCTTGATGAAGCTAGTTTAGAAATTATAATAATAGGAAAATCAGTTCAAGCAAAATTAAAAGGAGAAGAATAATGAAAGAAAAAATAACAAAAGAGGAAGTAATAAAAAAATCGAAAGAATTATTGAAAAAATTTGAAACAACTGATATGACAGCTGAAGAAGTAAATAATGAACTTATTGAATTTGGAAAAGCTAATTCAAAGATATTAAAAGGAGAGGAATAATGGAAGAAAAAAATATAATAATAGAAGAAATTAATAGTTTAAATTTGGAAATTAAAAAAAATGAAGATGAAATCGCTAAATTTAAAAAAGACCTAGAAAGAGTTAATAAAAAAATAGCTGTTAGAAGAAATAGCATAGAACTTTTAAAAGGAAAAATAGCTTTAAAACAATTAGAACTTAATAATATTCAATTTAATAAAATAGAAGTAGAAGAGCCTAAAACAGAAGAAAATATTAACAATAATGAAAATTAAAATGTAATAGATTATATCTTTTTTATTTAAAAAATAATAAAAATGTGTTACTATTAAACTATTAACTATATATCTATAATGATTTTGGAGATAAAAAATGAAAAAAATTTTTGAAATTTTAATAAAATTATATGCTATTGCATTTCACAAGTCTTTTTCTTATGAAAATCAAAAAAGAAGTGATGGAAAAACTTATCGTATAACAAAAGATGGAAAAACTGTTAAACAAATTGTAATTATACCAGCTGATGAGGAAGAACAAGCTAAATTATATGAAAGGGCATTGAAAAGTCAAGAAGAATTTGTAAAAACTTTTCCTAATTTACAAGAAAAGTATAAAGAAAGTATATTTCAGGGGTTAAAAAATGCAGAAGAAAATAACCAAAAAGATGGAGATTATTATATTTTGGTTACAGAATTAACAAATTTAGAAAATACTTATCAAGAGTTTATAAAAAATAATAAAGAATTGAGAAACTATATGTCAGAAGAAAAAATAAAAGATTTATATGACAAATTAGAAAAGCACCGTGCATTAGGACAACCAAAAGAAAAAATTGAAATATTTAATGATTATTTAAAATATGATGTAAATTATTAGATAAGAAAAGAGGGTTAAATTATTTTAACTCTCTTTTCTTGATTATTGGAATATATAAAGTAACTTGACAAAATCAAACTTTTATAGAGTTTCTATTACAATAAGCACATCATTATATGTCCTTATTTCTCCCGACCAGCAGGAGAAATTTCGGACATTTTTTATTTTAATTTATTGCGGTTGCATATTGTATGTAATCTTACAGTATGTTTACAAACAAACATCAAAAACTAATGTAAACAATTTGTAATTTTATTGTTTACATCTGTACATATTTATGGTATAATATACGTACAAAAAATCAACCATAATAAAAAGGGGGAATAGATGAAAATAACGAATACTACTAATTTTAGAGCTAATTTAAAAGAAAATTTAGATATAGTGGGAGATGATAAAGAAGTAATAGTAATAACAAGGAAAGATGATAAAAATATACTACTAATAAGCCTAGAAAAATATAATAAAATCATAGAAGAAATGGAGGGATTAAAAAGCATTGTAAACAATATGTAAACATTATGTAACAAATAAAAGGGAGTGATTAATTAATGGCAACTAAACAAGTAATGGAGAAAATTGAAAAGATTAAAACAAAGATAGCAGAAAAGGTTGATTTAAAAGACATTGCAAAAGATAATTTCAGTAGAAATGTAAAAAAGATGAATGAATGGATTGAAAAGAATGCTGAAGAATTTACAGCTGAAGAACTTCAATACTTAGGTTATGTAAACAACAGTATTACAGAATGTTTACAAGAAAATAAAGTAATAAAACAAGATGTAAGTTTACAAACAAATGGAGCAGGTACTGAAGAAGTAAACAAACATACAGAAAGATTACAAACAATAGCAGGAGATGAAAAATTTGAAATAGCTTTAAATATCCCAAAGGAAAGACTACAAAAGTTATTTACACTAGAAAATATAGAAATATTGGAAAATCTAATTGAAGCACAAAAAATGGTACATATTGAGGGAGAAACAGTAATTCCTGATTTCTATAAAAAAATTCCAAATGATAAAAATGTTTCAATGAGAATGAATGGAGAAATTTTTGATAGATTTAAACTTTATGCAACAGAAACAAAAACTACCATAGCTCATTTAATGAATTATTTACTAGATATGTTTTTAAAAGAAGTAAAAAGATAGTAATACATAATGTTTACAAGATGTTTACAAAATAAAATATAAACAAACATACAGTAAGTTTACAAACAAAGGGGAGATTATATGGAAAAAGAAAAGATACTTAGGAAATTAGAAAAACTTCTAAATAGAGATTTTGGTTATATAAATACTGGTAGAATTATTGTATCAGCTGATAGTTCAAAATTAACTGTAAACATTATTAATACAATATGTTTACAAGAAGATATTGACCCAAACAGAATAGATAAAAGAGCATTAATAAAAATTATAGACGATATTAAAAGCCTTGATATATAATTAAAAACTATATTCTATGTTTTAAAACAGAATGTAAAGAAAACAACTGTAAAGGGACTAGGAATTTACAAGAAATTAGGAGTTGGAAAAATGGTACTCAAATTTTTAAAAAGTGTTAAAAAATAAAATAGGGGGTTAATGAACAATATGCTATATGGTTATGCTAGGGTTAGTAGAGATATCCAAGACCTAACAAGACAATTAAAAGAATTAGAAAAAGCAGGAGTAAGCCAAGAGAACATTTTTAAGGACATAGCCACTGGAAAAAACTTTACAAGGTTAGAGTACCAAAGGCTAGTAAATAAAACTATCAAAGCTGGGGACACAATAATCATAACTAGTATAGATAGATTAGGAAGAAGTATGGAACTGATAGAAGAAGAATATAATCTAATTACTACCATTAGAGGTTGTAAACTTATAAGCCTTGAAGAACCCTTTTTAAATGGTACTGGAAACGAAGATATTGATAAATTCATACAACCTCTATTTTTAAAAATATTTGCTTGGTTAGCAGAAAGAGAAAGAAAAGAGCTACTAAAAAGGCAGAAACAAGCCTATAATTCAATGGAAAAAGATTATAAAGGTAGACTTATTTCTAATAGGACTGGAAAAGCATTAGGAAGAACACCAACATATAGTACCCTAAGTAAAGACCAACTAGAAATTATAAAAGAATGGATAGATGGAAAAAGGACAGCTTCATCAGTTGCAAGATTATTAAAGATATCCAGGACAACTCTTTATAAAATTAAAGATGAATATTTGTAAACAATGTGTAATCATTGTGTAAGTATAGATACTTCAATATTGTAAACATTATGTTTATTGATTGTAAGTAAATAAAAAGGCTAGTAAATCACTGAGGGGAGAGAAACTAGCCTTTAAGCAAAATTTATTATTGCAAATTTATTATACCATATTTCAAGGGAGAAAAAAATGATTAAAGCAGATGAATTTTTAGAAAAAATTAAAAAAGAAAATTTAAAATTTAATGATAAAGTTGATATATTCCATTCCAATTTTAAAGAAAATAATAAATATAAAGTTGAAGATGTGGAAAATGCAGAAGATTATAAAATATTTAAAATTATTCAAGTTGAAACTGGAAAAGAAGAATATTTTATTTTTACAAAGAGAACTTTTAACATTTTCAAAATAGATTATAAGTACCCAGTATTTATTTAAAAAATATAATAATATCAATAAAAAAGTAGCCTCATAAATGGTGGCCACTTTTTTTATTTTAATCCTGGAAAAAAATAGAAAGAAAATTTTTAACTTTCTCTCCCTTAATGTCGTTCTGTTTCGGCATATAGCCTCTTTATAGACTGAAAAGGAGATAAATATCTCCTTTCCTAATCTCCGTTATCACTGTCCATAAGGACTATTAGTAATTATATTATTATATAAAAAATTTTAGTATTAGATGGGGTGGCACTCCCATATCTCCTAACAAGGGTGATAGCTGCCTTTTCTATCCTCAAATACTAAAATTAGTTTGTATCGTTAATACTTTGTTAAATAGATTATATATAATTTTCATTTTTTTGTCAAATAAAAAACATCAGAAGAAATAAATAATATAGCAAAATATTTTAATATAAAACAATAATAATATAAAAAAATCAAAAAAATATAATATATATTATATACTATAGAATTTAAAAATATATATTGTACTTAATTCAGTATATGTCTTATAATAAAACTAACAAAATTACGTAATTAATAAATCTATTTTAAGGAGGGTATAATTATGAAACCATTAAACAAAAAAATAGTTATTAATACAAAAAATGTTGAAACAGCAATGTTTAAATGTGATTACAATTATGGAACTGTAAAATAATGAAATTGGGTCATTAATGACCCAATTTTCATTTTAGATTTATAGGAGGATATATGTCATTTCTTATAGATGAATTTGATATTTTTAACTACACGGATAAAGAAAAGATAATAATAAATTATTTAAGTGGAGCTATGGACATAGTAAGTGATGAATTTATATATAAACTAAAAAATAATTTAGAAAATTTAAATGAAGATGAAATAAATATTCTAAAAGATAGAAAATATTTGTTTGATTCTAGAAATGAAAAGAAAAAATATGAAGATGGCTTATATAAGTCTTTACATAAAAAAGAAGATTTAAAAGTTCCTAATTTTTTATATATACCAACATATCAATGTAATTTTAAATGTCCATATTGTTATCAAGAAACATATGAAATTCTTAATGAAAATGAATTAGAAAACAATGTGGATAGTTTTTTTAAATGTACAGAAGAAATTTTAAATGAATTTACTGATAAAAATAAAGTAGAAATAAAAAAGCAAGATGTTGAAATAACTTTAATGGGAGGAGAACCATTATTAATAGAAAATAAAAAGCAAATTCATAAATTTTTAAAAGAAGTTTATAAAAGAGAATATTCACTAGTAGTTATAACCAATGGTTATAATATAGATTTTTTTATTAATGAATTAGAACCAAAATATATAGTAGGTGTACAAATTACTTTAGATGGATCTAGTAATGTACATAACAAAAGAAGAATTTTAAAAAATGGAGAAAAGACATTTGATAAAATTTTAAATAATATTGTTTTATTGTTAGAAAAGGGAATAAAGGTATATATAAGGGTAAATGTAGATTCTGAAAATATAGAATTTTTAAAAAAACTAGAAATAGAAATTAAAGAAAAAGTAAAAGAAAAAGAATATAATATATATCCTTACTTATATTTAATTCAAGATGGAGGATGTTCTGGAAATAAGTTTGTGATTAACGAAATTGAATATTTAAAAAAAATTTTAAAAAATAAAGAAAATTATTCTTTTTTTGATGTAAAATATCACGGAAAAAATTTTTACGAATCTATTATAAACGATAAAATGGTTTCTTTTAAAACAAAAAATTGTGCTTCTTGTTCAAAACAATACATTTTTGATGGTTCAGGAAATATATATAAATGTTGGTTTGGTGTTGGAAATCCAATTTTTAAAATAGGAGAATATAAAAAAGGATTAAATTTAGATAAAAAATTAGATACTTTATGGAAAAGTAGAGATATCCATAGTTTAAAAAAATGTATAGATTGTAAATATAGATTTATATGTGGTGGAGGTTGCTTAAGTCATATTATAAAAAGTAATGAAGATATTTATAAAGAAAGATGTATAAACTTTAGAGAAATATTCAATTTTTTAATTCAAAAAGAAATCAAAGGAATGATTCAAAATTAAAATGAAAATAGTTTCAATTCTTTTAGTAAAGTTTTTAGTTAATTTAAGACTTTATCAAATAATTTCTTCATTATATTTAATAAAAAAGGATTTTTCTATAACTAGTATCTCTTTAATATTTTTTTATTTTCAATTATCTAAATGGATTTTAGAAATCCCTACAGGAATAATATCTGATAAATATGGAAGAAAAATATCTTGTTTAATTAGTATTTTATTTTCTGAAATTTTTTTAATATTATTAGTTAGTTTTAAAGATTTTTATATAATTTTAATAGCATTTATATTAAATGGAATATCTTATAGTTTTTTAAGTGGTTCTTTAGATGCTTTATTAGTAGATACTGTAATAGAAGAAAAAATGGAAAAGAAATTAGATTTTTTCAGCCTTATAGAAAGAATAGTTTTTTATTCTGCTGTTGGTTTAGGAAGTCTGATAGGTGGAAGTTTAGCTATGCTATCTTATAAGTTAGTTATTTATATATCTTTAGGTTTAAATTTAATCTCTTGTATATGTTTAATTTTTATTAAAGAAAAAAGAAATATAGATTTTAGTATCAGCACAAAAGAACTAACAGTTCAAAGTGTAAAAATAATAGCAGCTGACAAATTAATATTGTATTTCTTATTAATAGATTTAGCAATAGCTTTATCAATGGTTCCAATAGATAATCTATATTCTATTTACTTAAAAGAATATAATTTTAATGAAATAACAATAGGTCTTATATTATGTATTCAATTAATATTTAGTGCATTAATAGGACTCATATTAATGAAACACTTTAATAAAATTTTAAAGAAAATTAAAATTGAAATACTACCTTTTCTAATGTTAGCTTTTATATCTTTATTTTTTGTTGTTAATAATAAAGTTATTTCTATAATTCTATATTTATTAGGTACTATATTTTTCTGTATATATGCACCACAAAAATATAAAATAACTCATAGTATTATTCCTCCTAAAGTCAGAGGAAGTATAATGTCAATTACTTCTCTTTTTATATCTGCAACAGGGAGTATAAGTCATTTTATTTTTTCAAAAATAATAAATTATTCTATTAAAAATATATTTTTAATTTTTATAACTTTATCAATATTTTTTTTAATTATTATTAATTTAATATTTAAAAATAAACTTAAAGAAATTAATAAAAGGGGTATATAATAATACCTCTTTCTTTTTTGAAGTGTCTTAAAATTAATTTTAGAACTTCAATTTTTTTTTCTTTTTTTATCTCTTCTTTTAGCTGATGAACAAAATTAATAACTTTTTCTAAGTTAAAATCATCTTTTAATCCATTAGAGCCGTTTTAAAGTTTTAACAACATCAAGTTATAGATTATACCACAAATAATTAAGAAACTTTAAATTCGTCTATACTATTAATTATTTTAGCCATTTTAATTTCTTGATTATAGTTATTAATTTTTCAATTATTTCTAGTATCATTAAAATCAATTTTAAAAGTTTCATTGTAAAAATAATCCTCCTTTTTTTAGTTTTAGAAGATTTTTCTATCTTCCCCCTTTATATAACCTAGAAAAATGGAATGTCAATTTATTATTTTTTTTAACTTCAATTTTAAAGCGTTTATAACCACTTTTAAGAACTTTAAATTTTTTAAGGTAAATTCTAAGCCTTATGGGAGAAAATCTTAAATTTAACTATCTGATAAGTTAAAACAAGTAGTAAAAATTAACTTAGTATATAAACACTTATTATTTTTATATTCTCTGTTTTGGAAGTTGTCCTAATTTGTTCTTCCCATTAGGTTAGGACAAATTAGAACATAATCGCCATAAAATTTTGTTTTTTTTATAAAAAAAAGATAAAAAAAATCACATTACTAGTAAATGATTAGTAAATATATTAGTAAATATATTAGTAGGAACATTTTTAACACCTTTTAAAATACCATAAATTCAAATTTTGAAGAGGGTAAAAATTTCTAATAAGACAACCAAAAGGGGAATATAAGACAACCAAAAGGGGAATATAAGACAACCAAAAGGGGAATATAAGACAACC